>OFMJ01002364.1_pt1 | contig 11027 bp, 9 predicted proteins | sample 1541801 | NCBI WGS metagenome assembly OFMJ01 (sample SAMN04209234, study PRJEB22552) | human gut metagenome | biome: gut; material: feces | host: Homo sapiens | place: USA: Oklahoma
GAACCGGGCGGCCATGACTCCGAAGAATTTTTGACTCACCCATCTGAGGAAATTGTCATTCTGCTGCAGGGGGAAGCCGATATGGTACTGGGAGAGACAAGTTATCATCTGAATGCCGGTGATTCACTGGTGGTGAGGCCCAACATGCCTCACAGAACCATAAATACAGGTGAAACACCTGCAATCGGTTTCTGCGTGATGACACCCATGGGGTGGACGACCTAGCGGTTCTTTCGGCGGTTTTAGAGGGAACAAATATGAAAAGCGATTCTTCTCTGCGCAGGCTGCTTCCCTTTGCCGCCTATTTTAACATCTGTTTTTTCTGGGGGACGGCCGGCGTGGCAAATAAGCTGTCCTCCAGCATGATTCATCCGTTTTTTGCCGGCAGCCTGCGTTTTCTGATTGCGTCTGTATTGATGGCGCTGTGGGTGGGCTTTCGGCATGAGTCCCTTGCTGTCGGCTTACGTGACGGAAAGACCCTGGCAGTGGGAAGTGTCCTTATGTATTTTTTGAACACGGTGCTGCTTTTATTCGCCTCCCGGCGTGTGGATGCGGGAATAAGCACGGTCATGGTCAGCCTGATTCCCATTACGATTTTGCTGGTGGACTCCCTTGCCGCCCGTAAACTGTGCGTCAGCTGGGTGGGGATTGGGGGGATTATCGGAGGGTTTGCCGGTATCGCTGTGGTGGTGGTGGGCAGTGTTTCCGGCGGAAATGCCGACCCTATTGGAATCGCGCTGCTGCTGCTTGCTGATATCGTGTGGTCGGTGGGAACCGTCTATCTGAAATATCAGTCAATTAGCGCCTCCGTACAGGTGCAGATTTTTTACCAGTCCGCGATTCCCGCAATCCTGTTTTTTTTCTGTGCAGTTTTAACCGGAAATTTTGACCTGGGGAAGTTATCGTGGCGCGGCGCTCTTCCCATGGCATATATGGGAATTGCAGATTCCATTGTAGGGTTGACCTCCTATCTGTATCTGCTGCGCAGGTGGAAAACCTCTGTTGTTTCCACGTATGCCTACATCAATCCGGTGGTGGGAATCCTCTTAAGCGCCCTGCTCCTGTCCGAGGAGATTACCATGGCTAAGGTGGGAGGGATGCTTCTTATCCTGGTGTCTGTGTTCGTGATCCAGAGAGAGGATTGGCTGAGCGGGTTGCTGACGCGAAAGGTAAAAAGGATAGCTGATTAAGGGAATGCATAATAAACGCATAATATAAGCGGAATCTGAGCTGCTGCGGCATGATGTTGAGCTGCGGCAGCTCTGATTCTGTTTAGAGGGAATGGATTTGTTTCTGCTGAGTCAGGCAGCACATTCCCCCATTATCTGATTTTCTATTGAGCTGCGTCCATCCATTGAGAGGGCCGGCATGCTTGAAGAAAAGGTTCATATATTTGTTATTCTGTCAAGGCTTAAAAATCATATCTTACTATCTTTTTCAGTTCATCGTTGTATTTTATCGGAATTCTGATAGTATCCTCCTGTGTTTTGATTACCTCCTGTTTATTCATTTCCATTTCCGGGGCAGCAATAAGCCTGATCCTTCAACGGTCATGCTTATTCCCTGATTATGAGAAGTCAGCGCAGGAGTCAGCGCAGGAGTCAACGCTCACGCGCATAGAAAATGGATGGAATAATTTAGCAGAACGTGGTATAATCAATCGGGACACGGTGCTGCTGTTAATCACGTTGATGAAAGAAAACGCTGTACGGCAGTACGCCGGGACAAAACGGCTCTTTTTCAGAGGATTGCGAAGAAATTTGCGCACCGGATGTATATAGAAATGTTTTGCTCGGAGTTTGGGTGAGTATATTCTTAAGATATAGTTTGGATTCAGATGGAAGCCTGCGGGTACAGGGTACAAAAAATGCCAGAATCCTTATAAGATAAAGATTCTGACATATAACAAGTGAATCGGAGTAACAGGATTTGAACCTGCGACCTCTCGGGGCGCATGTGACCTTATAAGCATTGATTTTAAAGGGTTTCCGAGACAGAGGGGTTCAAGGTAATCATTGAGGTAATCAAAAGTTGGAAAGGAGAAGCCAACACATATGCCAAGATAGTCTGTGTTGATACATAATGCTGTTTATTTATGTTTGAGGCTTACGTGAATGAAAGATAGAAGATAAACCTGTATGCGTTTTGTGATATGCATACGGGTTTATTTCGTTAGTAAGAGTTTATTTTGGGTAAATGATTGTACGGTACGTATTAATCCGTTATAATAGATAATAGTATAATTAGTGGAGATAATAAGAGGGAGGTAGAAACTTATGCAATATGCCAATCCATATACACCAGGAGCAGGTGCCATGCCGGCGTACCTAGCAGGGCGTGATGATATTATAAATAATGCATCAAAGGCGTTAATAGCTTTGAATAAAGGATATCCTCAGCAGTCAGTTATTTATTATGGTTTGCGCGGTGTTGGAAAAACGGTACTACTGAATAAGATTGAGGAGTCAGCCGAGGAATTTGGTATACTATATGAACATATTGAAATAGCTGAAAAGGGAAGCTTTGTACGTCAGATATCCAACTCTTCAAAAAAGATGATACACCATATGAGTATTACAGAATCGGCGAAGGAAGTGGCAAAAAAAGCATTAGGGATTTTAAAAGCTTTTAATGTGAGTTGGAATCCAGAGGATAATACATTTAGTGCTGGACTAAGTGAGCCATCTCCATATATCAGTACTGGTGTCCTTACAGATGATTTGACTGAAATGTTTGTTTCCATGGGCAGAACAGCCTCAAAAGCAGGTATGGCCTTATGTTTCTTTATTGATGAGATTCAATATATGAAAGAATCAGAGATGGAGGCGCTGATAAATGCGCTGCATCGTGTAAACCAATTACGTCTGCCAATTATGATGTTTGGAGCGGGACTTCCTAAAATACTAAAAATAATGGGGGAGGTAAAGTCCTATTCAGAGCGGCTGTTTAAGTATTACCAGATAGACCGTCTATCCGCTGATGATGCGGAAGCTGCTATTATTAACCCCGCAAAAGAATTCAATGTTGTTTATGATAGTGCGGCAATTGATAAGATTATTCAACTTACTAAAGGGTATCCATATTTTATACAGGAGTTATGCAGTACGGTTTGGGAGTACTCGGAGGCAGATATCATACAGTTAAGCGATGTGGAGAGGGTTGTAGCAACCTTTTTATCACAATTGGATGAAAGTTTTTTTAAAGTTCGGTACGAACGTTGTACCAAGACAGAACATGATTTTTTGTTTGCAATGGTGAAGTGTGGTGAGTTGCCCTGTACTATTTCTAATGTTGCAAAAATTTTACGTAAAAAAGTAAGCACGATTTCACCTGTTCGTGCACAGCTAATCAGCAAAGGAATCATTCATTCCACAGGACATGCGGAAATAGATTTTACAGTACCATTATTTGAAGAATATCTTCGGCGCATTAATCCAGAGCTGAAGATTGATAAATGATACTCCAGGAGAGGGTGCCATGAAATCATCGTTTTTAGATGACTATCTGGCACCTTTATTTTATGATTTGCTGTTATTTTCATGACTACTGAGTATGGAGTCAGCTTGGATAGATAGCTATTTTAATCAGAATGTTTGGATAAGATTTTTCTGATTTTTAATAAAAAGAATGTTGCATATGGAACAGTTGGCAGTAATATTTGTTCCCCCAAAAACTTACGCTACGCATAAATTACTTGATATTCCAAGAGTATTCTAAACTTGTTTTAGACTATACTATGAAGTGATTTCATGTACTTCTTTTGAAAAATGTTTAGTAAAATGGGTCTAAAAGTGCTCATATAACATTTGGAGAAATTCTTTTTTAGGAATTTTCCAACACCGGCCTAATTTAATGGCATGAATTTTTTTATCCTTAATCATCTTATATACGGTAGATTGGCTGATTTTAAAATTTCTGCAAATCTCATTAATCGAATAATATTCTTCTTGTATTTCCATGAAAACCTCCTGAGTTTTTTATTAATATGTTATAAGTTTTTAATTATCTATTAACGATTTTACGTGTCAACTAACACTGAAAATGTTATACATTTTGGATAATGAAATCCATGGTATTAACATTCAGAAGAGCTGATTTGGTGTCAAATTCGATAAAATAATACGTACTTGATAATAGTACATGTCTTTTATTTGAGGCTAATCGTGATTAAATTAATTGGTAGTATAAATTTTAAAAGTCATATAACAATCAGTTAATACTAATTATTATTAGTTAATAATAAAATCAGGAGGTATCATATTATGCCAAATTGTAAAAAGAAGTCAGAACGTAAGTCGGAGCAACTTGTGATACGTGTGACGCCAAAACAAAAGGAACACTGGGAGACGTTGGCGAAGGTTAAAGGGCTAAACTTATCTCAGGTGATGCGCATGATGGTGGATGATTTTTTAGAGAATCCTAATTGGATTACTCATAATACATGGCGTTTTCTGAAGGCGGCAGCGGATATTATCGACAAAGAGGAGAGTGCTAACACAAGAAAGGGGAATGAATGATGAATACAAGTACAGCAGGTCCCGGAATAATAATTGTACCACAGCAGGAATTTAATAGCTACGGTGAAAGTCGTAAATTGATTGAGTATATTACGAGAACCGGAAGAAGAAGCAACCAATCTGATGATTTGCTCATAATAGGGGCGAGAGGTGTTCAAATAAGTCAGGGCATTGAAACTGTGATTCATCAATTTGAACAGATACAAGGGATGTATAAGCCGCGGTGTCATACATATGGCAGACATTGCCACCATGAGTTTTATTGTCTAAATGATACGTTAATAGGCTTATGCCCATTTTTATTTGATAGAGAGAATATGGAGGAACTGGCTTATCGGTTAAGCGATGTATATTGGGAAAAAGGGCATCAGGTAGTATATGCAGTACATTGTCCTAATGAGAATACCGGGCATTATCATATTCATTTTGCAGTAAATTCTATATGTCTTGAGAATGGACATAAATGGAATACAACTGAGAATTATAGGCAGAAAAGAGGGCGATTGTTTAATGATATAACGATGCAATTAGTGGAAGAATTATTGAATGGTTAGAGAATCCTGATGATTTGTAAAATTTTCTCTTTCATCTCAGGGGAACGGGAGGCCAGTTCCTTCATGATTTCTCTGTCTATGGCATCAGAAGATACGTATTCATTATCCAGGATATAATCAACTGTTGTTCCAAGGGTATTACAAATAGAGACCAGGGTAGTCAAGGATACCTTGACCCGGTCATTCTCAATATTGCTTATATGGGAAACGTTCACACCAATTTTATTAGAAATATACTCCTGTGTAAGGCATTTTTTAACCCGGCATTCGCGGATTCTTTCCCCGATTCGTTTAAAGTTGAGTTCCTGCATCTGTTTTACATCCTTTTTATTTTTCCTTATTGTAATATGTCCAATTTCACAATATAATTATCTATAGATATAATTTATATAGTTATGAAACATATATAATGTTTGTCATAACTCAAAGATTTATTCTACAACGACATATTGTGTCGTACCAGCCTTGTATGATAGCACTATGAATAAGGGGAAAGAAATATGGACAAGGTTGAAAGAGTATTAATGCTTTTTTGGAAATTATATAGCGGATTAAGAATAAGTAAGGTAGCATTCTGTTTTGAGACAGATATTAATACAAGAACCTTTGACCGAGATATAGAAGCTATAAGAAACTTTTTGTCAGAGAATTATTCGGGTCAGGAAGTCGTGTTTGACCGTACGAGTAATACGTATTATATGACAGGGCCTACTCGAAAGATACTGACAGAGGTAGAATATACAGCAATCAGTACAATCTTGTTGGGAAGTAAGGCACTGTGTCAGGACGAGATGAATGGGCTTATGAAATCACTAAGGGAATTGACAGAGCATGGTAATCGTAATTTGCAGGATGAATTGGGACAAATGCTTTCAGAATACGATGGAAGTAGCCATGAATATGCAATATTGAAGATGCAATGGGACTTATATCAGTGTATAAAAAGAAAAGTGATAATAAAAATACGATATCAGAGCCCCTGGGAAGAAGTGGAGGAAAAAGTGATTGTGCCTTTTGCACTCTTCTTTGAGAATTATAGTTTCAGATTAGAAGCAGCAGATTTTGAAAAAGAAGGAATGAATGAGTACTGTGTTGATAAAATTGAGTCTTTTGAAATAATTAGGAAGCTTAGCGCATCGGAATGTAATCAGTATTTAAAAAAATAAAGAATGAAGGAGACAAGGGATATGGCGAGAAAGATTAAGTTTGCTATGAAAATGAGAGATGACGTGGAGGTGAGGACGCTATCGGAATTGAAAGAGCATTTTGATTTAGAACGGGTTATGACATATTATCTTGATGGAAAATTGGATACATGGTTGGCAGACAGGTACTATGATGAATTGTATGACAGTATACAGGAATTGGACCGAGATGCTCCTGATTTAGGGAGAAGACTGTGTGAGCTATTTGGTGTGGATTATGAAGATGATGCGCTGAGTGTTGAGGAAATTGAAGAACGTAATCGAAAAATTAGTCTATTAAAAGAAATTACAGATGATGAGGAAATAATTGAAAATATTGATAGCGTAGCTTTTTCGCAGGAAGAATTGGCTGATTTGCTGGATGAGGGGAGGAATCGGATTTATCTTTGCGGTTCGGATTTCAAGATACCGGTGAAAAAGAAGAATATAACATATATCGGTGTTAATACATATCTGGATATTGATGAAAATGAGAGAGAAAAGTATGAGAAAAATGGCATATGGCTTATAAATTTAGTAAAAGAAGAACCAACGTTTCCACCAGATGCCGATAAAAAAATAAACGAGGAAGTACATGCGGTATTTTTGTGCTGGGGACGTGAAGATTATGAAGATGAAAATTTTCTTGTATATGCCACAAAACAAAGGGAGTCGTATGAAACAGAAAGTTATGATGTGGATGATGCTTGTGAAGATGAATACGAAGATGATAAAGACGGATACGAAAATGATAGGATTAGCATGGATTTTCAATATAAAGTAAATTTGAAAAAAATTAAAACACCAGAAATTTTAAGATACATAGATGCTGCGCATATTGATAACGAGATTGTTTTTGTAGCTGAAGATGGACAAGGACAGTTTGTAGGTGTAATGGATTTAACTGGACAAAATGTAAAAGTATTAAGACGTTGGAATGAGGAAGAGGAATCACTGGATTGCTGGCAATTTACTAAAAACTACATATTGGTAAAGGAGTATATGGATGGTCGTGGTTTACGTTGTAAAATAATATCTACTACAGGAGAAGTAAAAGAAGTTGATGAAGATTTTTGTTTGGAATATATGGAGATGCCGCAAGGATTTTATCGTTTTAGTTCTTATTGCTTTGATGGTTATGTGAGTGGAAATGTATTATTGTTTAATGAGACGAAACCGAGAAAATTTGAGTTCCCGATTAAACTTATCGGAGATGAAGACGTTGGTATTTATGGAAGTCCTTATGCTGATTATGATGAAGAAAAGATATATTTCTTTGTGGGCAACGATACGGGGTGCTCATTTGGTAAGGAGGGCTACTTTTATGTATATGATATTAAACATAAGACAATGAAGCCTGCATCAAAAATATTTATAGAATATTTTTGCGGAACATTTTGCGTCCATGATAAAGAGATTATTTATATTGGAGCGGAGAGCTATGAAAATCGTGACCCAAAACTTATGGTTCTAAATATGAAAACAGGACGGCAAAAATGCCTTTGGGATGCGATTGGTGAATACGGAATGCCTGTAATCGACCAGATGAAGATTGTAGATGATTATTTATATTTGTTGGAGACAAAAGCTCCTTATTTTAGAATGGGGGCATACAGAATTCGCTTAGATGGTACAGAACGAACAGAAATAGGGCATAAGAAAGACTTCCTGGAAAGAAGCGTGTCACTTCATAGTGAGGTGACTGCTATTCTTAAAGACCAAAATGGCGAAGTATGGGAGGATTCAGAGCCGCCTATCAACCAATATATTGAAAAAATACAGAAGATTTGTTAGTGTTGGGTCTTATGAATTATTATTTATCAGATAAGGGGACGGAGGTCAGCGGTGCAAAAGAGACTTATTAAAAAAATTAGTCAATATATAGATGCGGGTTTTCCCATCCTTTATATTAACAGCTTCGAGGATGATAAAATTGACAGCATGATTGAAGAACTAGGGATGGGAAAAGAAATCTTAGAGTGGAATGGTGCAAAAGGGCTGGTCGATTTTAAAACCAAGAATCCCCAGCTTACTATATCAAATAGTTTGGCAACAGTTCTGGACCTGTTTTTATCCAAGGATGAAATAGAACGCAAAATTATGGTTTTAAAAGATATCCATAGTTGTATTAGTGAACCAGAGGTTATTGCCAAGCTTAAGATTATAGTGAATCTAATTAATCAGGGAACTGATGCCACAATCATCATCATTTCAAGCGTCCTTGTAATACCGCCTGAATTAGAGAAGTACATAACAATCCTGGAAATGGATTACCTTTCGGTTGAGGAAATCAAAGCATTAGTCCGTACCTTTATGGAAGAGAATCAACTCCCTATGATAAAAGACGAATTGCTGAATGAATTTGCAGTTTCTTTTAAGGGATTGTCCGAGTTTGAGATATGTAATCTTCTGGCTCTTGCCTATTCGGATGATGGAGAACTGACGCGGAAGGATTTGGGATTGATTTTTGAGCAGAAGCAGCAGACAATCAAAAAGGCTGGTATCCTGGATATGATACCATTGAAGGAATCGATGGATGATATAGGCGGCCTGGATAATTTGAAAATCTGGCTTAAGAAAAAGGCAAAGGTATTTCAGAATATCCAGGCAGCGGAGAAATTTGGAGTGGACATGCCGAAGGGGGTGCTGATAGCCGGTATTCCAGGATGCGGTAAGTCCCTAAGTGCAAAAGCAATTGCCCATTTATTTGATGTTCCGTTGCTGCGGCTGGATATGGGACGGCTTATGGGAAAATATGTGGGGGAATCGGAAGCGAATATGAGGAGAGCGGTTGCCTTAGCGGAAGCTATTTCACCCTGTGTATTATGGATTGATGAATTAGAAAAGGCATTTGCTGGTATCGGTAGTAATGGTGGCAGTGCGGAAGTGACTACCAGGCTATTTGGGTATTTCCTGACATGGCTCCAGGAGAAATCCAGCCCGACATTTGTTGTAGCAACGGCAAATGATATTACGAAACTTCCGCCAGAATTAATGCGTAAAGGGAGATTTGATGAAATATTTTATATCGGTTTGCCAACATCAGAAGAGAGAAAGTGTATTTTTGAAATTCATATTAAGAAACGTAGGCCGTCAGATTTGAAGAAAATAAATATAGGCTTACTGACTGGAAGAACAGATGGATTTAGTGGTGCCGATATCGAAGGAGTGGTGAAAGAGGCGGTGGAATCAGCTTTTTCGGAAAACCGGAAAGAAGTGACAACGGCTGATTTAGTACAGGCCATAGACGAGACAAACTCGCTAATGGGAACGATGGGAGATTCATTGAAGACCCTTATGGATGAATATAAAAAACGCAAGTATAAAAATGCTGCTAGGTAAGGGGGGTCTGAATACAAGGAGATTTGTAATGGTAAAAGAATATATAGAGGAAAAAGAATGCCGGAAATTGAATCAGGAGTTTTCTGAGAACTTAAAGGACTATCAAAACCGAAGTGCTAATCTGACAGATGAAGACTGGCTGATAGAATTAATCATGAGAAAATGCAGTCATATCACCAGAGAACAGGCTGAAAAAGAGGCATTAGAAATCTTACGGTCGCTTGATGTTTGCGAACATGATTTGTCATCTTTGGAGGATGCTGGCAGACAGGGAATTTCATCCGAACATTGGTTGGAACAAAAAATCCAGGAATCAGCAATCGGATTAAGCGCATATCAGTATAGCTGTATTCTAAGGGATTTTGACAATAGTCTGTACCGCCAAAATCTAGAAATGGCAGAAGCACTTAGCCGTTCATCGGATGGTCATATTATGATGAGCCCTAATTTGGATGGAAATATTGCAGAGCACATGATAGCCAGAACGACAGAACTTCAAGGGTATATACAGAATAAAAATATTAAGGTTGAAGTCCGAGGGGTGAATACGGCTAATTCGGTTGATGTGCGTGCGATGAACCTGGAAACAGGCAAGTTCCAGAATTACCAGTTGAAGTTTGGAGAAGATGCCAAGGCTACTATTGGGCTGATTGAAAGGGGGAATTATAACAATCAACAGATTATTGTTCCTTCGGAACAGCTTGAAGAGATTCGGAATCATTTTAAGCTTAAAGGGTCACAGAAAACCATCACGGACCATATTGAAGTAAATGGTGTAAAGGGTCGTTCTTTTACAAAAGCTGAAATGAAGCAGATACAGAAACAGGCTCAGGAAGATGGCATTATGCCTGTTCTGGACGATTATTATTATTCAACTAAGGAATATGCGTTATCCATTGGAAAAAATGCTGGTGTAACTGCATTACAGATGGCAGCGGTAACAACAGGGCTTGATGTGATTGCAAAAGTGTGCCAGGGCAAAGAAATACGGACAGATGAAATGGTAGAAACTGCATTAAGGTCAGGAACGGATACCGGGGTAAAGGTTGTGGCTTCGGGAACATTACATGTGGCTGTAAGAAATGAGATGATACCGTTTCTGTCTAAATCTTTAGGAACAAACGTAATTACCAACATAGCATTTGTTGGAGTGGAGAATGCAAAGATTCTTTTTAAGATGGCCGAAGGTAAATTGTCAACAGTCAAAGGGATGGATTGTATGGGAAGGGTTACTGTGTCCATGACTGGCGGAATGATGTGCATGGCACTGGCAAAAGGTGCATTGGAAGGATTTGCCTTAGGAGGGGCTGTAGGGGTAGGAGCAGGTCTGGTAGCGGGCATGGTGAGCTATGCAACGGGAAGCAGCATTGGTGAGAAAGTCTATTCTACAGCCAAGAAAGTGGCACAGGGGGCCAAAAAACTGGCACTAA
>OFMJ01002371.1_pt1 | contig 11019 bp, 24 predicted proteins | sample 1541801 | NCBI WGS metagenome assembly OFMJ01 (sample SAMN04209234, study PRJEB22552) | human gut metagenome | biome: gut; material: feces | host: Homo sapiens | place: USA: Oklahoma
ATTTTCCGGAAAATAGTAGTTTTCAATTACCTTCTGGTAAAATTCCGCCAGCAGGACATCATCCTGGAGCTTGCTGTCACGCAGCTTCAGCAAAAATTCCTGGGCGCCTCCCGGATTTTCCGCATCCAGGGGAAATTCCAGGTTCAGCAGATTTTTCCCCAGAGTGCCGGAAAGGGTCTGCTTGAAAATATTAAAATATTTAAAGGTTTCTTCTTCAGGAAGGGAAAGGAACGCTTCCTTGATCTGTGTTTTGATGTTTTTTTCTCCGTCCACGTAGCAGCCGCAGATACGGGTAATGGAACATCTCTCGTGTGTGTACTGTTTTCTGATTTCAAGGATTTCTTTTTTATTCATTTTTTCTTCTCCTTTATGGCATTATGCCGGGGTAGTCTGCAATACTCATTTGATTATCTGAATAGTTCAACATTTCTTCTTTAGAGCGTCGGTAAAATTCTTTTGATATTTCAAACCCATAGCTGTTACGGTTCAATTCCATGCAGGCCCTTAATGTGGTTCCGCTTCCTGCGCAGGGATCTATTACCACATCACCTTCATCAGTAAAAATTTCAATTAGTCGTTTTAAAAGTGATACTGGCTTTTGAGCGGGGTGAATCTTTGGATATTCTTTCGTGCTATCCCTTTTCCACTCAAACCAATTGAACACCATATGTCCACCGTTCCTGAACTTAGGCAGCTTCTCACGATAAAGAACAAGCGCATATTCAGTGGCCCCACAAACCCGCATGTTTGCTTTCAAAACCTGCGGACTGTAATTTTTGCAAAATATCAAAGGTATGTAATGCTTAAATCCATACTTTTCCGCGTACTTGATAACGGTCTGGATCTGCTCAAACGAACAGAATACAATCATACATGGTGCATCTGATGATTTTCCTCGTCCATTGCTTTTCTCAGGCTCCTTTTTAAGCAGCCGATTGCAAAAATGGAAGTACTCAGCAATGTTGAAGTTAAAATCTGTATTAAAGGCGGCTTTGCCTGCCAGTTTGCTTTCCCCATTTTTGTTGTCCCCGCCTTTGTACCACATGGGATTGCTGCCATAGAAATTATTGCCGATGTTGTACGGAATATCTGCAATTACCAGCTGCGCTTTAGGTATTCCATATCTTTTAAAGTTCTGGAAATTATCATTGTATAATTCTGTTTTCATTGTTCGAAAGAAGCTAGGATATCCTATTACGGTGGCCACCGCTCCTCACTCCTTTCTGCGGCTCATATACCGCTCCTATTATATTTAATTCCTGTTTTCTGATCGTTTTCCCATATCGATCAATCTCTCACTGATGGAAGGAATATAATGTCTTATCCCATACCTCCAAGTAAATCCCGTTCCAAAGCTTCTATGTCTATCTCATTTTTTAGAATACCCTGATTGTATCTGTCCGCTGCGGATGCTTTCCTGCAGGCCTGCCCTTCCTCACGGTTGTTCCGTGTCCAGTTCCGTACCGCGGCTTTCCAGTCTTTCATTTTGTTTTTTCCTACCATCCAGTCTTTGGCAGTATAGAAATCCACAAAATACTCAGCATCTACCCTGTATCCGCCCTCCTGGCAATATTCCCTTACATTCTCCACGGAAGGTGGTTGAAATGATTTTTCTTTAGACACTTTAGTGTCTTTCTTTTTAATATCATTTACATTATCATTATCATTTACATTAGGTTCGGCTTTGGTTACTGGATGGTTACTGCCTGGATATGCTTCGGTTTTATTTTGGTTATTGTTTGGTTCTTTTTTGGTTGTTGGCCTGCCACCTTTGGTTCCATTCAGGTATCTTTTGTTATTTACATCTATCTGAGGTTTTGCCATCAGATAGACCGTTTTTTCTATGCCACAGGTTTCCGGAACAGTCCCGTCAAGTCCATAATCCATGATTGCCTTGACACAAGCTTTGAACTGGTCAGCAGGGAGGTCTTTCACAGCTTCATAAAAACTGCGGTAAAAAACAATACTATCTCGCATATCAACCACCTAACCAATCCCGAACTGCTTAAGGCTTATCTGATTCTTTGATAATTCATCCTGCTTTTTCGGTCTTATGCATTCACGTATAGCATCGCAGCGCTTTTTACAGCTTCCTGTACGCGTGCATTCTCTCCGGTAATACGCTTCTGCCCTTAGTGTATCTTCAGGGCTTCCATCAGGCCGGAAATAAGCGTTGTCTATATTTACTATCAAGATATGCCGCTCATATAATGCTTCGGCCATGCGTTCCCGGTTTGTCCGATCTCCCTGGCGTGTTAATGCCTCCAGGGTTTCTCTGGATATCCGATTTTTGTAACCAAATGGAATATAGTTCTCAATAAACACTCACTCACCTTCTTCCTGTATTACAATCTCAATTCGCGGATTGTGTCGGTCGAGAAAGAACTGATCTGAAAAGCCTGTGATATTGTCCCAGCCATCGTTTTCCAACACTCCACACTTTACAAGGCTGTCCTGGACAAACTTGTGGGCTACACCTGCTATATTATCAAGGTCACGTTTCCGGTTTGGTTCATAGAAACTGTACCGGATGAATACCGGGTTATGTATCATCAACCGCTTAAGCTGCAGGCGGATAGCATTTGCTATGAGCATCTGGCATTCCTGCTTCATGTCATTACCACAGCTATGTCCCTTTGTTCCACGGCGTGTAAATGACCTCTCAGCACGCAGGTAATCATTCAGGCCCGGAAGGGTCCCTTTCAATATCAGTTTGTATTCTTGCATAATTATCCTCCAACCATTCACTGAGTCTTTTATGGCTTTGTACAACTGTGTCAGCGTATTCCTGCATGGAAATTATCCTGTCGTCATCTTCTGGCACCTCTATGAGGCTGCAAAAGCGTTTGATAAGTCCTGGAAGGTTTCCACGGCCCCAGTATCCAATAATCCTTTCGCCTTCCCGCTCTTTTCCGTCTTTGCTTTGCCCTGTATATTTCTGTTTCAATGCAAGGTTGAGAGGATCAGGTTCTATAAAATAACCATCAAATAATTGTATTTTCATCAATGTTCCTTCCTGCGGCGGGACGTTGGGCGGCTATGGCACCGCCCAGCCCATAGATAGGAGGCTATGGCTCGCGATATATCGTCCCTGCACTCGCAAATATATGTAAGCCTTTCGGCGTTACACCTTATTACAAAAATGACTTACCGTAACGGCTCATGAATGCTTTTCGCGCATCCACTTCCGTCATTCCTCCGGCAACCGCATGTTTTTCCCATGCAAGTTGTCCCGCAATTTTAGAAAGACTTTCTGCCGCCGGATTGTCGTGTATCCGATCCAATGCCCTACCAGGCCCAGTATGATGCTCATGGCAGATTCCGACTGTGATACCATCTGTGTCTGCCAACTGCCTGAGATTTCCGAAAATCAGATGGTGTTCAGCCTCAGCGATCCGGCCACAGATACAGCATATATCTGGATACTCTGTGACCATACTTTTTATCTTTTTCATGGTTTCCATGCCTCCTTCATACGCCGCAGCTCATCTGGCGGAAGCGTTTCTATTTCCAGGTCTTTGCACTCAGATACAATCCCATCTATTAATGCTGACATTTCGGCAGTATTGTACTGGCTGGAACCCTTAATAAGGTAATACCAGCGGTATCTCACTCCGCTTTTTTCCAGTGTTTTGCTGGTTGGCCGGAGGTGCATATAGTCTAAATCCAGGTGGTCAATATCGTCACGGATGCATACTGGCATTAAATTACCGTCCTCGGTACGTTCAAGCGTCCCGTAATTCTCCAGCATAATATTGTGTACCACACTTTTGCTGGAGCCATTAAGCGTGGCTATCTTTTCAACCAGTACCCAATAATAGGCATTTGCATCCAGGGAACGCTTCTTTTTCCATGTCTTAAGCACAACGGTCAATTTTTCCTGTTTTCCGGCTTTTCGGAGCTCCTGAAGCGTAACGTCTGAAACCTCCAAGGTTAAGATAAAATTATTTGTATCAAGACCTCTGGATACATCTTTTATTTTCCCTGTGCATTCCATGATTACTCCTGTTTCTGCCGCGCTTCTATGGTTATCTGAAGTTTTCTTGTTATAGGAACAAATTCATTTATATCCATGTCTGACAAATCTGAGATATTGCATAACTCAAGGATTGATTCATCCGTGACCTGAGCTTTTTCCATCAAATCCAGCAATATCTTATATTTTATGTTGTCAATTTTTCCTGCCGGGTACTTCTTAAAAACAATATCCAAATCCTGATTTACAATTGTCAGTGCGTCAATTTCATTGGTGGCGGTATATGTGATTTCATTTACCCGGAATTTGTCTATGGTATAAAATATGTCTCTACCATTCTGCCCCTGCTTCTTCCTGATCCTACAAACTGATGAAGGAATAAATATATAAGGTGCTGAATAAAGTTCTCTGGCTATTCCATGCTTTACACATGCCCTTTTAAATGCGTCAGAAGCCCGGCCCTTTGTTTTTTCCATATTGCTTTCAGTTCCGACATCTTCCTTACTTACCCAGCACTTTTTATCCGCATCCCAGGCCGATATTGTACAAAACAGTTCATTTCCGATTTCCCTGTAACTGTCCTGCCATCCTAATTCACCATATTTTTCATCAAGGAGATTTTGTCCCGCCCGGCTGGTTACATATAAAAGTAAAGAAAGGCCATTCTCTGTAACCTGTTGCACTCGACAGCTGATTTCTTTTGCCTTTAATAATCGCATAACACTCTCCTTTCAAATCGCAACCCGGAAGATGTCCCTGGCCGCTTCCGCTATGCAATCGTCACAATAATATTCCCCGTCAATTTCATAGCAGTCATCACCGTAATCAGTTTCATCTTCCTGATAGATTCTGCAGCCGCATCGGGCGCAGGTAACATATTTGCGCTCGGTGGTGGGCCACTCCGATTCAACAACCATACGATTTTCAATCACTTCCCGCATCTTCCTTCTCCGCTGGCAATCCCAAGACTGCCTTAATATCTTCTGAACAGTATCCTGTTCCTTTTGTAATAATAGCTCTGATGCTGTCCAGGTCAGCCCTTGCCATCACACCATCTACGAAATCCCCATAGGGGACATATATCATTTTCTCTTCCATTACGTGCCTTTCCGTGCTATAATGCACTTGAATGATTATTTCTATTGCTCCGTGTCCTGTTGCCGCAGGCCGGAGCATTTTCTATTTTCTGTGCCTTTTCAAGTTCTGCAATCGCCACATTAAGCGCATCTACATTCTTCTGCCGCATTTCAATGTTCCGCTTGCTTCCTTCAATCGCTGTGAGGAAGAAACCTCTCATAGATTTCAATTCCTGCAATGTCTCGTCCATGCATCCTCCTTTCTGGAGATAATCAGCAGCGCCACCAAAGCCACAATCATAATGCCTATGGCTGCCGGCTGCAGCTCTCCGTTTTGGTTTTCCACCCCACCGGCTCCCAACACCAGGGCCAGGAAGGATATTGCCTGGATTACTCTCATACCTGTCCTCCCTCGGTATTTTCCCGGCGGTATTTCTCCACGGACATCCGGTCGGTGAAGCTACCAGCAATATGTCTGATGCATCCTATCATCCGGTATGTCTCTCGAATACGTTCCTCGCTGCTAGTTGTCGAGGCCTTATCCAGTTTCTGAATGGATTTCCGGATGTCTGACAGCATGTCCCTGAGAATCTTATTTTCCAGTTCCAGACGTTCTGTTTTCTTCATTAATTCACGCTTTCCGGTATACAGCAGCAAACTCCCTGGCTTCCCTTTCTGTCTCAAAGATACCCACCCAAATATCACAGCTATTTGTCTCACGGCAGGAATCTTCCTCATACTCGCCAGCAGGTCTCACCTTTGCTACAATCTTTCCATTGTTAAAAATTCTTGCTTCTACTGCATATTTCATGATTTTCCCTCCTACTTCTTTCGCGGCCAAACAGCCACGATGATTACTATTGCTACCTCTGTGATGACCGTTGCCATCACTCCACACCAAAACTCAGGTATGTACATCTTCATCCTCCTTCCTTGGGATTCCTCCCAAAAATTCGTAAAATGTCTTCATCCGAAAACTTTACCCCTACCTGTTCCATATCTTTTAACTCCTGCAAGGTGAATTTTCCGGCGTTCTTCATCCGGCCATAATACACGGACTTTGTAATGACCTTGCGCTGAAAAAGGTCTCTTGGCTTTACATCTGCATTGTTCATACAATTCTGTATGACCTTAACTGCTGACTTCTTCCATGAGGCACTCCTTCCCAATGGTTCTGTTTTAGGCATGATATAGGCCTCCTTCCCTAATTACAAGAATTTACTATTGATTTGTTCGAACTCAGCAATTTTAAAAATCTTCATTTCTCATTGCTTTTTCTTCTTCCGTTGTCTTCTACTTCAGAAAGTCTGACAGTTCAGCCTGTTCGTATTCCGGGATGACGATAAAATCAGAGGGAAGGGAAAGGCCGCTCTGTTTAAATAATGAATCCAGCACCACGGCCACCTTGTAAGGCTTTGCGCCCTGGTCCCGCATTGCACTTCTGACAAGGTTTCCCGTGCTGGCAATGCCCTTAAGGGTGGCAGCATCGATATGATAATCGATTATGCTATTCTCCATTTCATAGAAACGCTTCACGTATCTGGCCGTAAACAGCACACCCTTTTCCCCGGTTGACTTATTTGCCAGAAAGTCACAGCCGAGTTTTGTCACCTCATAGCACGGACGCTCTTCCCCTTTGGCATCTAAATAGGATGATTTCACAAAATAATCAACCACGGACATTTGTCCTTCGTTTAAAATCTGAATATATCCTTTTCTATCTTTGCGGCCTTCCAACTTTTTCAGAAGGTCTGAGTGCGGTACTTCCATCATTTCTGCCACTTCAAGAGTAGTAATTGTTGACTTTCTTAAATCGTTCATAAACTTTTCTCCTTGTAAATTTTTCCTATCCTTTCTATAATTAGAACACAGGCCGTTGCAGCGGCTGAGTACAAAAGAAAGGAGTATTGATTTATGACAAGCACAGAACAATTTGCGTTTCAGGTTGCCAAAGAAATTACCATTGCTAAATTATCCTCTTCTTCTCCAGCGCATACTAATACCGAAACTGGAGAATCTATTGGCGACATGTTTAACGCAATATATAAAAAAATCTTAGCAACTGTAAAAAGTTAATGATTTAATTTTCTTTCGCTCTGGCGGATATTAATTCTGCCAAAGCTATCGTAATTTCTGGTAAACTTCCGCAGTTGAGTGCATTTACTTCCTTCAGTTCCTTCTGGATCCATTTACACAATTCATCAATGGTTAGATTGATATTTTCCATCCTCAGTTTGGGAATATCTTCACATTTCTTCATTCGTTCCTATCCTCCTTTCGGTTGCAGAAGTCCCATTTATAGGACAGTGTTTTTGCTACACTACTCAATGAAATAAGTAAGCGGTACATCAAAGTAGTCAGCAATAATTTTTAGCTTATCAAGCTTTGGAGTGCTTCTTCCACTTTTCCAATCTGAAAATGTAGAATTGGAAATGTGTGTATCTTTTGCGACTTGATAAGTGGTTTTGTTGTTTTTTACCAATAACTCAAGAAATTTTTTGTACAACATTTTTCTCCTTTCTAGTTCTAAAATCATAAATATTTATTGCAACTATTTCGGAAATGTGATATAAATAAATCAACCACAATTTAATTATTCACACTCCCGAAATTCAGTAATGAAACCGGGTTATTTCTGATTTCATAACTGCTATATTGCAATATTAGCACTGATATCATAAATAGTCAAGTGTTTTATTTCTGATTTCATAAATATTTTGAAAGAGGTAATTATGTACGAGATATTTTTGAGATTGTTAGAAGAACACCACGTAACCGCTTATAAAGTAGGTAAAGAAACAGGTATAGGCGCTTCCACTTTTTCTGACTGGAAGAGTGGAAGGAGTCAACCTAAAAAAGAAAAACTGCAGAAAATAGCTGATTATTTTGATGTCAGTATTGATTATTTAATGACAGGAAAAGAAACTGATGATTCTGAACCGAATAAAAAGTTAACTCCTAAAGCCCAAAGGGATATCAATAAAATCCTGGAGAATACTGAGCAGATGCTTAGACAGGAAGGCCTTATGTTTGATGGGAACCCTGCAAGCCAGGAAGCAATTGATTCTATTTTATCTGCAATGCGTGTTGGTATGGAAATGGCTAAAGAAAAGAACAGGGAGAAGTACACTCCGAAAAAGTACAAAAAGGACTGATTTAGATGAAAGAAAAGGTATTGGCGAACAAACTGGCAAAAAAATTCGGTACAAGAAATCCTTTCGAAATAATTAAAGGAATGAATGTGATATTAATACCTTCTGATTTAATTGGTGTGCGTGGATTTTATCAATACTTCCAACGAAATAACTTAATCTACATTGATCAGAATCTTCCATATCAAGAGCAGGTATGGGTATGCGCACATGAACTTGCCCATATGCTTATCCATAAAAAATCAAATACTGTTTTTATGGATACACGAACACATTTTAATACATCAGTATATGAAAACGAGGCTAACAAATTTGCTATCGAACTACTTGTACCAGATGAGGTCATTCTTGAATATCATGATTATACCCTTGAGCAAATTGCAAAGGCTCTTGGATATCAGAAACGTTTACTTGAACTGAAATGGTTAAAATAGCCAAAAGGCATTTTAATAAAAATTCTTATGAAGAAGGAGAAAATATTATGGCACTTATCAAATGTCCCGATTGCGGGAAAGAATTTTCAGACAAAGCTTCTGCATGTCCCAATTGCGGAAGACCAAACCTAAATCAAACAGCCGAAAATTATAATCAGTCTCAGTGGAACAGTACAGTCCCCAATCCGCAAAGCAATAAGCCGCAAACGCCTGTTGTTAAAAAGAACTCCGGTTTAAGCATTGCAGCTTTAGTTTTTTCCATCATGGGATGCACATTTATTATTGGTGTTATATTAGCCATTGTCGATCTATGCAAAAAAGATACTTCTAAAAAACATGGGCTTTCAATAGCGTCCCTGGTCATCTGTGGTGTTTGGCTAGTGCTTAGTCTTGTTTTTGATTCTACAAACAACACTGAAAAAGCTACTAACACAATTGAAACTGCATCTGCACAACAGGAAGAGACTATCGAAAAAACATCTGAAAGCCTTTCCACCGTTGAAACTGTAGAACCAGAAAAGTCAATTGAATACATTCCTGTTACTGCAACTGAATTATCAGATGCTCTTACTGGAAATGCTTTGAAAGCAAAGGAAACATATGCTGGACATTACCTTGAAATTACTGGGGAGCTCGGAAACGTTGATAGTAATGGGAAATATATAGATATTGATACAAATGATTTTAGTTTAACAATTATCCAATGCTATATTAAGAATGATGAACAGAAAGCCGTAATAATGGAAAAGTCCAAAGGTGACTCAATTATGGTTAGAGGTTATTGTAAAGATGTAGGGGAAATAATGGGATATTCCATTGATATTGAAAGCGTTGAGTAACTTATTAAAGTAATTTAACGGATGGGAAAAGCCACGATAACAACATATTATATTTGCCCGGACATCCAGGGGAGCGCTTGCCTTCCGTCCTGAGTCTTGCGGAAAATTTGAAAACCGCCCCAGCGTTGGGGAACGCCAGGGCGGAAAATTGAATACTGTACAGGCCGGAGGGCCGGTAAAGCATTCCGTAGCAAGAATATTTTACCACAAACCTCCGGCACCTGTACAGGTGTTATTTTTATACGAATTTTTAGGAGGAAAAACTATGCCAACAGCAAAAAAACTACCATCAGGTTCCTGGCGCTGCCAGGTCTACGATTACACCGATGCAGAGGGTAAAAGGCACTATGAATCATTTACGGCTGAAAGCAAAAAGGACTCAGAATTCTTAGCCGCCCAGTTTTCGATGGAAAAGGAGCAGCGCCGACACATGTCATCAAGCTCTTTGCATAATGCAATCGATGTGTATATTGAGACTTCTGACGCGATTCTGTCACCCACAACCATTCAGGGCTACCGGAAAATCCAGAAGAATGCATTTTCAGATATTATGGAACTTCCACTTAAAAAATTAACTCGGCAGAGCCTACAGGATGCGGTTAACTTGGAGGCAAAGCGCCCCAATGCGAAGCGTAAGGACAAGGCTCCTATCTCCGCCAAAACAGTTCATAATGAATATGGTCTTATAACTGCAGTCCTCAATAAATATATCCCCTCCCTGGACTGCACAGTGCGCCTTCCGCAGACCGAAACACATATCAAGGACTTACCTTTGCCTGATGAGATTTACGCCGCTGTAAAAGGCTCAGAAGTGGAGCTTGCCGTTATGCTTGCCATGTGGCTGTCCTTCTCTATGTCAGAAGTCCGCGGGCTGACAAAATCAAAGTCTATCCGTGGCAATTACCTGGTGGTGGAAGAGGTTGTTGTTGACGTTGATAACCAGTCTATCGTCAAACGGAAGGGTAAGACAAAGACCCGGACCCGTATGCACCGCATGCCGGCCTACATTCAGGAATTGATATCCCGGACGGATCCGCAAGAGGATCGTCTGGTCCCTATGACGCGGTCGCAGGTATATTTCAGATTCACCCGATTAATAGAAAAAGCTGGCTTGAAGCCGATGACTTATCACGACCTCAGACACGTCAATGCATCCGTCATGGCCCTCCTGCAGGTGCCAGATAAGTATGCTCAGGAGCGGGGCGGCTGGAAAACTGATGCTGTCATGAAAAAGGTATATACCCATACCTTCGGCCAGGAACGGCAGCGGGTGGATAATATGATAGATGAGTACTTTGAGGAACAGATTGGAATAACAGAACCAGACATTCCGGAAGGATATATGGCGTGGCTACGTAATATTGGGCGCCAAGACACCTTGGAATTAAGAGAGAAATATGCGGCATTTATGGCAGAGATATCAGAAACATGCAACACGAAATGCAACACGCAATAAAAAAAGCCCTGTAAAATCAAGGCTTTTAAACTGAAGCACGGGGGATTCGAACCCCCGACAACCTGATTAAAAGTCAGGTGCTCTAC
>OFMJ01002375.1_pt1 | contig 10980 bp, 9 predicted proteins | sample 1541801 | NCBI WGS metagenome assembly OFMJ01 (sample SAMN04209234, study PRJEB22552) | human gut metagenome | biome: gut; material: feces | host: Homo sapiens | place: USA: Oklahoma
TCTTTGTTGGATGCCATTCGGTCTTCGCGCGTAACAGCTGGAGAGGCAGGCGGTATTACCCAGCATATTGGCGCGTATACCGTAGATATAAATGGGGAAAGTATTACGTTCTTGGATACTCCTGGCCATGAAGCGTTTACAGCGATGCGTTCCCGCGGGGCCCAGGTAACGGATGTTGTTATTCTTGTTGTAGCGGCGGATGACGGAATTATGCCGCAAACCATTGAGGCCATCAACCATGCTAAGGCTGCGGGTGTTCCCATTATTGTAGCTGTTAATAAAATCGACCTGCCGGATGCCAATCCGGATCGTGTGAAGCAAGAACTGACAGAGCACGGGCTTGTCTGTGAAGATTGGGGGGGCGACACCATTGTCGTACCTGTTTCTGCCAAGACGCATCAAGGGTTGGAAACCCTGTTGGAAATGGTACTGCTCGTAGCAGAGGTACAGGATCTTAAGGCGAACCCTGATCGTTTGGCCAAGGGCGCTATTGTAGAAGCAAAGCTGGATAAAGGCCGCGGGCCGGTGGCAACAGTGCTTATCCAGAATGGCACATTGGAAGTAGGGCAAACTGTGATCGCCGGGATGGCCAGCGGCCGTATCAAGGCCATGCTGAATGACCGTGGCCAGCGAGTGCAAAAGGCAACGCCGAGTATGCCGGTCGAGGTGCTGGGCTTTGATGTGGTGCCGGAGGCAGGCGAAACAATGTATGCGGTTGAAACAAGCGCATTGACCCGCCAAATTGTAGAAGAGCGCAAGAACCGTATTAAAATCGAAAAAACGAAAGCGACCAGCAAGGTATCTTTGGATGACCTCTTTGATCAGATCAGTGAAGGGCAGATCAAGGAGCTCAATTTGATTGTAAAAGCAGATGTGCAGGGCAGCGTGGAGGCAGTGCAGTCGTCGTTGGAGAAGTTGTCCAATGATGAGGTGCGCGTTAAGTGTATCCATGGCGGTGTAGGCGCGATTACTTCGACAGACATTCTTTTGGCGAGCGCAAGCAACGCCATCATCATTGGGTTCAATGTGCGCCCTGATGCGTCCGCTCGTACGCAGGCTGAAAAGGATGGCGTGGATATTCGATTGTATCGGATCATTTACCAAGCCATTGAGGATATTGAAAAAGCCATGAAGGGCATGCTGGAACCTGTCTTTGAAGAGGTTATCCTGGGCCATGCTGAGGTTCGTGAGACGTTTAAGGTATCGGCTATCGGCACGATTGCCGGCTGTATGGTGCAGGACGGCAAGCTCTTGCGTAATTGTGAGGTGCGGTTGCTTCGAGACAATGTCGTGGTATATGAAGGGCACTTGGCTTCATTAAAACGGTTTAAGGATGATGTAAAGGAAGTTGTCTCCGGATTTGAATGCGGGCTGAGCCTAGAAAATTTCAACGACATTAAGATCGGCGATGTGGTGGAGGCGTTCACACAGGAAGAAGTGAAACAATAATGCCAAGTTTTCGGACTCAAAGAATCAATGAAGAGGTGCGCCGTGAGGTAGAGGCCATCATTGCAACCGCAGTGAAGGATCCAGGCCTTAGCGGTATGGTCAGTGTTGTACGTGCAGAAGTTACGCGCGATTTGGCTCATGCAAAAATATATATCAGTGTTTATGGCGAAAAGACGCAGCTGGATAGTGCCATTGACGGGCTGGCCCGTGCCAATGGATTTATCCGCAGAGAGCTGGCCCAAAGGTTAGATCTCAGGCGCGTTCCCGAACTGCACTTTGTTGCGGATGATTCCATCGCATATGCGGTGAATATGAGCCAACTGATTGATCAGGTTGTGAATGAAGATGAGAAGCGAACAGAAAAGAATCATTGAATTTTTTCATGCGGAAGATGGGTTTACCATTCTTCCGCATATTAATCCTGACGGAGATGCGTTTGGAAGCGGTTCCGCCCTTTTTTTAGTACTAAAAGCGCTGGGAAAGCGTGTTCAGTTTGTCGTGAAAGAGCCTATTCCGTTTGTATACAGAACGATGCCTCTTGCGCCTTGCATTACCAGGCCGGAGGAGGCAGAAGCATTTGAAAACATCATTTGTATTGATATTTCTGACCCATCCAGGCTGGAATGCCCATCGCTGCTGCAACCAGGCAATCGTGTAGTGGTGATTGATCATCACATTTCGAATCAAGGCTTTGGAGACATACAGTGGATAGAGCCAAAAGCAGCAGCAACAGCTGAGATTGTATATCAGATCGCAGAAAGAATGAATATACCGCTGACGGGTGATTTGGCCACTTGTCTCATGCTGGCGCTTTCGACGGATACGGGGCATTTTGGATTCCGAAACACAACGCCGCGCACCCTTCAAATGGCAGCGCAGCTTTTGGAAAATGGAGCCAGCATTGCAGACATTTGCTATGATGTGTATCATAGAAAAACATATGGAAAAACAAAATTGCTGGGCCGTGCGATTGAAAGCCTGGAGGTCTTTTGTGGCGGAAAGGCCGCGATGGTGACGATTACAAATCAGGATCTGCTGGAATGTGGCTGTGAACAAAGTGACTGTGAAGGATTAATCGACGTAGCGCGGGAAATTGATGGGGTGGAGATTTCTTTGATGCTTCGTGAAAAAGAAGAGGGAATCAAGGGGAGCCTTCGATCCCGCAATGAGATCAATGTTGCCGATCTTGCAGCCCAATACGGTGGCGGAGGGCATAGGGCCGCTTCTGGATTTACGTTAAAAATGACGCTGCAGCAGGCAGTGAACGAAGTAAAACAAATGCTGGAAAGGACCTTAGGCGCGTGATGAATGGAATCATCAACGTACTAAAACCGCCCGGCATGACAAGCCAAAATGTTGTATCGTTTATGCGGCGCATGTCTGGAATCAAAAAAATCGGACATAGCGGAACCCTTGATCCCTATGCAGCTGGCGTGCTTCCTCTTTTCATCGGAAAGGCAACACGCGTTGTAGAGTATGCGATGCAGGGGAAAAAAGAATACATTGGCGAAATCCATTTTGGGATTGAAACTGATACATTGGATTCTCAGGGAGCAATCGTTGGCAGAAAAAACGGAAAAATTACAAAAGAACAGTTTCAGTCTGTGCTGGATAGTACAAAAGGTACGATCTTTCAAACGCCTCCTATGTATTCTGCTTTGAAAAGAGATGGCCAAAAGCTGGTAAATCTTGCGCGAAAGGGACAACATGTTGAGATTTCAAAGCGCCCAGTGGAGATATACGAAACAGAATTTTTGGAACAAACAGGGCAAAATCGTTTTTTGTTTCGGGTACGATGCAGCAAGGGAACTTATATCCGCGCGCTTTGCCGTGATTGGGGCAGAGCACTAGGAACCGTAGCACATTTGAGTTTTTTGCTTCGTACGCAAACAGGGGGATTTCAGATAGCGGAAAGTATCGCGCTTGAGGAAATAGAACAGAGTTTTCAGGCAGGTACGGTCTATGATATACTGCAGCCAATAGAAACCGGATGTAGGGAGATGGATAAGATCGTCCTGTCTTGTGCAGCCAAAAAAGCGGTGCTTTGCGGACAGGCCATTGATCCGGTTTGGGTAAAGGAAATGCCGCAAAAGGATGAGCAGCCGTGCCAGCTATGGGTGGGGGATACCTTTATGGGCATTGCAAAGCGTTCTCATGGCGGGGTACAGACAGTAAAGGTGATTTGGGAGGAGCCATGCAGCGGATAACGGAATTGTCAAAATTGGATGGAAAATACGTTCATATGGCTTTGGGACAATTTGACGGCGTGCATGTTGGCCACCAAGCGCTGCTAAAGCAGTGCTTGCAAAATGCGCGCAGCGCAGGGCAGCCAAGCTGCGTATTTACCTTTGCGAGTACACCGCACCCTGAAAAAGAGCAGGTGTTGGGAAAAAGCCTGCTTTCGGTGGATGAAAAGTTGGAAATATTTGCCTCCATGGGCTTTGACTATACTTTAGTAATGACTTTTGATGAAATTCGCTCAACGACAAAGGAAGATTTTTTGGATATGCTGGTGCAGGATGGGCGTGTGGCATGCGTTTACTGCGGGGAGGATTTTCATTATGGGTTTCATGGCCAGGGTGATGTAGCGTATTTACAGGCATATTGCGCGGTACATCCATCTTTATCTGCTGTTGTGATACCAACTGTTTCTATGTTCGGAAGGGCGGTATCCAGCACTCGCATCCGACATGCGTTGCTACACCATGAAAATCATTTGGCAAATGTATTATTAGGACGAGATTTTGAGGAGAATGGAGAGGAAAATATGGAGCAAGCAATCAACAAACCATTGGATCTGGTCAGCATTCTGAACGCCAGGGATCTCGGTGGATATAAAACAGAAGATGGCCGAAAAACAAAGAGGCGCCGTTTTTTACGTACCGCAGCGACAGACAGCCTGACAGAACAGGATCGGGAATTTTTGTACGGCTATGGTGTACGCTGCATTGTTGATTTGCGCTCTACCTATGAGGTAACAGATCATCCCAGCCGTTTAGAGGGGTACAAGGATATTGCCTATTACAATGTGCCGATGCTGGATGAGATCAATTCACAAAAGCCGGAGGATATGGGAAAAAGCCTCCCGGATTCTTTGTTTGATCTGTATCAAGGGCTGATTTTAGATAGCCAAGCATCCTTTAAGCGCGTACTGGATATCATAGCGGATCACCCCAAAGATTGTATCTTGTTTAATTGTACGGCAGGAAAGGACAGAACAGGCTTGACCGCTATGCTGCTTTTGTCCATCGCTCAGGTGCCGGAAAGCGTGATCGTGCAGGACTATGCGGTCAGTGAAGAATATTTAACGGTCTTTATTCAAAAGAAAGCAAAGGAATTGGAAGCTGCCGGTGTGCATGCGCCAAAATTTATGTTTGGGACGGCCCCGGAAAATATGGAACGCACGTTATCCTTTATCAAGGAACGTTTTACAACGGTGCATGATTACCTCCTGCAGATTGGTGTGGGGCAAGACCAGATAGAAAAAATCCGAAAAAGCATGATTGAATAAAGGAAAAATAGTTTACAAAGACAAATGGATATGATACTATTTTTTTATCAACCGCGTTCTGTGTGGTGCGCTGTTCTCCGGCGGCAGGCACGGGCGGCGGGGGTATTATCATAAAGGAGTATGAAAGACATGACGAAAGAACGTAAAGCAGAAATTATGCAGCAATTTGCTACCCACGAAGGAGACACAGGATCTCCGGAAGTGCAGATCGCTCTTCTGACGGAAAGAATCAATCATCTAAACGAGCACCTGAAGATCAATAAAAAGGATCATCATTCTCGTCGTGGTCTATTGCAGATGGTTGGCCGCCGCCGCGGTTTACTCAATTATCTCAAGGAAAAGGATATTGAGAGATACAGAAAGCTAATTGCTGAATTGGGTCTGCGCCACTAAGCCACTTATTTAGAGCGGGTGTTACTCGCTCTATCTTTTTATACCGGGCACGTATGCCAAGAAGGAGTAAAACGCAAGATGGAAGAAAGAGTATTCACAACAGAGGTGGCGGGCAGAAAACTCACCATTGAGACGGGCAAGTATGCACAACAAGCCGGTGGATCATGCATTGTGCGCTGTGGAGATACAGCAGTATTGGTAACAGCAACAGCAAGCGCCAAGCCGAGAGAAGGCATTGATTTTTTCCCGCTGAGCTGTGAATTTGAAGAAAAAATGTACGCTGTGGGGAAAATTCCCGGCGGCTTTATTAAACGCGAAGGACGCCCCACAGAAAAAGCAGTCCTGACGAGCCGTTTGATCGACCGCCCACTTCGCCCCCTGTTTCCTAAAAATTATAGAAATGATGTTCAGGTCATCGCAACGGTGTTGTCAGTAGACCAAGATATTCCGCCGGCAGTCTATGCTATGATTGGTTCCTCTGCTGCGTTGTCTATCAGCAGCATTCCTTTTGCAGGCCCGACGGCCGCTGTTGTTGTCGGCATGGTGGATGGGCAATATATTTTGAATCCTACGTTAGAGCAAATGGAAGCTTCACGTTTGAACTTGACCGTTGCCGGCACCAAAGATGCTGTGATGATGGTAGAAGCCGGCGCTAAAGAGCTTTCGGAAGACGAAATGCTGGAAGCCATCCTGTTTGCACATGAGGAGATCAAAAAAATCTGTGCCTTTATTTCTGATATACAGGCAGAAATCGGTGAGGAAAAGCAGATCGTAGCGCCAGAAGAGCATGATGAGGATTTTGATGCTAAGGTCACGTCTGCTGTAAAAGAGCGGGTGGAATGGTCCTTGGATACATTTGACCGCTATGAACGGGAAGCGCGTCAAGAACAGATCAAGCAAGAGGCTTTTGAAGCGTTTGGTGAAGAAGACGCGGAAAAAATCAAGCGTATTGACGAAATTATTTATGACCTGACAAAGCAGGTTGTACGTCGTAAAATTACCCAGCAGGGGGTGCGTCCCGATGGCCGTAAAACTACGGAGGTGCGTCCCATTTGGAGTGAAGTTGGTATTTTGAAGCGTCCGCATGGCTCTGGTGTGTTTACGCGCGGGCAGACACAAGTGATGACGATTTTGACGCTGGGTTCTATGAGCGAAGTACAGTCTTTGGATGGGTTGTCCCCTGAGCACTGCAAGCGGTATATGCATCAATATAATATGCCGCCGTATTCAGTAGGCGAGACGCGCATGATGCGCGGTCCGGGGCGCCGAGAGATCGGCCATGGCGCTTTGGCAGAGCGTGCGCTGGAACCCATGATTCCGGATGAAGAGACCTTCCCGTATGCCTTAAGGCTGGTCAGCGAGGTCATCAGCAGCAATGGCAGCACCTCTATGGCAAGTGTCTGTGCTTCTACGCTGGCTTTGATGGATGGCGGCGTACCGATCAAAAAGCCGGTTGCCGGCGTTGCTATGGGATTGATCAAGGACACTGAAAATGATAGTGTTACGATTCTGACCGATATTCAGGGCCTGGAAGATTTCTTGGGCGATATGGACTTTAAGGTAGCGGGAACCAAAGATGGGATCACTGCTATCCAAATGGACATTAAAATCAAGGGCATTGACCGGGAAATCCTAACCCGTGCCTTGGCCCAGGCTAAGGAAGGCCGTATGCATATATTGGGCAAGATGATGGAAACGATTGATCAGCCTAGAGAGCATCTGTCTGAGTATGCACCTAAGATCGTATGCTTTACCATCAATCCTGAAAAGATTGGGGAAGTCGTTGGGCCGAGAGGGAAAACCATCAATAAAATCATTGCGGAAACTGGTGTCACCATTGATATTGAAGATGATGGCAAGGTGTACATTTGCACACCAGATCAGCAGGCAGCCGACCAGGCGCGCAAAATGATTGAGGGGATCGTAAAAGAAATCGAGGTGGGCGAAGTTTATCTCGGCAAGGTTGTTCGGATTATGCCGTTCGGTGCCTTTGTAGAATTGTTACCCGGAAAAGACGGAATGGTTCACATTTCTAAGCTGGCTCGTGAGCGGGTAGAAAAGGTGGAGGATGTTGTCAATATTGGCGATGATATTCTAGTAAAGGTCATCGAAATCGACGACAAAGGGCGTATCAATCTAACGAGAAAGGATCTTTTGCCGCCAGAGCCTAAAAAAGAGAAAAAGGAAAAATAAATATTTGGTGATAGAGAGGAAGCCGTTTTATGGCTTCCTTTTTGATTGCGGCTCAAGAGCAGCGGACAAGTTTTAATGTTCCCTTGCATATACATAGCCAGAGGTGGAATGTAAATGAATGCAAGAGCAAAGAAATATTTTGCAATCAACATTGTTTTGCTGCTAATGATCGTTTCTATTTATTTGGCTACCAATGCTGCGATGCTTCAGAATGTTTTTGCACAAGTAGGGCAGTCGCCCATTTATAAAGGAAATTCAGATGGCATAGCTTTTTTACTGAGTGCTCAGGGACAGAAGGAGGAAGTGGTCAATGCAGCAAAAACAGGGAAAGAAAATGGTGTTGTATTTACCATTGCTGTCACAGCGGATCAGCTGGAAAAAGACCCGGAAGCCATCCATGCCATAGAAGAAATGGGGCATGAAATCATCCTCCAGGGAATGATTGATACGAGAAAATCGAGCGGTGAAGAAATCCGAAAACAGCTGCATGAAGAGATGCAATGCTATGAACAAACAATGGGAAAACAAGCTCGTTTTTATTTGCCTTTCCGGCAGCAGGCAACGGCCGCCATTAAGAATGCATGCAAAGAGCAGAATATCAATGTTGTGTTGTTCAGCCAGGATGGCAGGGCCATCGTCCACAAAACGGAAGAGGAATTTGCACAAGTATTATTTGATCAAATCAAACGGGGCGATTTTATTTTTCTTGATGCTCGGAGCATAAATGTATCTATAGTAAAAGCCTTATATCAAGAGATGGAAAAAAACGGCTGGAAAAATCAAAATATTTCTCAAATGCTCATTGATTGAAAGAATTGGGGAAAACTGGTACTATAAGAGGAACAAAAGAGGAGGACGATCATGTATTTTGAACGAACCTTGGAAAACGGGGTCCGCGTTGTCGGCCAAAAGATAGAAGGATTCCGCTCTGTAAGCGTCGGCATATGGATAGGAACGGGATCTGCCAACGAAGTATTGGCAGAAGAAAGAGGGGTTTCCCATTTTATTGAGCACATGCTGTTCAAGGGGACCAAACGGCGGACAGCGCAACAGATTGCAGCTGAAATGGACGGCATGGGGGGGATCCTCAATGCATTTACCTCAAAGGAATGTACCTGCTATCATGCTAGAATCGTAGATGAAAAACTGCCTCAGACGCTGGATCTGCTTTGCGATATTGTGTTTCATGCCACATTGGATGAAACTGAAATGCAGAAGGAAAAAGGGGTTGTGCTGGAAGAGATCAACATGGTTGGAGACACGCCGGAGGATCTTGTCCACGATTTGTTGGCAGAGGCGTATTTTGGCGATCATCCGCTGGCACGGCCTATCTTGGGTACATCAGACAGCATCACAAACATGACAAAGGATATTATGGTGCGCTATTTGCAAAGACAGTATGTACCCCAAAACATTGTTTTTGCAGCAGCAGGCGGGATCGATTTTGAAGCATTCTGCGACCTGGTGGCCGAGCAGACAAAGCATCTAAAAGCTGCAAGCAATGATCCGTATCGTTATCAGGCTTTCAACAGTGCGAAGCCGCGGTTTTTATCCAAAGTAAAGCCGATTGAGCAGGCGCATCTTTGTTTAAGCATGCCCGGATTCAGCCTGGAGGATGATCGCATGTATGCTCTTAATGTATTTAACAATGCGTTTGGCGGCAGCATGTCTTCCCGATTGTTCCAGCAGATTCGCGAACAGCGGGGATTGGCTTATGATGTCTATTCTCATCCTTCAACCTATGTACACAACGGGGTGTATTCCATATATGCAGGCGTTACGGCCGCCAAGGCAGTAGAGGTTTACCATCTGTTGCTGGATGAAATGCAGGATATTTTGAAAAACGGTCTTGATAAAGAAGAATTTATACGTGCCAAAGAGCAGCTTAAGGGCAATTATATTTTGGGCCTAGAGTCCACAAGCTCCAGGATGAATGCCATTGGCCGTTCTATGGTAATGACCGGAAAGATACGAACAGCGGAAGATACCATTGCCAGCATTGAGAAAGTAACAATGGAGGATATACTGGAAATTTTGCCGATTGTGTTTGACCGTGAAAAGCTAGCGGGAAGTGCCGTTGGAAAGATCGACGAAAAGGCCTTGCAGGCTGTGCTGCAATAAACAAAACGGCTTGTGCTCTCAAAAAGCATCCTTATGAGGATGCTTTTTATTTTTGTAAAATGGCAAAATGAATTGGCATAGAATATAGCTGTTAGGGGGAATGAACATATGAAACCGAATCTATTGATATTGGGCGGGGATCAGAGGAATAGGATGATAATGGAAATTCTAAAAGACCGTGGCTTTTCCGTAGAATATTTCTCTGATATGCACAGAGAGAATACGCAGTCTATTTTGGAGCACATTTCACAATGCGATTATCAGCTTTTGCCAATAACACTTGGAGAGCAGTCTATCTGCGGTATCAGCCGTGAAGACCTGTTGGACGTTTGCCAGGCACACAGCCATTTATTTTGCGGTACGGCCAATGAGAATTGGACAATACATTGCAGGAAGAAAGGAATCAATCTGGTGCAGCTGCTGCAAAATGAAACACTTGCGGCTGAAAACGCATATTATACCGCAGAAGGGGCCATTGGCCTTGTCCAGGAGCTGAGCAAAACCTCTTTGTATCAAGCTAGATGCGTTGTGGTGGGAAGCGGGCGGATTGCAACAGCGCTCTGCCGGATGCTAAGAGTACATACGCCTCATATTACAGTGCTGGCCAGAAACAAAAAACGCATGGCAGAGCTTACTTTGGGGCAAATACCTTGTTTAGAGATTGGACAGCAAAGCAAGGCTTTTGAAAATGCAGAGATCGTATTTAATACAGTGCCGGAAAACATCATAATTCCCGCTGAACTTTGTAAAATGGCAAAAAACGGGATTTACGCAGAACTGGCTTCTGCCCCATACGGATGCCATTGGGAGAGTATTCCAGGCAGCATTCACAAGGTTTTAGGAAGCGGGCTGCCCGGAAAGCGATTTCCGTTTTCTGCAGCAAAAAGCATGGCAAATGCAATGGTCCCTTATCTAAAATAGGGAGGGGTTTACTTGGACAATTTGCAGGGGAAAACAATCGGATGGGTAATCACCGGTTCTTTTTGTACCATAGATGCGGTGCTGCCGCAAATGAAACGATTGAAAGAGCGCGGCGCAAGGGTTCTTCCAATTTTTTCACAGAACGTGAGCATGCTGGATACGAGATTTAATGATGCCGAAGAGGTTAGGCGGAAGGTAACAGAGATCTGCCAAACAGAGATCATAGATACTTTGCCGAAAGCAGAGCCTATCGGGCCAAAAAAACGATTGGATGCTATCATTGTGGCGCCTTGTACAGGGAATACGCTGGCAAAGCTGGCAAATTCTATTACAGATACAACAGCCACGCTGGCGGTGAAGGCACACCTGCGGAACCAAAGACCTGTGATTTT
>OFMJ01002378.1_pt1 | contig 10960 bp, 7 predicted proteins | sample 1541801 | NCBI WGS metagenome assembly OFMJ01 (sample SAMN04209234, study PRJEB22552) | human gut metagenome | biome: gut; material: feces | host: Homo sapiens | place: USA: Oklahoma
TGGAAAAGGGCCTAACCTCCTGGAGCGCAGATTCCTGGTCGCTCTTTTCCAATCCCAGCCAGACCGCCCAGAGCATCTTTTTCTATATGCAGGAAACCGGTTGTTTTCATACCTTTTACCCCTACTATACCGAGCGGGAAAACCTGAACTCCTTTTTGATTCTGCATACTATTTCCGGCCGCGGCATCCTGTGCTGTCAGGGGCAGGAATACGAACTGGGCCCGGGGTCAAGCTTTTTTATCAACTGCATGGATTACCATAAATATTTTACGCCCGAAGGCTCCCACTGGGACTTTTTATGGCTGCATTTTAACGGAAGCAATGCCCTTGGCTATTTTATGGAATTTACAAAAAACGGCTTCGGCATCCTGGAAAAACAGGAGGGCGCGGCTCCCTCGCGGATAGAAAGCGGTATCCGGCAGATCATGGAGCTTTATTCAAAAAAAAATATCACTACCGAGGTACTTTCTGCCCAGCTGATCACTTCGATTCTGACGGAGTTCCTCCTGCGCCGCAGCGCCGGCACAGGAAGCGCTTCCGCCGCAGATGCCCATTCCCCCGACGATATCCTGATCCCGCCCGGCATCCGGGAGGCGGAACGCTATATCAACAGGCATTTTCAGGAGCCGCTGCTTCTGGATGATCTGGCCCGGCAGCTTCATGTGAGCAAATACCACTTTATCAGGGAGTTTTCCCGGTATGTGGGCAGTTCTCCTCATGAATACCAGATTGAGCTGCGTCTCTCCTATGCCAAGGAGCTTTTGAAATATACGGATTTGCCGGTAAATGAAATTGCAGAACGCTGCGGGATCAACCAGGCATCCCATTTTATTAATCTTTTTAAATCAAGGGAGCATATTACCCCGCTGCAGTTTAGGAAAAGCTGGAAACCATGAAGAAGAGGGAACTAATGATTTGCATGAAGGGAAAAATATTATATAAAGAGCTAATTCGTAGTTAGTATGGAATTACGTTTATGGATATTAAAATACTCTATCATTTTGTTGTATTTATTTTTTGTTATGTTAGAATATTTACGTATAATTGAATAGAAGTCAGAGGATAGTCTGTTGGTTTTCCTTCGGAAATAAATGAAGGAGGAAATGTGGTATGAATACTCTTGAAGTATTGACGCTGGTGCTGGTGATTTTCGCCGCCCTCGCCTACATAGATAACCATCAGGACAAAAAATAGCTATCCTCTACGCCCATAGAGGATAGCCGGTAACTATAAATTACTACGATATCCGAAGCGCAATCATCAGACACGCAACAGTCTTTTGATAACTTCTAAATAAATTATACACTGGGGACTTGAATATTTCAAGTCCCTTTTTTATCTTGTTTGCAGGCCATATTATAGCTATATATTGATATCATTCAGCCGTTTTACAGTTATTACCCAAATCCATCTTTAATCACTTTCGACGACGAATTTTAGCACTCCTGCATCACTTTCTTACAATCTGCGCAGTAAATGCGCTGGCCTGTTTGAATCGTCACCTATATCATCGACTTTTTTATAAGGCCGCAACAGCACAGGCAGAAAGTAACTGGTGCACAGATTTCCGTATTGGATCAGCCTTCCTGTTTATTTACCAATCACTCTTTTATAGCAATACCCTCTGTCGCTCTTATTCTCCACAGCCTTAACCTCAAAATACACCACGCCGTTTTCACGCGCGGTAATATTTACCTGCGCACAGCCATCCTGAACCGCGGCTCTGTCCGCTTCCACAAAGGGCTTTGCAGCTTCCTTCAGCAGCTTCTTCTGCTCCTCTGAAAGGCTGGAGGGTTCGCCCATGGCATGCCACAGCTTCAGGGGATTGCAGGTAGCCTCATCCACAGTTTTGGTCAGGATAAAGCATTCCTTTCCTTCGATGGGCAGCTGGTAGGTATGGCATATATCCTCGCCGGTTCCTTCCAGGGTCATATTCCACACAATTCCCCTGTAGCTTCCGTCCTCCCGTTTCACGATAACAGCCTCATCCGAACGGTACACGCAGGTTCCCTGCAAATCCTTGAAGAATTTAAAGGTCCAGAACGTGGGCTTGGGAATCCCGCCGTTTGCCACCAGTCCGAAGCCGCCGTGGAAGGGTGTAAAAGGAACTCCCAGCTCCTCAAAAATATCTCCGAAGGTCCAGTAGGAATAGGATTCGTTCACATCCCCCAGACGGGACAGCTGTCTTGCAATATAGGCGGCGTTCCTATTGGTATCATGCAGCGGGCAGTTGGGAATATAGGAAGTGTTGAACTCTGTAATATGAATCTCCATTCCCTTAAATTCCTCAAAGCTGTCAACAATATCCCTGGTCGTCTGCAGATTGGCAAAGCCTTCCTCCGGCTCCCTCAGCTTTGCATAGCCGTAATGGCCGTCCTTCTCCGGCAGCTCGGTGGTATAATGATGGCGGGTTACAAAATCCACCGGGATGCTTTCCCTCCGGCAGAATTCCATAAACATGCGTATCCACTTTTCATCCTCCACGCCGCAGATGGCGGGACCGCCCACGCGGAACCGGGCATCCACTTCCTTTATGGCCGCAAAGGTACGGGCGAACAGCTTAAAATACTCCTCCATGTCCGCATCCTTCCAGAAGCCCGGCAGGTTCGGCTCATTCCAGACCTCGATGGGCCAGGTTACCACCTCTTCCTCCCCGTAACGCTCCATCAGATGACGGAGGGTTGCCTGCACCAGCGCGCACCATGCGTCATAGCTTGCCGGCGGCGTCACATTCCCCTTCCAGTAAAACACGGTCTGCTCTCCCGAAGCCATCTTGTCCGGCATAAAGCCCAGCTCCAGAAAAGGCCTGATATTCAGCTTCAGGTAGCTGTCCATCACCAGATCCAGATAGGTAAAATTATATTCCGCATGCTTCTTCCCGTTTTCGTCCGTGTACTCCTGATAGATGGCCATATCGTCGGAAAACAGGCCGTGGCCGCGGATATGGGAAAATCCGATCTCCTCCTGCACCAGGGCCAGCTGTTCCTGATATTCCTTCTGCAGCGCCAGCCCCATGCGGCCTGTGCCGATGCAGTAATCTACTTTGTTGTTAAAAGGGATTTGCGCATCCTTTTCAATCCTGAAACATTTTGTACTATCCATTTTTTTGTCTCTCCTTATATTTGTTTTTTATACTTTTTATAACCCTGACCAGATAATATTGCTCACATTCCAGAGCCCCTCTGCATACCATTCCCCGGGCCGAAATGGTACAAACCATGCCGCAGCAAGCTGTTCCTGGGGATCGATTACCAGCGAGCAGGAACCGTAGCCTTCATGCATATAGGTCCCTTTGGAATAATGAAATCCCGGGCCTTCCCTCCGGTCAAAGCCTATCGCATATTTTCGATCCGGCTCATTGGCTCCCCAGCAATAATCAGGCACCTGGAAAAGAGAAGAGGCCGTCATTTTTTCCACCGTTTTTCTTCCCAGTATCCGAACCCCGTTCCAGGTCCCCATGCCAAGCATCATATTGGCAAATCGAATCAGATCACAGGGAGTGGAGAAAAGACCGCCGCCGGTTTGGGGAATCTGTTCCCAAACTGTAGGAATCTGACTGCTGCTGTCTGCCGATCTTTCTATCTCCTCCTTCTCTTCTTCCGCAAGAAGGTTTATCCTTTTTATTTTATCCGCCTTGGCCGGTAAGAAAAAGGTATCCTGCAGTCCCAGCGGTTTTAAGATATTCTCATCTATATAGTTTTCCGCCTTCATCCCGCTTACTTTTCCTATTACCGCCCCAAGGACCGCAAACCCAAAACTGCAGTATTGCCATTCCTTTCCCGGTTCTCTTCTCATTCCGCAGGACAGGGCCGGCGTAAGCCAGTCAAATTTTTCGCCCGCTTTCCAATTTTTTGCCGCTTCCTCAATATATGCCCATGGGGAGGGGGAATGCTCCTCCGGGAAGCATCCCCCGTCAGGCTGAAGCCCTGAGGTATGTGTCAATAAATGAAATAGCGTAATCTGGTCAAAAGGCGCTGCAGCAAACTGCGGCAGGATATCCCCGACCCTCATATCCAGCCTTATCAGGCCGTCTTCTGCCAGCTTCATCACCGCAGCCGCGGTAAAGGTCTTGCTAATGGATGCGATTCCATGAACCGTATCCGGCCGCATGTCTCCGGGGCCATCAAAATAATGGGCAGTTCCCATACTATTGCAGGCAATGATTTTCCCTCTGCGGGATATGCAGTATGCCGCCCCTTCTATCTCCTTCTTTTCCATCATGCGCAGGAAGTGGCCGTTCAGTACGGCAATGCGTCCCGAATCATAGCCAGCCTCCTCCGGAATACAGTCTGCAGTTCCTTTGATTATCATTTCCCCTCTCCCTTCTGCAGCCCTCAGCCCACAATCACTTCCATCTCCACCTGCGAAAGCGCCGGATCCAAATCCCGTTTTGCAGACAGATCAAAGACCGGTTCCCCATGGATGTTAAAGTGCACTCTGTGGATTCCATCGCAGCGAAGATGATGCTCCAGCGCGTCCTCCGCATGATAGGCTATCATCAGATTTCCCTGTGCGTCCGTGAAAAAGGAATTGTGGCCGGGGCCGTAGATTCCTTCCACCGAATAATAGGAAAGAACAGGCGTACACCGTTTCTTCCATACGGAAATATCCAGCAAATCATCCTTTGCATCCGCGGTCAGCAGGCCCAGCGCATAGGTGTAGCCGTCCGCCGCACCGCCTGAATACGTCAGGTACACTTTTCCGTCCGCAATAAATGCATAAGGGCCTTCATTATTGATGGTATGGTTCACATTCTCCCAGCCATAAAGCGGCCTGGTAAGCAGCACCGGTTCGCTGGAAAGCTGCCAGGGCTGCTTCTCATCCACTTCTGCAATATACAGCATGGAACCCGTATCATATGGTGTGCCGATATTCCTGCGGTAAGACCAGACCACATAGGAGCGCTCCCCTGCTTTCAGGTATGTCATATCCAGTGTGATGCCGTCCTCCGTCAGAAAACTGCCGTCCTTTTTACGTATCCTCACTGGCTCTTCCCAGCTTTCCGGATCGATCAGGCTTCCGCCCTTTTTCAGCTTCATCAGATGGCACTGCGGCCCCCACTTTTTGCCGCTTATGGCAAACAGGATATACAGCTCTCCGCCGATTACATGAAATTCCGGCGCCCAGAAGGTCTGGACAAACCCGCGTTCTTCATCCAGGCCCAGTATCAGATGCTGCTGCGTATCCTCCCGGAACAGTCCTGCCACATCCTCCGACTCCCTCACATAAAAGCCCACATCATTCAGGTTGTCGTTGGTGGCAATAAAATAATAACGGCCTTCCCATGGGAAAATAACAGGATCCCCGAAGCCGCAGGCCAGCGGGAACTGATACTGCTCATTCTGCACGGTCCCGCGGGTGCGGAAGGTTCCCTGATGCTGGAAATCCAATCCGTCCAGCTCCCATTTTACCTGTTTTTGTACGGAAGAGCCATCCGAATACAGCACGGATGCCCGTACTTTTTCGACCTCTGAAGCAGTGCGGGCCCAAATACGTTTTGGCACCTGCACTTTTACAGAATACAGCCTATTCCAGTAAAGCGCCGTTTCATCACACAGCTGTGCGCTTATCTCCACGGAATTTCCTTTTTCGGCTCCCTCCGGCGCCTGTCCCGGAAGCTCCTCCGTATAAACGCCCGGATGCGCCGGGGATATGCCGGTTAAGCTGCAGATATCCTTCACTTCATTTTGATAGCTGTTTCCCAGATCATCCTGCCACAGGATGCAGTACCCTCCCGTATTTTTATCATACCTGCACTGCGCCCGCTCCACATATGCGTCCCCATGAAGGGGCAGGAAACCGATTTTCTTAAATTCCTTAAAGTCAGCGGTTGTCCAGAGCAAAACGCTCCCTCTGCTGTCTTCATCCGCGCTGCCGTCCTCATTGACCCTGACGGCAACAATGCCAAAGCCGCCCTCCGGCATTACAAAAATCCGGGGATTCTTTACCCCCTTTGCATGAATGATATCCGCATCATCCACCGCCGCTTCCGCAAACAGGATGCCATAATTATTGTTCAGCGCCTCATAATATTTCCCGTCCCTGCTGCAGGCCAGATGGATGCTGCGGGAAAGCCCTGCGGGATATTGTGCAGCGTCCGTTTCCCTGGTATATACCATGATCCGGGCTTTCGTTTTCGTATAATTTTCTGCCATGCTGTCTTTCCTTTCCGCGTAAAATTATCCTTTTTCTATTGCGATGCGTTTTAAATCCTTCCTATCCATTCCGAATGGCTGTGTCCGCGCAGGAATACGGGAATCCGACTGATATCCGCAGGCACGGTCACGCTTGTGCCTCCCTCATACTCCGTTCCGTCGTAAATCAAGGTCCACATGGCGCCTTTTGGCAGATAAACCTGGCGTTCCCAGGTATTCTCATAAACAATCGGCGCAACAAGCACATCCGGGCCGAACATATACTGATCCTTCAGCTCCCAGCATGCCTTATCCTCCGGGAATTCATAAAACATGGTCCGGATTACAGGGCTTCCTTCCTCATGCGCTTCTTTCATCAGTTCACGTGTGTACGGCCGCATCCCTTCCCTGAAACGGATATACTTTTCCAGAATCGGCGTGTTTTCGTCACCGAAGCTCCAGATCTCGTTGTCCGCCCCTGTGGGCATGGTGGGCGAACCGTCGCTATGGGTTAACGGCGTCTGGGGCACTCTGTCTCCGTGAAGCCGCATCACCGGGCAAAACGTCCCCCACTGGAACCAGCGTACCAGCAGCTGCCGGAATGCAGGATCATCCGGGTTTCCGCCGGAAAAGCCGCCGATATCGGTAGTCCACCAGGGAATTCCCGCGATACCCATATTCAGTCCGGCGCAAAGCTGTTTCCTGAATGTCTCCCAGTCACTGTGAATGTCCCCCGACCAGACAAGAGCACCGTATCTCTGGCTGCCTGCCCATGCGCAGCGGATAAGGTTCACGGCAGTTTCCATCCCGGCCTTCCTCTGTCCCTCGTAAAAGGTTCTGGCATAAAGCTGGGGGTAAATATTTCCGATTTTAGTTGCCGCCCCATAAAATAACGGTAGTTATCATAATCGTAAACAGAAAATTCCGGCTCCGCCTCATCCAGCCAGAACACCTTAATTTCGCATTATTTTCCATTCTGATGTAATCCATCTGTTTTCCTCCTGCCGCATCCGTGCAGCTTATCTTTTCCTATTTTGTCAGGAAAGCCATGATTTCCCCTTCCGGCTTCTTTTCCGCCGCCGGCTTTTCGAAGAAGGTCATCATTTCGCAATCCTCCCGGGAAAACGCCTCCCAGCGCTCCATCTGTGTGCCGTCCGCGTCCGCGCCGTTGGGGTCTCCCTTTTTAATGAACTCCGCCCAGTAGTTACACATCTGCCGGGCCAGATCATAATGCTTTCCGGTGAAGGGCCGCCAGCATTTTGCCAGGGTTTCAAAGAAGAACCACAGGTCGGAGGAATGGAAGGCTCCCGGCTGATCCCATCCGGGGATCTCGGGGCCAAACTCATACACATAGCATGGCTGCACGGCTCCTGCCGCCCTGCGGACCTCGCACATTCTGCGGATTCCCATCTCAACAGAATTGACCAGGCAGTTTTCCTTTGCCGCCTTCAGGCCGTCCTCCGCCTTAATAAGGGAAAGAAACTCTCCCGCCCTGTCCCCAAACTTTTCCTGCGCTTCTTTTTTCAGCGCCTCCATCGTTTCCGCCTGGGGCATGGTCAGAAATTCGTTGTTGGTAAAGCCTGTCATCATCGGCACATCCAGGAATTTCCCTGCCGCCATGTTGTTCCAGTAGGTATCGGTCTGATATACGCCGTCGGGAATGGTTCCCCAGAACGCGCCGAAGGCATCGTTTTTATCCCGGATATACTCCGCGGGAAGCGCCCTTGCTTCCTCAATGGTCTTTACACCCAGGAAATCCAGGAAGCGTCTTCCCTGATCCAGAGCCTCTTCTCTGGAAAGCTTCATGCGAGCCACGAAAGGATCATGAAAAATACCGCTCTCCACGATGGCCTTCTGTATGTAGCCTTCATTTTGCAGGCAGTTCAGCTGGGTCAGGACGCTTCCGCCGCCCGCCGACTGTCCGCCGATGGTAATATTCTCCGGATCCCCGCCGAACGCCGCAATATTCCGCTTCGTCCAGAACAGGCCGTACTGCTGATCCAGATTTCCGAAATTAGCGGGCGCCTGGGGCGATTCCTCCCACAGCTGCGGGTGCGCCAGAAAGCCGAACACATTCAGCCGGTAATTTACCGTCACCACCACAATGCCGCGGCGTGCCAGCCGCTCTCCGTCAAACTCCATTTCCGCAGGGTTTCCCCACTGCAGCCCGCCGCCAAAATACCATACATACACGGGCAGCTTATCCGTTTCGCTCACAGCGGGTGTCCACACATTCAGGTACAGGCAGTCTTCATTCATGGGAATGGTGGGATCCACATTCCATTCCCTTGTATAAATATTTTCTTCATTCAGCCCCGGGATGCTCTGCATGGAAATGGGCGCAAATTCCAGGCAGTCCCTGACTCCTTCCCAGTCTTTGGCAGGCTGCGGCGCCCTCCACCGCAGCTCTCCCACCGGCGGGGCGGCAAAGGGAATTCCCTTAAAGGAAATCACCCGGGGATCCGCCGCAGGGATGCCGCGCACATATCCGTTTTCCGTTTTTACTGTTTTAAGCATTAATTCACCCCTCCATTTCCACTCTGAACATAAGCACGCTGCAGGCCGGGATGGTAAAGGTAAGCCCTCTGTCCGTCAGGCGGAAATCAGTAAAGTCTTCCTCGGTTACCCGCTCCGGCTCCTCAAAGCTATTATAAGCCTGCATCTTCCCATGTACAATACGGGCGCTTACATGCGCAGGTTTCTTTTTGGTCAGCACCAGTTCTATTTCCTTTTCCGCCTCCGTGCACAGGTTGTTTAAGGTGACGGTCAGCACGCCGTTTTCATCCACAGAAACGGATTCCTGTACCTCCGGCACCATTTCCGTCTCCTTCACGCCGGTTTTGCCTGCTCCCTCCAGCCAGCTTTCCACAAGATCCGCATCCTGATGATACTTATACATATGGAATACATGGTAGGTAGGGGTGAGCAGCATTTTCTTCCCTTCCGTCAGGATTACGGACTGAAGCACGTTTACAATCTGTGCGATGCAGGCCATTTTAATCCGGTCGCAGTGCTTATTGAAAATATTCAGGGAAACGCCTGCAGTGAGCGCATCCCGCATGGTGTTCTGCTGATACAGAAAGCCCGGATTTGTGCCCGGCTCCACATCATGCCAGCAGCCCCATTCATCCACCATCATGCCGATCTTTTTCTCCGGATCATAGTGATCCATGATAGCGCTGTGGCGCGTGAGCACTTCTTCAATTCCGTAAGCCCTGGACAGGGTATTGAACCAGGCTTCTTCGCCAAACTCTGTGGCGCTTCCCTTATGCAGTCCCTTTTCCACGCCCGCATAATAGTGTACGGACAGGCCGTCCATAAAACCGTGGGCCTCCGCAGGGGCAGGGCTTCTGAAGCACTCCCGCAGCACCGTATCCGTCCATTCATAATCGTCCGCGTTGGCCCCGCCGCAGATTTTGAAAATGGAGGCCGTCCGGTCATAGCAGCGGATATAGGTCTGGTATCTGCGGTACAGCTGGGCATAATAGTCCGGCGTCATGTTTCCGCCGCAGCCCCAGTTTTCATTGCCCACGCCGAAATAATCCACCCTCCAGGGCTTTTCCCTGCCGTTTTCCCGGCGCCAGTCCGCCATGGGGGACACGCCGTCCAGGGTCATGTATTCCACCCATTCGCTCATCTCCTGTACAGAGCCGCTTCCCACGTTTCCGTTCACATAGGTTTTGCAGCCCAGCTGTTCGCACAGCTCAAAAAATTCATGGGTGCCGAAGCTGTTATCCTCGGTGACGCCGCCCCAGTTGGTGTTCACCATTTTCTTCCGTTTTTCCTTCGGGCCCACGCCGTCCTTCCAGTGGTATTCATCCGCAAAACAGCCGCCCGGCCAGCGCAGTACCGGAACCTTCATTTCCCTTAACGCCTCCACCACGTCAGTGCGCATGCCGTTCACATTGGGGATTTCGGAATTTTCTCCCACATAAAGCCCTTCATAGATGCATCTACCCAGATGCTCGCTGAAATGTCCATAGATTTCCGGGTTGATGTGTCCCAGTTTTTTATTCTCGTTAATATATAATGTAATCACTTTCCTGCCTCTCCTTTTTCCTTCTGTCATTTTCCTTGTTCCGCCGGGCGCTCCTTTGCGGCCGCTCCAAAGCGCCGCCCGCAAAAGGCGCTGCCCGGTACGGATATGTCCCTTGCCGGACCGTCACAGCCCTTTTACCGAAAAGTCCCTGAAATCTCCATGCCCTCCCGTACTTTTCAGGGCATAACAGAAAATTCCGATCCGGTATCCTACAAACATATCCAGTGTAAAAACCATATCCAGCGGACTTCCCACCGTCTCCCAGTCACCCGGCGCCTGACGGAAGGCAAAATATGCCTTATCCGCGCGTTCTCTGTAATCAAATACTATCTGCAGCTCAACAACCGCCTCTTCTATCGGTTTCCTGTATTCCAGAATGCCGCCGTCTGCAGCTTTCTGCAGATACAGCAGTTTTTTCTTCCCGTTTTCCACGGCAATTCCTATCTGCCCGTACCGCCCCTGCAGCGCGCACAGTCCGGCATAATCCCCTTCCTTCAGGCCGGAGGAATCCAGTGTCACCTGGCAGCCGCAGCCCGGCTCCAGTGTCCGCTGGGTCAGGGTATTCCTGGCGTCAGTCAGTCCGGCGGCCACATGGCCTGTTGTCAGCCGCAGCCATCCGGGCCGGGCCGTAAACGACCAGCAGGACGGGATGAGATTATGGTTCCACTGCCAGGGAACGCAGTCATCATCCATCAGCACCCGGCGCATTCCGCCTTCCCTGACGCCGCTCAGATCCGGCTCCAGTTCCACGATGCAGATTTTTCCGTTCCCATACACCAGATAGGGG
>OFMJ01002379.1_pt1 | contig 10958 bp, 22 predicted proteins | sample 1541801 | NCBI WGS metagenome assembly OFMJ01 (sample SAMN04209234, study PRJEB22552) | human gut metagenome | biome: gut; material: feces | host: Homo sapiens | place: USA: Oklahoma
GACAACAACTGAAGCTGTGCAGCCGCCAGTACAACCTCTACATGAAAACGGTGGTATCGCTGCAAAACAATCTCATTTCATTGACCGACAAGACCTTTCCCGGTGTGAACGAACTGTTCTCCAGCCCGGAGCGCGCCGACGGCCACCAAAAATGGGTGGACTTTGTCATGACCTTCTGGCACTGTGACTGCATCTGCCGTGTCAGCGAGAAGGCATTCACCGATCGCTACCAGAAATGGTGCAAACGCAAGGGCTACCATTTCAGCACAGAGAAAGCATTAGACCTCTACGCCGGAAGCTGCGGCCATTTCACCACGCTGCCGAAGAATGACAACACAAAGCTGCTCATTACGACCGCTGCCCAGCAGCTGCTCGCAGGCAAGACGACGCTGGCCGCACTGCGCACCGAGATGACGCGCCTTGCAAAGCAGTTGCCGGAGTACGATACCGTGCGGGCCATGTACGGCGTCGGTGAAACGACCGCTGCCCAGCTCATGGCGGAGATCGGCGATGTGCGCCGTTTCCCACGCCGCAGTTCCATCGTTGGATTTGCCGGCGTTGATCCGGCCGTAGACCAGTCCGGCAAGCACAGCGCCAAGAGCGTCCCTACGACCAAGCGAGGCTCTCCACATCTGCGGAAAACGCTGTACCAGATCGTCTGTACATACCTGAAAAGGTCTCCCGCGGATGAGCCGGTGTACCAGTTCCTCGATAAAAAACGCGCCGAGGGCAAGCCGTACTTTGTCTATATGACCGCCGCTCAGAACAAGTTCCTGCGCATCTACTACGCCCGCGTGAAAGAGTGTCTTGAGGCATTCGACGAGCGGCAGGATACCGTGCAGAACTAAATCCGCCGACAATTTCATCCCGGCTGGCGATGTGATTTTTCTCCAGCCTGTTTTGTTATGCCCATTTTCGGTCTCGTAAACTTTGCGGGACTTTTTTCGTTTTTTCTATTGACTTTTGTTTGCAGGACTCCGATGATCTCGTCAAGGGTGATGATTTCTCCCGGGCGGAGGGAGGGGAAACAATCTCTGCTCAAAACGATGGACACTGACCAATCGCTTTTGATTGCAACCAGTCCATTCCCGTATGCAGCACGGGTCACCGAATCAGCCTCAAGCAACCGTTTGACCGCTCTGGCATCCTCCACCTCCTGCTCCGTCCAGCGGGGTGGCTCGGTTAAGTCCCAGTATTTAGGGGCAGATGCGTCTCCTTGCCTTCCGAAATATTGATCACAATACTTTTGCATTTTACATCCCGTACATCTCGCTGGGGTGTCTCGTTGTTCCTTACAGTGTTCTTTAACTTCTCCCAGCGTCCAATCGCTCAGGGGCTTCGGCTTGTCCATGTTGGTCTCCTCCTTAACCGGTGTCGAAACAAACGCCCATTCAAAGACATCTGTTGGATCGTTCAATTCCATAAAACATTGTTTCCCGTTGTAATATTCTCCGGGTTTATGATTGCAACTCCCGGTACTATCTCCGCAAATAGAACAAGTTCTTGTTGCTACTGAGCATCCAATGCTGACTTCTTTCTTTTTTCCGCTCTTGATTTCCTCGATGACCTTGAAATTTTCCGGGATATTCTTGATGGACGCATTGGCCTTGATAAACCACTCGCCGTCTTTCCCTTTAAGGACTACTGTGGAAAGAATTTTTGCAATACTGCCTTGGCCTACAAAACCGTTTTTACCGACAAACATTTCAGACAGTTTGCGCAAACACGGAAGTGTAAACTTCTCAAAATCTCTATCAATCTTGGTATCACAAAGACGGATTTCAAACTTATAGTATTCCGCCTCGTCCTCCAACACCTCATAGCCCATCAGGCGGGCGGCTTCGTGGGGATTGGCCCTTGTGTATTCATGGCACGGCCTCTTTGTCCCATTGTATTGCTGCACGGGTTCCCGAAGCTCGCAATAGTCGCAATCTTTTTTGCTATCGCAAAACTGCTCTAATGCCTCATCAATGGTAAGTACGACTTTCCCCGTCTTACTCCGAAACTTCATGGTCGGCCTCCTTTCGCTCCCACTCCCTGCACCGTTGCTCCGGCTCCGTGAAGTCGGCGCAGTTTGGGGAATTCCCGTTAAAGCACACGCCCTGATAGTCCTCGTACCAGGCGCAGGTGGCGCAGTTGTGGCAATGTTTTGGTTGCCAATCAGCCCAAATATCAGCATCAAGCCCATTAAACTTGCTTTTCCCACACACTGGACAAATTGGGTCGCTAGGTTCCCACTTCGCCCTCACCACAGGCGCAACGTCGGCGGCGGAGATATTCTCTACTCCATAACTAATTTCACGTAAGCATTCCTGCACAGCGCTGTGTGCTTCATAGTCAAACATAGAGCCGAAATCAACTGGATTGATTTTTCCCAGCAGATTCAGGATAGTCGTCCTCTCGATGTACTCCTTCATTTCTGCTCCCTCACTTCATGCTTCCGTATCTCTGCGGAGATTTCAAACATATCACTGTAAATATCCGCGTCCTCATCCTCGCATTCCGTCAGTATTTGCGGTGCGCTTCCTTGCTTCTCTACTGTGATTTTCCAAACGCCTAAACTGGGCTTCCCGTAATGGACGCGAATAACTGTCCCATCAACAAAGTAAATCAAAACATCTCGATCATAGCAGCCGATTTCGTCTTCCTCATAGGTGCTGCCCTCAATCTCTACAAGATCATCACTGCAACCATAAACTTTAACCATCCTGCTCCCTCCGTAGTGCAGCCTCGGCCTCTGCACGGGTCAGAAAGACGGTTTTGCCGATTCCGTTAAAATCTATCTCGTAACCTATCCAGTGGGTGGATTGCCTGTCTGTGTGCGTTGATAGTTTCCAGCGTCCACTTGTCCAATTGTGGATAGACTCAACTTCTGTTTCCCGCACCTGCTCCTTATCTACATAATAGAGCTTATCATGTAATTTTACGGGCAGCACCACGCACCGTCCGTCCCGGTCCGCCTCGGCCAGTTCGCGGAGACGGTCAATGGGGCCTAACTTTTGGTATTCTTTCAACAAAATCATCGACTTCATAATTTCGCCAGCGTATTCTTTAGGTAGAACTTCCTCCGGCTCCAAGCACGTGTCCTCATAGGCAGCGAGGCGGTCAACGGCTTTTCCGCTGTATTCTGTATCGCCGATTTTGAGCCGCCATTTCCCACAGTCAAAGTATGTCAGCCGCTTCATGTCAGTCCTCCTCGTGCCAATTTTGTAATGCATGTTTTAGGGTCTCATTCTCCCGCTTCATCTGATCCAACTCGGTCTCTTGTTCTTTCAGCAGTTTGTCCCGCCGTTCCAATTCTGCGGCCTGCTGAGCAATCAGTTTTGATTTCTGCTCCAGTTCGGCTTGTACCGCTTCCAACCCCTCGTGCGCCTTGATGATTTCTGTCTTGGCGCAGACGATTGGGCAGTCGTGGCATTTGTCCTCATATTTTTTCAGGCGGGCGTTTTCGGACAGCAGGGCGGTGATGGCGTCGGCGGATTGTTCAATGTAGTACGGCTCAGGGTCAGTCCACACTAAGTCACCCGCTCTACCGTAACCACCTTCCGCACAGACCAATTCACCATATGGGATTTTTTCCCCATACTGGCCCAAAAGGCTTCTCAAGTCATCAATTAGTTTTTCGTAGTCCATCAGGGTTCCTCCTCTCCCTCCGGCGAGCGGCGGTAGTAATTATCTTTTTTGTCTCTCATACAAGACGAGCATTTTTCAAGTGCCCCCATTTCCGCCCATAGACACCCATCGCATATTAGCGCCTCGTTCGGCGGGGTGAGGGTGGGTTGACGCAAGGTCAAATTTGCAGCAACTTGTGGAGAAACGGCTTTTGTGAGCGCCAATGTACCGCATTTCTCGCAGGCAATCAAATGCAGCCTATCTTCGCAGTAATATGTCATAAGAGGGCCACCGCAACGGCGGCATTTTCCATCTACCTGAAAGCCTCGCCCTTTTGGTTCATCATAGAGCTTGTGGCACAGCTTATCGAGGTACGTTGCGCCCTTCTCAATCGCCCTTGCCATCTTTCACCTCCTCCAATCTCCATGTACTATACGGAGCATGATACAATCGCCCATCATCTGTACACACCATAATCTGCATTGATGAGGCGGTCGGGGTGTAGATTTTTGTTATCACGCCCCGGACACCGCTCACCATGCAAACGACCCTGTCACCTATCTCCATACAGCGCCTCCAATCTCTCCATCACCATCTCCACGGCCTCGTCCGTCATGGGAGCACCGCACCATGCGCAGAAAGGTGTTTCTACATCAGGGGTTCTCCCGCATTTTGTACAGCGGCACTGTATATTTCCAGCTCCCAAAGGCGGCAAATAGTGTTTCCACACACCCCTCCAGACCTTCTCCACCTGCTCCCGGCTGACGGGGCGGAGGGCGGTAAGGGCAGTAACACATGCCTCCACATAATCCTCTGCCCGGATCATACCATCAGGAGAGACATATCCATCCCCATCAACAGCATTCTGGATTGCCTGTTGCACACAATCTTTTTCCCTCTGCAAAATTGTGATCGCTTTCTCCCGCGTCATGGCTGGGCCTCTTTTTCGCCTTTTCCTATCGGCCAGTCAACGGGGATAACCGTTTTTAAGATGCAACCATCATCTCCATCAAATCTGCAACCACTACATGAAAACTGTTTGGCGCAATATCCTTTCAGCCTTTTATAGGCCCTGTCTACTGGGTCAATACGCTTGAATAAGTTCGTTCCATCCCCTCCACTCAATCTTATTTGATACGAACAGGAAGAACCATCTTAATGTCCTCCTTGTTGGTGCGGAGAAGAATAGGCTCTACATTGCTGCGGAATTCCAAAATTACCGGCTGCCTAAAGCTTTCTCCAGCAGATACCTTTGCTGCCTGTAAAGCTGCCAGGAGGTAATTTCCGTTGAAGCCAATCCGGTATTTTACCTCACTTGTTGGAATTGCTTTTTCCCATTCAAATCCGCTGTCCTGCGGCTGGGTATATCCGAACGAGAACCCACCGCACCGGATTACAGCCTCTTTCCCTTCTTCTGTCAGAGAGATGGTTGCATACTGCTTGTTTGGGAGTTTGGTATTGCTCTTGATGAATGCCACAAAGTCTTCGTCGCAATCACTGATAATTGAGTGCTCCACAGACATCCGATAGCCATCAACGGCCATAGCCGCGACTTGATTTTCTGCTGCATGGAACTCCAGCTTAATGTATTGATTGCAAGGACAGGTGGCGCTATCGCTCACAAAAGACTTGGTGGCCGCAATCAAGCGGTTCAAGTCGTTAGTGTAAATCTTTGCCGACTTCATGTGTTTTCCTCCAATCTTTGTAATTCCTCCGCGCTCAGAATTGGTGTACGAGTATTCCAGGCGAGGCGGGTTTTATAATAGTCATAGCTCCAAATGGAAAAGTTAATTCCGCACTCGCACTCAATGCTAACCGGATCGCCGCCACTATCAGGGTCATAGAAGGTCGGCTTCCAGTCCTCCGGGCCGTGTTCCTTTGGTGTTCTGCCACACATACACGGCACCAGCACCCCCGCATCCGTCAGCCGTTTCGCCGCCTCGTGGTCGCCCAGCAGGGCGCGCCTTTCGGCTGTCATGTCATCCTCCTGACTGGCTCTGCGTAAATCTCAACAGGCGTTTTCTTTCCGGCGCGGAATCTGGACAGATATTCCCGGACCGTGTGCTCCTGAATTTCCAGGAAATTTGCGCATTCCTTCACGCTGCCTTCAAACAGGTACTGCCCATCCCGGTCATAGAGCGTGTACAGAGTGTGGTATGTTTGACCGCGGGCCCTCTCGATTCCGGCTTTCTTCCTGTGGTAGCTGACCGTCGATGGGGCAGCGCCCACCGCTTTCCCGATCTCTCTGTCTGTGCATCCGCTTTGTGCCATTTCCACCACGCGCAGAAGCGTTTTACTTTTCATGTCGTCCAGCCTCCCACTCCCGGTAAATGGTCATGAAATCCTCTGCCCGGAGCGTTACAAGCCACTCCTCCCGGCTGTGCCTGTGAAATACCACGGGAATCAAAGAAGTAGCCGCGTCCCTGACAGCTTGCTTCAATGCCTCCCGAACGTTCAGGCGTTCGACGGCCTTGCACTCGATATGGAGGCCCGGAAGCCCGATCACGTCCGCTGCCTCTCCGGTTTTTCCGCAGTACTGCGCTGTTCTGCGGCACTCATAGCCCTGCTCCCGCAGGAAGTGGACCAGCCGCAGCTCTCCCTCTTTTCCCTTGCGCTTGCTGTTCATTTCACATACCCCCAGGCGCTTTTGTTCGAGCTCTCCGCTGAGGACTTCTTGCCGGATTCCCGCTTTTTCTCCAGTGCATCCCAATCCGCAAGGCATCGGATGCCCCGCGTCTGTTTATCCTGCAGGATGGCCCGGATATATGGCCAGGTGGTTTTCTTGCTGTCCAGGGCGATGTCAAAGGCCCTCCGGCATACATCCGGCCCAAGAACCTTCACAAAGCCGCGCAGCTCATCCAGGGAGGACGGAGAGGCGGATGGGTTCACCCGGTTCCGGTAGTCAGCCAAAACGGACGCTGCTTCATCCGGCGGCGGCAAGGGGGGAGGGGGATCACATTCGTGCTCTATCTCATTCTCTTTCTCATTCTCTTTCTCATTCTCTTTCTCGCTTCCGGTTTGCTCTTGCTTTGCTTCTGCTTTGCTTCCGGTTTGCTTGGACTTTCCTCCGGATTTTCCAGCCTCTGCTTTACGCCTGCTTGCATCCAGATTTGGTCTGCACAGTTCAAAAGCGATGGCGGCGGCGTCTGTAACCCGATCCAGGTCCGGGAGCTGTCCCGTGATGGCATAGGCACAGATGGCGTCGTAAGCGTCACATCGGGCGGTCTTGTTTTTAATGCGGGAAATCGCTTGATAGAAAGAGGCATAGAACGTAAATTGTTTTCGATCCATAGAAGCCTCCTCAATTTAGAACGGCAGCTCGCCGTCTTCCTCGCTGATCTCTGCGAAGTCGGAGGCGGAGACGTCCACACCGCGGGAGACAGGACGGGAGCCCTGGTCATCTTTCTTGGAATCCCCAAAGTAGACGTTATCCGCGATCACCTCGGCGCTGCGGCGCTTGCCGCCGTCCTTGTCCGTCCAGTCCCGGATTTGCAGGCGGCCCTCCACCACAGCCATGCGGCCTTTGGAGAAGTACTTGCTGACAAATTCAGCGGTAGAGCGCCAGGCCACAATATCAATGAAGTCCGTCTCCTTCTCGCCGGACTGAGACTTGAAGTCCCGGTCCACGGCCAGGGTGAAGGATGTAACAGCGGTGCCGCTTCCGGTGCGGCGCAGCTCCGGGTCACGGGTCAGGCGGCCCATAAGCACAATTCGGTTCAGCACAGCTGCCCCTCCTTCGTTACAAATGCTTTCAGTTCATCCGGACTAAAATAGACCCGCACACCGATGTTCACAGAGCGGATTTTTTCATCTGCCCTCAATTCATCCAGTGTGTCTACGCTGATACTTAATGCCTCCGCAGCTTCTTTGCGGGTCAGAAGTAACTTTTCCATATATCTAATCTCCTTTCTCCTGGTGCTGATGCAGGAACACATACCGGCTGTTTGGCCCCATCTGCTGGTACAGCCAATCCTCAGCCTGTTCCTGGCTCAAATGGTTCTTAGAAGCGGCCCACTCATAGGCAAACTCACCAGCGGCTTTTTTTGCCTCTATGCGGGCCTCCAACTCGGCTCTTGTGTGGTTTGCCTCCACCATATAGAGGTCATATCCACTGGCCTCAATACCGTCCAAAGTGCCGGTGTCTGTGGCATAGAAGAGACGCTCGCCGCCCATCACCGTGATGTGATAGCCGCAGTTGGAGACATTGTGTATCAGGGGCTGTGGCGTCAGATAGCATAGGTCTGGGTAAACGACCTCTTCCCCCCCTGGCTCTAGCACATCAATCCGCCGCTTATCCACCCCTGCCTCCAGTAGCGCCCCCACCATCCACTCACAGCACCCCCAGCGGAGGGTGGGGCGCTCCTTATGGAGTGCCCGTACCGTCCGGGGGTTGAAATGGTCAGAATGGACGTGCGTCAGCAGCACCAGCCGCAGGTCTTTCTTGACCGGCTCCAGGGCCTTGAAAGGCACGCCGCAGTCGATCAGAATACGGTCGTTGATGACCACGGCGTTGCCCTTGGAGCCGGTTGAAATAATGTTATAGGTCATTCAGGCTCACTTGTTCCTCAGAGGAAACCGCCGCCTCTTCTCCGTCAGAAGGAAGCTCCCCAAGCTGAGGGGCGGGCAGTTCCGGCTCCTGCGTCTGGAGATAATCAGCAGAATCCTCCGTTACAGCATCCGCTTCAAACGCGGTCTGAAGATCGATAGACATAACGCCCCACTTGGAGATCAGCTGACGCAGCATAGTCTTGAATGCCATAGCGTCAAAGTCTTTCTCCCAGAATGTATAGCCCTTCCTGGCGGCGTAGCCTTTAGAGTAGCGCAGAGCATGGGCCTCCATCTTCTCCCGGCTCCAGTAGATGGTCTTGCGAAAGCCGTTCAAATACTCGAACATAGCAAGGTAGCCTACTGTCGGTGCGCTCTCGCGGGCCAGCTCGTCCGGATTAAGGCGAATCTCTACATCCTCAGTCAGAGGGTCGAACCGAACCAGCTCGCCATCTTTGACGGCAATCACATTCAGGTGCTTGTAGTAGCCGGAGCGGAGGGCAAGCTGGATGTACCCCTTATAGCCAAGCTGAAACTGAGCGTCCTTGCAGCCCTTCTTGGTGTTGTTGAACGGGACAAGGTAATACTGGCCCAGCTGGGGGGAGGGAGACAGGTTCAGCGATTCCCCCAGCAATGCACCAGACAGGACGGTGGCCGGGTCGCACTCCTGGAGCGCCGGGTTGGTCGCCACGGCGGAGGTGATGGACGCTACAAACCGCTGGGAACGCCTGGGGTCTTTCAGCGTATTGTTAATGAGCTTTTGATAACCATCCGTTGAAATCATCGTGGAAAATTTAGGCCGCTGGGCCTGGGCAGCTATTGCATTACACATACTGGATTCCCTCCTGAATCATAAAATCTTTCAGCTTTTTCAGTTGTTCTTTAGTGGCGACGACGGAAAAAGAACAGCGGTAGACCCTTTTATCCTCAATGGGCGGCTCCAAAACCGGAGGTGCAACGGCCTCCACCTTCGCTACCGCCTCAGCCTCCAGCGCCCTCTGCTCTTCCCGGAGCGCTTGGGCCTCTTTCTCCGCCTCAATGCGCCGGTGCCGCTCTTGCACAGTGGAGATCGCTGCCGGGGCGTCCAGCGTCCGCTTGAACTCCACCATGATCTCCTCAGCGTCATCCATGCCGGAGATCAGTTCCACGCTCCTTGCAATTCCGGCCACGAAATCAGCTAACTTTTCCCGCAGCTTCTTGGGCGTTTTCTGCTTGGCAGAGGCCATATCCACAACAATACCGGCCTGCTCATACCGGATAAAATCCACTCTTTCGGCAGCGCACAGCTCCGCGAAATATTCCCGCAGCCCGTCCTCACACCGCCACTTGATTTCCCGCTCGGTGTCGTCCACCTTGGCCTTCAGCGCCGCGTCCGCCCGTTTATAGGCGTCGCTGACGCACTCCTTATAAACCGCCTCAAACTGTTCATAGGGGCCCAGAACCGCCTTCTTAACCTCTTTTCGCTGTTCCTCCAGCGTCTGGAACTCCTTGTTCAGTTCAGCGCGTACGCCCTTTACCGTCTGGACGGTTTCCTCAGTGCATACCAGGGACAGCGCTTCCCCTACACGCTTATCCACGGTTTCTTTCATAGATCGTAGCTGCTCCTCAATCACCGGAAGCTGCACGACCTTAATCAATTCATTCATCGCTTTCCTCCTCGAAATATTGTTCTCCCATCCAGCAGGAGGGGCACACAGCCTTGATTTGCCGCTCCCGGTTTCCATCGCTATCCAAAATTTCACTACATATGACCAGAAGCGGATGATCAAATTCAAGCCCGCAGATCATGCAGCGGTACATGCCGGCCTCCTCTCATTCCTCGCACCACCAAATATCAGCCGTTTTCACGCCTAAAGATAACGCCTCCTGGTGACCTTGTACCGCAATGTCCAGCCTGTTTCCCCGGATAGCAGGGCCGGTATCGTCCGCCCGCAGGTACAGCATTTCGCCGTTGTGCTCAATCATAATGGTGCTGCCCAGCGGAATCACGGCAGGGTCTACAGCACAGCTAACATACGGAGTCACGCGCCGTCCGCTGGCGGTGATGCCGGAGCCTGTCCCGCAGATGTGGGGCCGTTCCTCGCAGCAGTAGAAGGTGATCGTCACGTCCTCCAGCTTGGTTGAGTGGGCCAGCAGCGCAGCCTCAATAAGCTCATTTTCAGCCGCCTCCAGCTCGTCCAACGGGATCTCCGGCATGATGGCTTTTGTATGCTCCGGGCGCGGAGGCTCCGCATCCACATTCAGCGCCAGGAATCCAATTAACCAGATTGCCAGAAGCCCGATGAAGCAAAGATATGTAAGAATCTGCCGTCGCTTCATACCCGCCCCTCCAGCTTGTCCACCACCCAGAAAAGGCCTCTGGTAAATGTGCATACTCCCAGCAGCACAAAGAAAAATGTTAAATTGCTCATAACTTTGCTCCCATCGCTTTTGCAATCTCTTCTGGGCTAAAGTGAAGAAGAGAAAATAGATTGCATAGCTCGTCATATTTCCATTTTGTTTCCCCAGAAATCCTTTTGTTGATAGAAGATCGGTCAATTCCTAAATAGCTTGCCAATTGGTCTTGCGTCTCAAGTCTCTCGTCAATCATCCTGTGCTTGATGATTTGATTCAGGATATCAAGCCTAGTCTCTTTACGTAGATTTCTGGCTAATTTAACTTTTGGCATAAACCTCCCCCTTGCTTTTTCCTTCTGGAGGCGATATACTTTATTCAAAAGGGCCTCACCTCAACCCTTGCCCTCGTCGTGCTGCGAACACGGCGGGGGATTTTTAGGCATCCTCCGGGTATGCACTGGACAC
>OFMJ01002389.1_pt1 | contig 10936 bp, 12 predicted proteins | sample 1541801 | NCBI WGS metagenome assembly OFMJ01 (sample SAMN04209234, study PRJEB22552) | human gut metagenome | biome: gut; material: feces | host: Homo sapiens | place: USA: Oklahoma
GCTGCTATGATGCGATGATGCTGGCCTGGGCCGGCACAGGGGTAGCGATGGGCAATGCCGATGAACGCCTAAAAGCGGTAGCCGATTATGTGACGGATATAAATACACGGGCAGGCATGGCAAAAGCGGTGGATCAGATTGCTTTGGGAAAGAAAAGAATGAGCGGTGATAGGGCCGCGTTTGGGGGAGGAAGTAAAGATGCCTAAAATCAAAATGGTGGTAACAGACCTGGACGGCACCTTCTTTTACAAGGGCGCACCGACGAAGGAAAACCAGCGCGCCGTACAAAAGGCGCGGGCCCAAGGGGTAAAGGTGTTTGCCTGTACGGGCAGAAGCTGGGCGATGTGCAGCTATACCATGCAGCATATCGGCATGGACGATTGGGCAGTCACGGGGAATGGCGCTTCCGTGACCCAGGTCAGCACAGGGAAGCTGCATCATCCCTGCTTTGTAGACCCGCAGTATGTAGAGCCGATTCTGCGCTTTATTGCATCAAGCGGGAAATATAAGCTCAATACCTATTGCGGCGATATGATGTATACCACAGAAGAGCTGCTGCCCTGGTGGCTGGAGGATGCGGACAAACAAAACCAAACGCTGCCCAAAGAGCAGTGGACGCGCTTTGCCGTATGCGGCAGCTTAGAGGAAATGATAGAAAAAAGCCGCAATGTTTGTGAGCTGATCCGCTTGGAAACGGGCTATGAAAGAACGCCGATGCCGCAGGAGATCCAAGCATATATAGATACGTTGGATGAATTTCAAGTAACGACAAGCTTTGACGGCCACTGGGACATCAACCATAAGGAGGCCAATAAAGTACGAGGCGTACGGTATTTGGCAGAGAAATTCGGCATTGCGATGGACGAGGTGCTGGCCATTGGAGATGACATCAACGATATACAGATGATACGGGCAGCGGGGATCGGCGTAGCCATGGGCAATGCGCAGGAACCCGTAAAGCGCGCCACAGAATACCATACAGATCTTTGTGAGGAGAACGGGTTTGCCAAGGCGTTGGAAAGATGGGTATTGAAATGAAAGGGCAGATCAAGCTCATTGTGACGGACCTGGACGGTACTTTTTTGGCAGAGCATGCGACCTTAAGCCAAAAGAATATCCGGGCAGTACAGGCGGCCAGGGAAAAGGGCGTAGTGGTGAGCGCCTGCACGACGAGAAACTGGTGCGGCACGGAGCAGATCGTGCAGGCTGCCCGCTTTGACGGGGTAACGGCCTGCAGCAACGGGGGATCGTACATTCAAACACAGGATGGAACGGTGCTTGGCATGCATTGCCTGCCGGCGGCTGCGGTGAGAGGCCTGGTGGAGGAGAGCCTGGCACTTGGCGCAAAGGTAGCGCTGCATACCTACCACAGCACATATATAGGAGATGCGAGCCTTTCTCCCAAGCATCTCCTGGAGGGCGAATTTGCCAAGCAGTGCTGCCGGGATGCCAATGAAATGCTGGCCCTGGCAGGCGATGCGGTGGAAATGGTGGAGGTCGTCGGGAAGGATGGGCAGCAGATGCCGGAGGTATGGCGGGAAAGGATCAAACCGTATGGAAACGTATACATTGCCAACCAAAACAGGGGTGTGTACCATATTACCATGCCGTGTGCGTCTAAATTGCAAGCCGCACAGAACCTGGCCAAGGCATTGGGCCTTGATTCCTCGCAGGTCATGTGCTTAGGCGATACCTATAACGACAGCGAGATGATCCGCTGGGCCGGTATCGGCGTTGCGATGGGCAATGCAGAGGAGGGGGTAAAGGCAGAAGCGGATTTTGTGGCAAAGAGCAATCACGAGAACGGGTTTGCACAGGCGATAGAAAGATTTGTATTGTAAAAGAAGGGGGATGCCGATGGCGATCAAATTGATAGTAACGGACCTGGACGGCACGTTTTTATCGGATTTTTACCAGGTGAGCGAAGAAAACATCAAGGCGGTCCGCGCTGCCAAGGAAAAAGGCATACTGGTCAGCGCCTGTACGACACGGAACTGGGCCATGGCAAAAGGCGTGGTTCGGTGGGGAGAACTCAACGGGCTGGCGGCCTGCTGCAACGGCGCATCCTTTGTGCGCGTGGAGGACGGGTTTATCATCAACCGGCATTGCCTGCCGAGAAGAAGCCTGGATCGGCTGGTACGCATCAGCCTGGAATACGGGGCCAAAATCGCGCTGTATTCCCACGAGCAGACGCTGATGGAGCCGTCTACTTCGCCTATGCACTATTTGATGATCCGAGAGGATTGGGCAAACCATATCCCGCCGCTGCGCATTCCCGTGACAAAATGCGATACCATCGAGGAAATGGTGATCTTAGGGCGTGAGGATACGCAGTTGCTGGAGGTATTCAGCAAGGATGGAAAGCCGCTGCCAGCCGAATGGGCAGAGCGCATTCATGCGCAGGGCAATTTTCATATCGCAGAGCCGAATCAAGGCTGTTATCATGTTTCGTTTGCAGGCGCTTCCAAGCTCAAGGCGGCCCAGGCATTGGCAAGGCAGCTTCGTTTGCAGCCGGAGGAAGTGATGTGCCTTGGCGATGCATACAGCGACAGCGAAATGATCCAGTGGGCCGGCATTGGTGTGGCGATGGGCAATGCAGAGGAGGGCATCAAGCCGCTGGCAGACTTTGTTTCCAAGCGCAATGATGAAAATGGATTCGCCTATGCGCTGGAAAAATTCGTATTGTAAGAGGAGGATTGGCATGGGCGTAAAACTCATTGTAACGGATCTGGACGGTACGTTCCTGAATACCTACCATACCCTGAACGAGGAAAACGTAAGGGCTGTGCGGAGGGCGAGGGAGCAAGGCATTTACGTGGCGGCTGTGACGGCGCGCAACTGGAGCGCTTGCAGGTGGGCAGTCACCAAAACCGGGTTTGATCCGCTGTGCGTGATCAACAACGGGGCAGCCATTGTGGATGGGCCAAGCGAGACGCTGGTGTTTGAAAACACCATCCCGGCCCCTGCTGTACGCGTGATTTTGCAGGCGGCTGCCGAAGCCGGGGCTTCGATAGACGTATTTGCCGGGATGTTTTCCCTGGAATATGAACCCACCCGCTTATCGACAAAGGACATGGTGCAATGGCGTACGGAATGGGAGAAAAAACCGGCGCATTACCGCCCTGTGGTGGAGGTTTACCAAGACCTGGAAAAAATGATACAGCGCGCTGCCAGTGTTTCGGAAAACATCACCGTACACGGGAAGGATTTAACAGAGTTGCCCGGCTGGTTTTACCGCAGGGTCATCGAACAGGGAGAATTTTATTTGACGAGCAGCCATACAGGATGCATTGATATTATGGCCTACGGCTCCACAAAACGAGAGGGCGTGGAGCGATTGGCAGGCATGCTGGGGATAAAACAGGAAGAGGTCGTAGCTTTCGGCGATAACAGCAACGACATCGGTATGCTGAAATGGGCCGGGACAGGCGTAGCGGTGGGCAATGCGTCGCCAAGCGTGCAGGCTGCCGCTGACATGGTAACGGCCCGCAATGATGAGGGCGGCTTTGCAAAGGCATTGGAAACTTTGATTTTTTAGGGGTGCGGCAAATGGCAGAGATCAAGATCGTGATGACGGATATGGACGGCACATATATGGAAAATTCCTTCCAGGCCAACCAGCAGAACTTGGAAGCGGCCAGGAAGCTGGCACAGCGGGGGATTCCCGTGTGCGCTGTGACGGCGCGGAATCTTGGCCTGGTACGGCGCATGCTGCACTTAGGTGAACTTGAAACCTACTGTGTGAATAACAATGGGTGCTCCGTACACAACGTAAAGACAGGCGAAAGCCTATGGAGCAACCGTATTCCGGAGAGCTGGCTGGTGGCTGCGCTTAAAGCATGCGACAGGATTAAGGATACGGGGATTCAGGTTGAAGTGCATACCGGGGCAATGTCCATCGACTATGGGCCGCTGAAAACGATGCCCAGCCATGCGGACCGCGAAAACGAGCAGACAGAGCCGCAGTTCCGCTGTCCTACGGTGGTAGCCAAGGATATAGACGATGTATTGAAGCTGGCAGACGGCAAAGCGGAGCTGATCCGCGTGTTTGATTACAGGGAAAACGGTGTTTTGCCGGGGACGTTTTACCGGGATCTTATCATGGGCGGCGAGTTCATGCTGACTAGCTCAAACCCGGCAGTGCTGGAGATCATGGCAGCGGGCAGCAGCAAAAGGAACGGCGTGGCACAGCTTGCCAAGATCTTGGGCATTCGGCAGGAAGAGGTGATGTGCTGCGGGGACGGCGCCAATGACATCGGAATGATCACCTGGGCAGGCGTCGGCGTGGCGATGGACAATGCTTCGGATGAGGTAAAGGCTGCGGCGGACTATGTGTCCTGCGATTTCAAGCAGGGCGGTGTGGCCAGGGCCATAGAAAAATATATTTTGAATCGATAAGAAAAGGGATTGGCAGATGCAAGACAAAGCAGCATTGATACGATGCGAGAGCTATGACCAGCAAGAGGTGGACCGGGCGGTGGCACAGGCCTTTGCCTTGGCAGGCGGGCTGGAGCAGTGGATAAAGCCGGGGATGACGGTGGCGATCAAGGCCAATTTGCTGATGAAAAAGAAGCCGGAGGCGTTTACCACCACGCACCCTGCTGTCATTGAGGCGGTGGCAAAGCAGGTACGGGCCTTAGGGGCTTCGGCGGTGATTGGGGACAGCCCGGGCGGCCCGTTTACCCCGGCGCTGGTGCACGGGGTGTACCGGGCCTGCGGGATGGAGCGCGCAGCGGAAAATGCCGGCGCGGTGCTGAACGAGGATTTTGAGCAGGTCACCGTGTATGAGGAAAACAGCGTTGTGCTCCGCCAGATGCAGCTTTGTCGTTATTTGACGCAGGCAGATGCAGTAATCGACTGTGCCAAGCTGAAGACACACGGCCTTACGCAATATACGGGAGCAGTAAAAAACCTTTACGGATGCGTGCCGGGAACGGTCAAGGTAGAATACCATTTCCGAATGCCGGCACTGAAGGATTTTTCGCAGATGCTGGTGGATTTGTGCGAGCATATCCGGCCGGTAGTGAGCTTGATTGATGCGGTAGAGGCCATGGAGGGCGACGGGCCCAGCGGCGGTACGATGCGCAGGATGAATTGCCTGATCGCTTCTCCTTCGGCCTATGCAGCAGATGTAGTAGGCGCCAGGCTGATGGGACTGAGACCTGAAAGCATCTGTACAATACAGCGCGCCGCAGAGCGGGGGCTCGTAGACCCGGAGCAGGTGTCTGTGCTGGGCGAGCGGATAGAGGACTATATAGCAGAGGATTACCAGGTGCCTGTGATTCAGGGGGAGAAAACGCTGCCCCGCATGGCGCCAAAATGCGTCATGGGGCTGCTGGAAAAGTGGATGAAGCCGAAGCCGGTCTTTCTGCATAAAAAATGTGTAGGCTGCGGTGACTGTTTTCGGAGCTGTCCGCCCAAGGCGATTGCAATGAAGGAGGGCAGGCCGCAGGCAGACTTAGACGTGTGCATCCGCTGCTTTTGCTGCCAGGAGCTGTGCCCGGTGCAGGCAATTCGCATTAAGAGAAATAAACTGTTGAAATGGATTGGTTGAAATGATACACATTGTGCTGGTCTCGCCGGAGATCCCGCAAAACACAGGGAATATCGCCAGAACATGCGCAGCAACCGGCTGTGCACTGCATTTGGTAAAGCCGCTGGGCTTTTCCATAGATGACAAGCACCTAAAGCGCGCTGGCCTGGATTATTGGGATAAGGTGACGGTAGGCGTTTATGAGAGCTTTGAAGAACTAGAGCAGCGATATCCGGAAGCGCAGTTTTATCCGGTGGAAACGGAGGGCAGCAGGTTTCATACTGAGATCGCTTACCCTGAGGATGTCTTTTTTGTATTTGGCAGGGAGACAAAGGGGCTGCCGAAAGAGATCATAGAAAAATACGCAGATACCCTGGTAAGGCTGCCTATGAGAAAGGGGCTGCGAAGCCTAAACCTGTCCAATGCAGCGGCTGTGATGGTCTATGAAGCGCTGCGGCAGCGCGGGTTTACAGGATTGGTATAGGTCTGCATAAAAAACAGCCGGAGAGCTGTTTTTTATGATACGGATTTTACAGAATATTAACATTGTTTTTATGCGAAATTTACGCAAATATGGTGAAAGCGGGCAAAAAATCAGGTAAAATATAAGTGATATATGTCTATTTTCTTGTGGGGGAGAACAGCATGACGATATTTGACCTTTTTACGCTGCTGGGCGGGCTGGGCCTGTTTTTGTATGGGATGGACATGATGGGGAAGGGCCTGGAGTCCGCAGCAGGGAACCGTTTAAAAACCATCTTGGAAAAACTGACGACCAACAGGCTCATAGGTGTGCTGGTAGGGATGCTGGTGACCTGTGTGATCCAATCCTCTTCAGCGACGACAGTGCTGGTGGTAGGCTTTGTCAATGCCGGGCTGATGAACTTATCCCAGGCATTTGGTGTAATCCTGGGCGCAAATATCGGTACAACGATCACGGCACAGATCATTGCCTTTGATCTTTCTCAGTGGGCACCGCTGTTTATTATCATTGGCGTCGTGCCGCTGTTGTTTTCAAAAAAACAATCCATTCAAAGCTATTTTACCATCGTAGCCGGCTTTGGTATCCTGTTTTTCGGGATGAATACGATGAGTACGGCGATGGCGCCGTTGCGGGAGAGCCAATGGTTCCTCTCTTTCATCAGCAGCTTTGAGAACCCGATTATGGGTGTGCTGGTGGGCGCCATTTTTACAGCAATCATACAATCCTCCTCCGCATCCATTGGAATCATGCAGGCTTTGGCGGCCAGCGGCATCATTGGCGTAAGCGCCGGGCACAGCGCCGGCCTATACCTGGTTTTGGGCGCGAACATCGGCACTTGTATCACAGCGGTCTTGGCCAGCACCAACGGCAATACCATGGCCAAGCGGGCTGCGGCCATTCATGTGACAACAAAGACGATCGGGGCTGTTTTGTTTGGGCTTTTAATCATCGTTGTGCCGATCCCCGAGTTGGTGGCCACCTGGTCGCCGAACGACCCGGCACGCATCATTGCCAATTTCCATACCATCTTCAATGTCATCAATACGCTTGTGCTGCTGCCATTCTGCGGGCCTATCATCAAATTGGTCAGTAAGATGATCCGGCAGAGCAAGAACAGTGAAGAGGATGACAACCAGCTTTTGTACCTGGATGAGCGGATTGCGGATACACCTACGATTGCTTCCATTTCGATCCACCAGGAGATGGGTCATTTGGCAGACAAGACCTACCGCAATTTGGAACGGGCGCTGGAGTCTTTTTCAAAGCGCAGCGAGGATATAGCAGAAAAGGTATTCAAGGAGGAAAAGGCGATCAATTATATTGCATCGGAGATCGTGCGGTATTTGGTGAGAATGCAGGCCATGACGGAGGTATCGGATACAGAACGATTGGAAATATTCCGTTTGCATGAGGTTGTCAGCAATATTGAGCGTATCGGCGACCATGCAGAGAACATTGCGGAATATACGCTGGACTGCAAGATGAACGATTCCAAATTTTCCAAAGATGCTCTGGAGGATCTATGGGATATAGCAGAGCATGCGCAGCAGGCATATTCTGCGGCGATCAAGGTGCTCAAAGGCGAAGGGCATGAGGAAGAGGAACGGCGCCTTTGCTGGGAAAATGAGGATATGGTGGATAAGCTGCGCGATGAGATGAAGGAAAAGCACATTCGCAGGCTGGCAAAAGGAGAATGCGACCCTCGTTCGGGCATGATTTATACGGATATGGTGGTAGATTTGGAGCGTATAGCGGATCACGCAACCAATTTAGTAGGTGATATATCAGGTGAAGTGAAAATGATAGCAAATTAAAAAGAGCGCACAAGCGCTCTTTTTTTATAATATATCATTGTCCGGTATATGAGATCTCATAGGCGCCTTCCTCTGAAAATGTCAGCGTAATGGCGCCATGCAGATCAGTACGGAATAATTCAGAGCCTTGTTCCAGTATGCGCTCAAAGGCTTTTTCCTGTTTTTTCTGTTTTTTGCTGCTGTATCCTTCTGCATCATCCTTGCTGACAACGCTGACAGAGGGCTGAACGGCTTGAAGAAATGTCGGTGTGGCGGCGTCAATGCCGTGGTGGCCTACTTTGAGAAATGTGGAGCGAAGGGTATCCCCATAGGTTTGCACAAGCATTTCTTCTGCATCCTCTTCCGCATCCCCCATAAAGAGCAGCTTTGTCTGCCCGTACGCCATTTGCAGAACAATGCTGGTGTTGTTGATCTCCTTATCATTGACATCATAGGGCGACAAAACATTGACATCGACAGGGCCAAAGGAAAAGGTGCTGCCTTGTGTTACAAATTGAGGGGTCAGCCCTTTATCATTCATGGTAGACTGTACCGTGCGATACAGATCTGTGTCGTTGCTGCGCGCAGTCGTATAGATCATACCGACTGGATAGGTATTCATCACCCAAGCAGCGCCGCCGATATGGTCTTTATGCGGATGTGTCAGGACCAAAATATCGATATGATCCATGTTGTTGTTTTGCATGGCAGTCTCGATGGCATTTTGCGCTTGGTAGGAGCCGTTGCCGGTATCTATCATCATGGTCTCTCCGCCTGGCGCTTGCAAAAGCATGCAGTCTCCGTGTTTTACGTTGACAACCGTGACCCGCAGGCTTTGGTTTGCCGGCAGGGAAGAACAGGCGCTGAGAAGCAGGAGCAGAGAGAAAAAGAAAACAAGGCATACTTTCTTAAAACGGGACATTGGCATCCTCCTTTTATAGTATTGTACCGAAAGAGAAAAAGAAAAGCAAAAACTTGTTGCCAGAACGAAAAGAAGCCGGTATCATGGAAGAAAACAGCATCAGTATGCTAAGAAAAGGAGAATGCGCTTATGGAAACAGTGGTATTGAAAGTCAGCGGGATGGAAACGGAAAAAGACCCGAAAAAGGTGCGCCGCGCGGCTAAGCAGTTTGAAGGGGTGACCAAGGTAACGGTAAACCAGGAGACCGGGGAGGTAGAAGTAGGCTTTGAGCCGCCGGCCACGCTGAATGTAATCAAATTGGCCATTGAAGAAGAAGGGTTTACCGTTAGCGAATGATCAAAGGACCTTTCATAAAAAAGAGCCGTTTTACGGCTCTTTTATTTTTTATTCGGTGGGATAGGGCTGGGTATATTCCATGATCCAATCCGGATGCCCTGGCTCCGTAAAGCCAAGTTTTTTATAAAAGCTTTGGGCGTCTACTGTCATGAGCAGCCAGCGATGCTGCTCGGCAAGGTCGGGGCAGTGCATAATTTGCTCAATCATCCATTGACCGATACCCATACCGCGCAGGCTGTCCTCTACGACAACATCCTCTATATAGGCGCAGGTCACGAAATCTGTAACGACGCGGGCACAGCCTACCAATGCGCCGTCTTTTAACAGAACGAAGGAATAGGAGTTCTCAAACGCCTTTTTGGTGGTGCGACGTACCCGGGACGGGCCCCAGTACTGTTTTCCGATAAGATCACAGATATCCTCAAGATTTACCTTTGCGGGATCATTGGTCAGCAAAACCCCATTTTTCTCCGCTTCAAAGATTGCCATGAATGTTCCTCCTCGGCTCATTTCTAAAAATCGAAACCATTTTACAGCGTTTTGGATAAATAGGCAACTAGGATTTGCCAGGGGAACGGGGGCACAGTATAATGAAACCGTTGGATGAGGAGGAATGAACATGCGCGTCACGGTAGGAATGTCCGGCGGGGTGGATTCATCGGTAGCGGCCTGGCTGCTTAAACAAGAAGGCCATGAGGTGACAGGCATCTATATGATAAACTGGGAAGAGGAGGATGAAACAGGGGTTTGCACATCCGTAGACGATTATGATGATGTCAGACGCTGTTGTGATGTAATCGATATTCCCTATTATACAGTGAATTTTTCAAAACAGTATAGAGACCGCGTATTTTCTGTATTTTTGGAGGAATATGAAGCGGGGAGAACGCCAAACCCGGATGTGCTCTGTAACAGTGAAATAAAGTTCAATGCTTTTTTAGATTTTGCGATGAAAACCGATGCAGAAGCGCTGGCGACAGGGCATTACTGCCAGCTGGTACATACGCAAGACGGAGTGAAGCTGCTAAGAGGGGCGGATGGGAATAAGGACCAAACGTATTTTCTGTGTGGACTGACGCAGGCGCAGCTGGAACGTGCCGTATTTCCAATTGGTGCGCTGGAAAAGCCAAAAGTTCGGGAGCTGGCACAAAAGGCCGGGCTGCCGACTGCCTCGAAAAAGGATTCGACGGGGATATGCTTTATTGGAGAAAGGAATTTTTCCAGGTTTATTGGGCAGTATATCAAAAAGAGCGTCGGCCCGATGGTAGATATTGACAGCGGCAAGATAATGGCCCATCATGAAGGATTGTTTCATTATACGATAGGGCAGCGCAAGGGGATCGGCCTTGGAGGCCGCGGAAACGGAGAGCCTTGGTTTGTCGTTGGAAAGGATCCGGCGACAAGCACCCTTTATATTTGCCAAGGGAAAAATCATCCCGCGTTGTTCAGCATGGGGCTGTCTGCCGATAAGATGAATTGGATTGCAGGCCAGGCGCCAGCGAATCGTTTTGACTGTACGATTAAATTTCGATACAGGCAGAACGATGTCCCCTGCCATGTTGAAGTGGAGGGCCGGCGTATTTCTGTACAATTCGATACGCCCCAGAGGGCAGTGACGCCGGGACAGTACGCGGTGCTATATCAAGGAGAAGAATGCCTGGGAGGCGGTATTATTGAACAAGCAGTAAAATAGTATTTGCCCCCTTGCATATGCTGGAAAACAATGCTATAATAATCTTCCACTGAGACAAGAAGGACATCGTTAAAAACTTTTTTGAAAATTTATAAAAAAAGGTGTTGACAATGTTGGTTTGTCTTGGTAATATAGACAAGCGCCGTGAGGAACGGGGAATCCGGGAGGCACGGCA
>OFMJ01002412.1_pt1 | contig 10863 bp, 8 predicted proteins | sample 1541801 | NCBI WGS metagenome assembly OFMJ01 (sample SAMN04209234, study PRJEB22552) | human gut metagenome | biome: gut; material: feces | host: Homo sapiens | place: USA: Oklahoma
TGTTTCAATTTCATCAATCTCAGTAGTTAATTCCTGAATTAGTTTGATGGTATGTTTTAGTTCCAAAGACTTTGCTGGCATAACAGAGCCGATGGAGTTTCTGGCGGCTTCTCTGAAAAGAATGGCGGTATCCTTGCCGTAATGTCCTTTCGAGCTTTGAGAAAATAGATTTGCCAGCTTTGTAAGGTGTGCAGATGCCACATGGGAAGCACCGGGACGCTTCTGCATTTACAGGTTTTTTTAGCCATGGCAAGCACCTCGCGGATTTCGTAGTGGCGGTTGGAAAGAATATAGCATTCCCCCTTTCTGCCTTTCTCCGCCGCCAGCAGGCAGCCCGTTGCCACATCACGCACATCCACAAAATCATAACCGCCTTTGACGCAGGCCGGAAGCCGTCCCTGAATATAATCGCTTACCAGCTGTACCAGGTAATTTCCCGTGCCGCCAAAGGGGCCGAGAATTCCCGACGGATGGACAATCACCGCATCCAGCCCCTGCTTTACCATATCAAGCACCGCTCTGGTCGCTTCCGCCTTGGTTTTGGCATAGCCGCCGAACACTTTCTTTTCAGAAAAATCCGTTACTTCCTGCATAACCCCAAAGCTTCCGTTTTCCGGAATGGCATGGACCGAGCTCACGTAAACCAGACGTTTTACATGCTTTTCCAGACACAGCCCGGCTACTGTCTTCGTTCCATTCACATTCACATCATAGATCAACGGGGTCACCTCACCGGAAATATCAATCATTCCCGCCGTATGAATAACATAAATCTGCATTCCCTCCAAACCTTCAAAAAGGGGAAGAAGCGACTCTTTTTCCCTTACATCCCCTTTATAGTAGGTGACATTTTTAAGCTCCCTCTCCTCCTGTCCCGGCAGTATCAGTCCCCTCACCTGACAGTTTTCATTTGCAAGCATACGGACAATCGTGTTCCCAAGATGTCCGTCCGCGCCCGTGACGATATACATTTTCTTCATGGTGAACCTCCCAATCCAGAATAATTTTCCTCAGGCCGCAACGCATCCCGTCTGATGCCAGTCTGTTTGCACCAGGGTATTAACCGACGTTTCAATACGGAAATAAAACATCTGATTTCTTTCTTTATTTGTAACAGTTCAGGACGGCATATCGTCTTGAACTGTTCCCTTTACTTTATTATATCAACCTGTTTTTTTCTCTACAATGGACAGTTCCACGCCAGTTGTGCAGCTTTTGAACACATTGGAAAAATTTGTTGTCCATTCGATTTCTTTTATGTTTTATAAAGAAACAGTTAATAAATTTTATAGCTTTTTATGAAAATAGTCATACTCCCGACACATTTTTCGGGTATTATAAATTTCAGATAGATGAACAACACCTATCTCCCCCTCATAAAAGATAAGATAAAAAGGCGCCTGCGGACAGGCGCCTTTTTATCTTATCTTTTCACGGCCAGCCGGCCGCTTATTATCCGGACGGATATTATTCCCGATACTCTACAATTCCGGTTATATTTCCATAATCTCAATATCCTTCATCATTTCCTCCGCCAGCTTCAGAGGCACATTCCCGCTTTCCAACGTGGTCGCATTGGCCGCGGAAACAGCCGCCGCTCTTTGCAGCAGTTCTTCTTCCCCGATGCCAGCCGTCATGGACATGGCCAGGGAAGCCACCACGCTGTCCCCGCAGCCCACCGTGTTCATCGCCATAACCCTGGGCACCCTGGCGTAAAGGCAGCGTCCCTCCCTTGCCAGTATCAGCCCCTTGTCCCCCAGGGAAATCATGACCATCCGGATGCCGGAAGCCAAAAGCACATTGGCAGCATCCTTCACATCCTCCCGATCCTGCAGCCGTCTTCCGATAATGTATTCCAGCTCCTTACGGTTGGGCTTCACAACAGCGGGAGCAGCCTGAATCCCTTCCTTCAGCAGCTCTCCGCTGGTATCCAGAATCACTTTTTTCCCCATCGCGGCCGCGCTGCGTATCAGCCTTGCGTATATATCTGCAGAAATGCCCGGCGCCGCGCTGCCTGAAAGGATAATCAGGCTGCTCTCCTCCGCCAGCCGGATAAAGCTTGCGCCGAACTCCTTCAGATGCGCTTCACTTATGTGCGGTCCCGGCTCAAGAATCTCCGTTACATAGCCGTTATCCGCCACAATATTCATACTGCTGCGTGTTTCTTCCTCCACATGGACAAATGCGCTGCGTATTTTCAGCCTGTCCAGCTGGGCCTCCATCCATTTTCCCTGATAGCCTCCAAGGAAACCGGTGGCAGTCACCTCATAATCGTACTGCCTGAGGATTTTGCTTACATTGATTCCCTTTCCGCCCGGGATATTATCCACCGACCGCATTCTGTTCACACGGCCGGGAAAAAGCTCTCCTGTCCTGTAGGTCTTATCCACCGCCGGATTCAATGTTACCGTCAAAATCATATCTGCCTTCCGTTCCGCCCGCCGGCTTCCGTTTTCCTGCGGGCCTTCTGTTATTTTCTGTAAATTGCAGCTGCTTCGTCCCACCACAGTTACTGCAAATCCTTCTTCATTCCTATTTTATCATACTTCCCCGTTTCACGGCATCTTATATGGAGAAATTTTATAACAGCCAGCAGCCGCCCGCCTGTTACCCAAAATCTGTTTTTCCGGCGGCTTGCTTACTGATACTGCTGCATCACCAGCTGGAGCTTCGTATTTCCCTGATAGGTATTGAGGGAAGGATAATAGGTTACGGACATGCGTATATCCTGGGTCTTTCCCAGATAAAGCCTGTCCACAGCTTCCTGCCCGAACCGTGCAGCCATGTATGCATTCAAAGGCGCCGGATCGCCGAAAGCCATCATCTCCCATCTCTTTCCGCAGTCATCCAGCACGGTAAAGCGCACGGCATTCCCATTTTTCCCCAGAATGCGGGCTGAAAGGAAGGCCATATCCTTCTGGGCAAATACCGGCTTGGAATTTCCGTTGCCAAAAGGCTCCAGCAGCTCCAGTTCCCGCACAAAATCCATGGATACATGGGAAACAGGCATCGGTACGTCGATATGTACTCTTTCCTCCAGATCGCTTTCCGTCAGGGTGCAGACAGCATTGATTTCCCTGCGGAAATTCTCCACATCCTTTTCCTCCAGGGAAAGGCCGGCCGCCATTTTATGTCCGCCGTATTTGGTAAAAAGCTGTTTTACCTTCGTCATTTCCTCAAACATATGATAGGTTTCGATGGAACGTCCGCTTCCCTTCACCCCCTCTTCCCCTTTTGTGAGGACAAAAACGGGCTTGTAGTATTTTTCCCGCACCCTTCCGGCAATGATTCCCGCCAGGCTTTCATGGCAGTCGGGCAGGTACACCACCAGCACCCGATCCTTTCCAAGCCCGCTTTCTTCCACCAGCTTAACCGCCTTTTTGACAAAAATATCGGTCATTTCCTTCCGGCTGTCGTTAAGCTGCTTCAGATCGGCCGCTATCCGCACTGCTTCCCCTCTGTCCTCAGCTTCCAGCAGCTGAAGGGCTCTTACCGCCGTATCCAGCCGCCCGGTGGCATTCAGGCACGGCCCCATGACAAAACCGATGTGATAGGCAGAAAGCTTTTTCTTATCGATGCCGTTTACCTCCATCAGCGCCCGAAGCCCCTGGTTAACAGTACTCTGCATGTGGGAAAGGCCGAATTTCACAATTATCCGGTTTTCATCCAGAAGCTCCATAACGTCACATACCGTGGCGAATGCCGCCAGCTCCAGCAGTTCTTCCAGAAGCGCACTCTCCCTTTTCTCCAGCCCCAGCCTCCTGAAAAGGCTCATAATCACCTTATAAGCCACCACAGCGCCGCAGATACCTTTGTAGGGATAATTATCCCCTTCCTGCTTCGGGTCAATTACCACGTCCGCCGGAGGCATCAGATAGCGTCTTTCCCCGCCGCTTTCTTCATAGGGAACCTCATGGTGATCCGTGACGATCACCGTCATTCCTTTCTTCTTTGCCAGCTCAATCTGGGGCGCGGCGGCGATGCCATTGTCGCAGGTAATGATGGTATCAACTCCTGCCTCCCACGCATCCTCCACCAGATGCTCATTCAGGCCATAGCCGTCCTTCATCCGGTGCGGAATGGCGGTATCCGCTAAGGCCCCCGCATAGAGCAGGCCCTTATGCAGGATAAAGGTGGAGCAGATACCATCCGCATCATAGTCTCCTATAATCCGGATCTGCTTATTTTCCCTGATTTTTCTTTCCAGAATTTCCACCGCGCACTCCATGCCCAAAAGCAGCCCGGGATCATACATTTCCTCCACGGTCCCCTGCAGGTATTTCCGAATATCGTCTTCCTCCACAATATCCCTGTTTCTGATAATCCGGGCGAGTACCGGACTAATGCCGAAGGTTTCACCAATTTTCTGAAAGTCCGCTCTCTTTGCGGCTACGAACCATTTTGCCATATCAACATTCTCCGTTATAATCCAGAGCGGCAGAACCATTCAAAAAATCCGCCCCGAACAATACAGTTTCTCTTACATTTATGGGGTTAAAAAGGCGTTCTGACAAGCAGAACGCCTTTCCTATCAATCAGCTTTTATCTAGACTTGACTTTCACCGCTGTGTTCTTGCTCTTTCCCGCAATCCTGGTACGCAGGACAAACCACAGCGCACCGGTAATGCATACGGAAGAATAAGTACCGCAGACGATACCAACCATCAGAGGCAGTGCAAATTCACGGATGGAGCTTACGCCCATGATATAAAGCACTGCAACCATAATGAAGGTTGTCAGCGAAGTAAAGATACTTCTGGACAGTGTCTGTGTGATACTCTTGTTCACCAGCCCGTTCAGCTCACTCTTTCCTTCCAGATTAATATTTTCACGGATACGGTCGAAGATAACGATGGTAGCATTGATGGAGTAACCTACAATGGTAAGCATACATGCAATGAAGGTACTGCCCACGGATACCCGCACCGCCGCATAGAAGGCCAGTACCACCAGTACGTCGTGAATCAGGGCTGCAACAGCGCTGGCGCCGAAACGGATGTCCTTGAAACGGAACCAGATATAGATCAGCATGCAGACAGTTGCTATCACTACCGCAACGACTGCTTCCCTTCTCATTTCACCGCTGATGGTGGAGCTGATGGTTTCTGCCGTAATCTTCTCCTGATCCACGCCGAAGCTATCCGCCAGGGTATTATTCAGCTCTTCTCTTTCCGTCACATCCAGTGTCCTGGTTTTGAAAATTACCTCATTGGTTCCCTGTACCTTCTGGGTCTGCACGTTTCCGTCGCCGGTAATCTTCTCGATCATGGGAACCACATTGGCATCGATATCCTCAATGGACATATTTTCATTAAAGGTAACGTTGGTGGAGGTACCGCCGATGAACTCCAGGCTGTAGTTCAGGCTCTGGCCGGTTCTTCCCTTGTTCACACCCATAAATACGAAGCCTGCAACAATCAGGACGATGGAAATTGTAAAAAATACCGCTTTTTTGGAAAGGAAGTTCACAGGCTTCTTTTCCTTTGCGCGTCCGTACAGCTTTTCGTTCTGCATGCCCACTGCATAGAAAGCATTCAGAATCAATCGCGTTATCACCAGCGCCGTGAACATGGAGACCACGATACCAAGAGCCAGTGTCTGCGCAAAGCCCTTGACCGTACCTGAGCCCATGAAGCCCAGCACCGCAGCTGCGATAAGTGTGGTAATATTTCCGTCCAGAATTGCGGAAAGCGCCTTCTGGAAACCGATTTTTATAGAAGATTTCACCGTCTTGCCGGTGGCGATTTCCTCACGGATACGAGCGAAAATAATAACGTTGGCATCCACCGCCATACCGATAGACAGGATAATACCTGCAATACCGGGAAGTGTCAGGGTGATTTCAAAACCGTTGAGCAGCAGGATCATCAGCACTACGTACATGCACAGCGCCAGGGAGCTTGCCACACCGGGAATCCAGTAAACGGCGATCATGAATACCATAACGATAGCCATGCCGATAGCTCCTGCCATAAGGCTTGTCCTGATGGCCGCAGAACCAAGCTGTGCGCCGACCACATTGGAACGCAGCTCTTCCAGCTCCAGCTTCAGTCCGCCGATACGGATGGTGGAAGCCAGCGTTTCCGCCTCTTCAAAGGTGCCCATACCGGTAATTACCGCAGAACCGTCCGTAATTTCAGACTGTACTGCCGGCGCGCTTACCACGGAACCGTCATAAATGATGTAAATAATGTCCCGTGTGGGAGCCGCCTTCTTGGTGGCTTCTGCAAATTTGACTTTTCCTTCTTCCGTCAGCGTCAGCTGAACTACCGCCTCCTGGTTGCCCAGGCTGTTCTTCTGGTAGCCGGCCTGTGCATCCGCCACATCCGTGCCTTCCAGAACCACATTTCCCTGGGAATCCTGGAAGGAAAGGGAACCGGGCTTGCCCAGCTCCTCCAAAACCGCATTGGCATCGGATACACCGGGGATTTCAATATTGATACGATCTGAACCCTCCTGGTATACCTGCGCCTCTGTGGAGTAATTTTCCACACGCTTCTGCAGCTTGTAGATGGTGTCATTCATGTCAGCGGCGCTGGGTGCCTCGTCCCCAACCACCTGATAGGTGATGCGGACGCCGCCCGCCAGGTCAAGTCCCTGCTTAACGCTGGAAGCGGAGCCTGATTTGTTCTCGCCTACACCAAAAATGGACACATAGCCCAATCCGGCCAAGATGACGATGAACGCAATCAGGGTAAAGATTCCTTTTTTCTTGTTCATTGCTTTTTTCTCCTTCATTCTAGTCGGCCAGTGCCGCTTTTATCATAATCGCACATTCGATACGCTTTTTCTGGAGTTCGCAGCCCAAATCATAGGTGCCTTTGATATTGCCCGTAAAGTTATAGGCATTTGCCGCACAGCCGCCGCTGCAGTAAAACTTGGCGAAGCAGTTCCTGCACTTTTCCTTGGCATAAACATTGCAGGTCTTGAATTCATCCCGGATATCCGTCCTGACGATTCCATCATCCACATTTCCCATGAGGAACTCTTCCTTGCCCACGAACTGATGGCAGGGATAAAAATCGCCCCACGGCGTCACAGCCAGATACTCTGTCCCTGAGCCGCAGCCGGAAAGCCGCTTTGCCACACAGGGGCCGCCGCTTAAATCTATCATAAAATGGAAGAAATTAACGCCCTTGCCTTCCTTCTGCCGCTTTAAAAGCTCTGCTGCCAGCTTGTCATATTCCTCAAGCAGCACGGGAAGATCCTCTTCTTTGAGGGCATAGGGTTCCGAAGGCTCCGCCACCACCGGCTCCACGGAAATCTGCTCAAAGCCCAGATCCGCCAGATGCTTTACATCCTCGCCAAAGTCCAGGTTATTGTGGGTGAAGGTGCCGCGCACATAATAATTGAACTGTTCACGGCTCTCCGCCAGCTTCTGGAACTTGGGAACAATGATGTCATAGCTTCCCTGTCCGCCTCTGTGAGGACGCATTTTGTCATTTACTTCCTTACGTCCATCAATGCTGAGGACCACATTGGACATTTCTTTATTAACAAACTCCTGAACCTCATCGTTGAGCAGGATTCCGTTGGTCGTCAGGGTAAAACGGAATTTCTTATGATTGGGCTCCTCCAGGCTCCTGCCGTAAGCTACCAGGTCTTTTACCACCTGCCAGTTCATCAGAGGCTCGCCGCCGAAGAAATCCACCTCAAGATTCACCCTGCTGCCGGAATTGGCAACCAGAAAATCCAGGGCCTTTTTCCCCACTTCAAAGCTCATCAGGGCGCGTCTGCCGTGATATTCCCCTTCCTCCGCAAAGCAGTAGCGGCAGGCAAGGTTGCAGTCATGGGCAATATGCAGGCACAGCGCCTTTACCACCGTCTGCCTGTTCTTGAAATCCCCGATATAATTTTCGTAAATATCCTCCGTAAACAGCTGTCCGGCTTCATACAGCTCCAGAATTTCTTCTACAGCTTCCTCCAGCTCCTGTTCTGTATAAGAAAGCTTTTTTTCAGAGAGCCGCTCTTTTCCAGACTGCTGTCCTTCACCGGAGCGCTCCGCTTTCAGCGCTGTAAGGATACCCTCTTTTTCTTTTACTCCGTTATTGATGCATTCCTCAATCCGTGGTATCACATCATAGACACAATCGTCCACAACATGTACGCTTCCGCTGTTCACATCCATTACGATGTTGTAGCCGTTGTTTTTGTACTGGTGTATCACTGGAAAACTTCCTTTCTGTTTTATAGAAACTGTCCGGGGCCGGACTCCGAACGCCAATCCCCAAACAGTCCTTTATCCATTTCCGTCCGCCCTCTCAGGCCGCAAGTAAAAAAGCTGCGCCCCGCCTCGGCCATGTCTTCACGTATAATAAGCAGCGATGGGTATCGCTGCTTATAAAAACCTTATGCGGTTTCTTTCGGAGCTGCTTATTTCATTTTCTCGCAGCTCTGGTTTCCTACTGTGCAGGATGTCTTGCAGGCTGACTGGCAGGAAGTCTGGCATTCGCCGCAGCCGCCCTTCTTCATGGATTCTTTTAAGTCTCTTGTGGTCAGTGTTTTAATATGTTTCATATCATTGCCTCCTTGCATGAGAAAATCCGCGGAAACGGATGCTCTTTATCTGGACAGAGGTCGGCCTGAACCCCAGGCGCCATTGTCTAAGCTAGTATATCATAGTTTTTTATTGAGGGAAAGTATTTTTTGTCAAAAAAGTGCTGTAAAAAAAGGGGTAATCATGAAAGATGATGTAACGGTCCGGACCGGTCAGAGCTCAACTGCTGCCGGCTGATAACCGCTGCCTCGCAAAATGCATCGTCTCAGCTGAGCATCCCGCCCAGCATCCCGCCGGCCGCACAGATTGACAGCGTGGTAAAAAAGTGTGTGCCCAGATCCTTAAATTCGTGGTTCACCGCCAGCGATATCAGCGCCATCACCGCGAAATAGGCAAGTCCCACCGCAAGCCCCCAGAGGAACTTTCTGCTTCCCATTCTTTTTCCCGTCATAAACCCGGCAAAAAACACGGCAATCACGTAGATGAAGATGATGGCAATGGATACGATTTTCTCAGACAGCTGGAATTTGTAGAGAAACAGCGCCAGCAGCAGCAGGAAACCTCCTGTCAGTATGTAGGAAAACAGCAGGCACTTCAGCAGAAACAGTATGTTGGAACTCCTGATTTCTTTTTTGTCCATATTCCTCTCCTCCTTGAAACATGTATATTCCCTTCCCCCTCCGATTTATTCCTTTTTCCTCATTACTGTCCGGCCAAATGCAGCTTCGTACAGTGGCTTCTTAGCCCGGAAACGGCTATTGTCAGGAAACGGGTGCCTTACTTTCTTTCTCTTCCTCGGCGATTCCTTTCTCTTCCTTAGTGATGTGCTTGACATTTCGCTCAGTTTTATGTAAGATTCCTATAATTACTCATAATAATTCAGGCGACATCCTGTCCTGAATTTTTACAAATACTTAGGAAAATTTATCCTCGGAGTGGAATGCTCCCAGGACTTATTAAAAAAAGGAGTGAAATTTTACGTGGATTCATCGTCGGTCCTACAATTTATTTTTCTGATTGTTCTTATTGCCCTGTCGGCATTCTTTTCTTCTGCGGAAACCGCCCTCACCACCGTCAACCGGGTGCGTGTGCGTACGCTGATAGATGAAGGGAACAGGCGCGCTGCGGTGCTCCAGAAGGTCCTGGACAACTACAGCAAGATGCTCAGTTCCATTCTTATCGGCAACAACGTGGTAAACCTCTCCGCTTCCGCTCTCACCACCACACTTGCAATGAAACTATGGGGAAATTATGCGGTGAGCATCGCCACCGGCGTCCTGACGCTGGTCGTCCTGCTTTGCGGCGAAATCGTCCCAAAAAATGCCGCCACCCTGAATGCGGAAAAAATATCCCTGGCTTACGCCCGCATCATCTATTATCTGATGAAGTTGCTGACGCCGCTGATTTATATTGTGGATCGGCTTTCCATAGGCATCATGTTCCTGCTGCATGTGGATCCGAATAAGAAAAAAGATCAGATCACGGAATCTGAATTGAAAACCTACGTAGATGTCAGCCATGAGGACGGCGTGATTGAATCCGAAGAACGGGAAATGATTTACAATGTGTTCGACTTCAGCGACGCCGTTGCCAAGGATATCATGATACCCCGTATCGACATGAGCACCATCAATGTGGAAGCAGGCTATGAAGAACTGCTGGGGGTTTTCAAGGAATATATGTATACGCGTATTCCTGTCTACCAGGACGATAATGACAATATCATCGGCCTCGTCAACATCAAGGACTTTATCCTGGTGGAGGATCGGGAAAACTTTAAAATCACGGACATCCTCAGGGATGCCTATTACACCTATGAATTTAAAAAGACTGCCGATCTTATGATAGAAATGCGTGAGAAACGCTTTAACGTGGCTTTCGTGCTCAATGAATACGGCTCCTGTGTGGGAATGATTACCCTGGAGGACCTGCTTGAGGAAATCGTAGGGGAAATCAGGGACGAATATGATGCGGACGAGGATGAACTGATTCAGGAAATCGGCGAACGCCAGTATCTTGTGGAAGGCGGCATGAAGCTGGACGACATCAATGACGCCCTGGGAACGGAGCTGGAAAGCGAAGACTATGATTCCATCGGAGGCATTATCATTGAAATTCTGGACCGCATGCCGGTTCCCGGCGATGAAGTGACCACCGAAGCCGGAATCATGCTGCGCGCTGAAAATGTGCAGCAAAACAGAATTACCAAAGTTCTGATGACGCTTCCTGAACCGCCTGCACCGCAGGAGGATGAAGGCGACGGCAATGGCCGGGATTCCTTTTTTGATAAAGGGGGCCGGGAAGAAAATTCCGGCGACCAGCAAAGCTGATTTAATTACAATGCAAAAACGGACTGCAGGCCGGCA
>OFMJ01002416.1_pt1 | contig 10836 bp, 9 predicted proteins | sample 1541801 | NCBI WGS metagenome assembly OFMJ01 (sample SAMN04209234, study PRJEB22552) | human gut metagenome | biome: gut; material: feces | host: Homo sapiens | place: USA: Oklahoma
GGTCCCGTCCTTTTTTATAGGCTCCTTTATGCTTCCTATCCTGCGCGGTAAAATGCCGTCAGCATCGCCGCCAGCGCCGCCGGCGCCGCCGGCGCCTCGCGGTTCACCTCATGCCCTGCGCCCGCTACCCATTGCAGCGAGGCGTTTGCCAGCCTGCCTTGCAGTTGCTCGGCCGCCCTGCGGTTGGCGCGGTCCTTTACCCCGCAAAGCACCAGCACGCGGCAGCGTACCCGGGGCAAAAGGGCGGGAATATCCACCTCTGCCATGGACGCCGCCAGCCCCCGCACCTGCTGCTTTGTCAGCCCCATGCCTGCAAACGACCTCCGCGGCATCAGCGCAAACAGCACATCCTGTAATTTCAACAGCCGCCTGGGCACGGCATACGGCGTACCAATAAGCACCAGCGACGCCATTCGTTCCGGCCTGTGCGCCGCATAGTCCAGCGCCAGCACACCGCCCAGCGAAAGCCCGCAAAGGTGCAGCGGCTCCTGTTCTGCGTCCAAAGCGGCAAACAGCGCATCCCTCAGCGCTTGGTACTCCGCCCTGCCTGCCAGCATCGCGCTAAGGTCCAGGGCCGCGGCGCTGACGCCCTGCATCCGCTCAGCCGCTGCCCGCCAGCTTTCCGGCCCCTGCCCCAGGCCATGCAACAGCACCACCCTCTGCTGTTTTTCCTGTTTTTCCATCATTTCACCCTTTTAGATTCATATACAGCGCGCCGTAAAGGTTGAACATCACGGCAAACGCCCCCAGCAGCAGCTCCCACCGATTGGGCGTTTTACGTTCACAGCGCATAAAATACCACAGCACATACGGCAGCAGGTCCACCGTATACCGCGCGCCGAACTGCCAGCCGCCAAAGGTCTTATGCACCATCAGCATCCCCAGGTTCAGGCACAACGCCGCCGTGATTAGCCATTTTTCCCCTGTCATGCGCTTTTTCGCAATATCCTGCACCAGATACACAAACCATACGATGAAAACCGGGTTGGCGATATAAAACATAAAGCCGTCAAACAGCGGGAAGGAAAGCGTGCCGTCCGCCTGTACCGTCACAGGGCGCAGCAGGATATTGTAGGCGTTCTGCCACAGGTATTTTCCGCCGAACTGCTCGCTGCCCTCGGCGGAAAATTCCGGCAGGTAATTGTGCCCGAATTCCAGGGGATTGCCAAAGCGCGCGTAATTGTACCACGCATAGCACAGCCCGATCATCAAAGGGATGAGCAGGTATTTGGCCTGGCGCAGCGCCGCTTTATGCCACGCAACGCCCGCCTCCCGTTTGTCCTGCATGCAAAAATACACATACGCCGCCCCCAAAAGGCACAGCGAAAACGGGCGGCACCCCACCGCCAGGGCTATCAGCGACAGGCACAGTATTTTTTTGCGGCACAGCATCGCCCAGACCGCCCCAAAGCACAGCGCCAGATTCAGCCCCTGCGCCAAAAACCAAACCCCGCCCGTGGTAGACATCCACAGCATATTGCTGCCCATCACAAAAAACACGGTCCAGAACATCGAAACCGTGTCTTTCGCGCCCATCTTGCGGAAGCATTCGTAGGCGCATACCACAGCCGCCAGCGCAAACACCATGACCACGAGGCTGTTCGGCGTGTCCGCGCCCCAAATAAACGTCAGCGGCAGCATCACCACCGACGGCAGCGGGGGAAAGGATACATACACCTGCCCATTGTACATGGCCAGCTCCAGCCAGCTGTAATTCTGCGAAAGCGCCATGCGCCCTTCCCGCCATGCCAGCGCCTGAAGGGTATAGCTGTCCCATGCGTTGTGCTGGAACAGCGTGCCGCCCAAAAGGTCATGCAGCAGCACATAGCCCGCTATGAGCACGCACAGCGTACCCACCAGCAGCCAGTCGATACGCCCCATCCGTTTTTTCAGCCTTGTCCCATTCATCATAACAAGATTGTAACATATTTCCGGCCGCCTACAAGCTTTCGGTGCCTTTCCCACAAAAAGCTCACGATTTCGCCGTTTTCTGCGCCCATTTGCCAAGCCCCAGCGGCTTTTTCCACCATCCGCCAAAGTACCGTGTCAACAGCAAAATGCAGCGCGTCACGTTGTCCGCTACCATACACAGCCAAACCTGCGGCAGGCCCAGATGCAGCACATATACCACCACGAACGTGCATGCGATGCGGACGCCCCACATCGTGGCCAGCGAAATCGCAAACGGCATTTTGACATCCCCTACCCCGTTGAATACGCCTTCCATGATGATGGCCGCTGCAAAGAACGGCTCGGAAAACGCCACGATGCGCAGCAGCCTGGTTCCCAGCGCAATGACCGCCGCATCGCGGGTAAAGATGGATAGGATAGCGCCCGGCACAAAGAACAGCAGCGTGCTCATCAGCCCCATCAGCATTACGGCGATCACACAAATCGCAGAGGCATACTGCATCAGCTTTTTTTCATCCTTTTCGCCGGCAGAAAAGCCGCAGAGCGTGGCCGCCGCCATCTGCATCCCGTATCCGGGGATGTAAAAGGCCTGCTCTGCCGTGATGGCAATGGAATGGGCCGCCACCGCCACCGTGCCCAATTTGGCAATCAGCGAGGTAAATACCACCTGCCCCAGGCAGGCCGTGATGCGCTCTCCTGCAATCGGCGTGCCCACCGCCACGCATTGCCGCATCACCGGCCCATCCAGCCGCTTTTTCATAGCGCGCAGCTGTAAAACGGGATGGCGCATCACCGCCCAAAACATCAGGCTGCCCCCTACCACATAGGAAACCGCCGTCGCAATCGCAGCGCCCAGCACGCCCAGCCCTGCCGGGCCAATCAAAAGGAAATTCAAAAGGATATTCAGCGCGTTCATGATGGTGTTAAAAATCATCGGCGTGCGCGTATTGCCCGTTGCGCGCAGCACCGAAGCCATCAAAATGCTGCTGCTCCGAAACAGCATCGGCAGTGATACCACGCCGAAATACAGCGAGGCGTTGCGCCGTATTTCCATATCCGCCCCCAGCCAGCCAGGCAAAAATGGCGCGATGGCCACCGTGACAACGCCCAGCCCTACGCCCAGAAAAACCATCAGCCAGACGGCCTGTATGCCCGCCTTGCGCGCCGTTTCCCTATCGCCGCTGCCCAGCGCCCGTGAAATGACGGACAGCACCCCCATGCCAAAGGCAAACAGCGGTGCGTTTACCAGCCACATCATCGAGGTCGTCAGCCCCACGGAGGCCGACGCCTCCGCCCCAATGGCCCCTACCTGCGCCGTATCCGCATACGATACCACCGTCTGCAGGGCCTGCTCCACCACCGTGGGCCAGGCCAAATGCAAGATGGTACGCATCCGTTCCCTGTCTCCCAGGGTCTGCCGTAAACCGCGCCAGCCCTTCATCCTGATCCCCCCATATCCCATTGTCTCTTCCCCAAAATGATACATCGCCCTGGCCGAGGAGACAAGAGGAGAAAAAAAGCGTGCCCGCGGCACGCCTGCATTTATTTTCGGATCGCTGTGGTATGGTTGGCATAGGTGTGCCAGTCCGGCTCATAATCCTCCGTTGCCTGATTCCCCCACATATCCCAATTCTTTCTATCCCCTCTTGCAAACAATTCCAAAAATGGGCCGGCAGAACAGCTTTCAATAAGCGAAATAAATTCATCTGGCTTTCTTGAATGTTCACGCTTCATGGATCTTATTAGGTTAACCTGAGATCTCCCTGCTTGTAAAGTTCGATTTTTATCTCCTTTTATGCCAAAAAGAAGAATCTCTGTTACATTTCTAAAATAAAAACCTACTCCTCTGCCATCTGGCATTCCATCCTTACGTACTTTTTCCCAAATAAGGTTTGTCTTATATTCGAAGCCCCAAGCTTCCATAACTTCAAGACCCTCAGGCAACAGCGCATTGGGCACCCATAGATAAAGATGACACTTTTCATCTGCCACCTCGGAAACAGGTAATTGCTTTATTTCATCTAACTTCATTGTCCCATAGCGCGTTAATCTTTTATGCTCTGGCGCTACTTTCCCTGTTCTATTCTGAAATTGCCAGGGTGGATCAGCATAAATTGTCCTATATCTTTTTTCAGCTGTAAATTGCCTAAATTTTTCTATTGTCAATTCCAGTTCCATTTTCTCCATATATTCAGTACCCCTCTACACAAGGCTTACAGATACCAATAGCCAAAATAGGACATCCACCATTTCTACGAGATCTTAGTCTATATTCCAATTTCCCCATCCAGGTTGTGCTTGCTCCATACTTTTGCATCAGCGGCTTCCCTCTATGATCCGTAATCTCCTTAAAAATATCGTTAAGTTCCTCGGCTCTCGTTACAATAATCCCTACATCGATTAATCCACAATCAAAATATGTCCTCATTGCCAGCAAATCTCGATCAAATGTTTGATCCTTACTATTCCACTCAAGGTCAAATGCTACTTTCCCCTTGATAAAGTCAATATTATGTCCATCAATATATCCCTTTAAAACTCTTTCATCAAACGGTTGCTTTTCAAATCGTCCTCTTTGATTCTTTCTTCTCGGATACATTTTCACCAATAAATCCCCAGTAATCCTAATCTCTCGCCAACCAAGAGGATATAGAACATCATCAAATTTTTTTGGAATTGCCGTCTCATTCCCTCCTGCCGCTTTTAGTTCCTCTACTGTAATCTGCAACCGTTGTAAGCAATCCTGAATTTCATTCCATTCTGTTGAAAAAGCTTGCCCCAGAATCTCCATCGCATGCCCATAGTTATGAAACTCAAACTTTTGTAATAAATCGGCTCGTATATACCGGGTCAAACTTGACATCTTATCCCCCTAAATTTTTTTATTTTCTTAAATGTATCACATACGGATAGCTTGTGCAATTTTCTTTCTGATGATTAAGAGCAATGTATCCGTTTTTTTATCCTTACCGCTGCTCTACCGCCCTGCCGTTTTCCAGCCGGATGATGCGGCTGCAGCCCGTCAGCGTGGACATGCGGTGGGAAATGATGAGCACGGTCTTGTCCGCGTATTCCCGCTTCAGCGTATCCAGCAGCTCCTTCTCGTGGAGGGTATCCAAGCTGCTGGTCGGCTCATCCATCACAAGCACATCCGGATCCGTCAGCATGGCGCGGGCGATGCCGATGCGCTGCCTCTCCCCGCCGGACAGCCGCGCCCCCATCTGCCCCATCTGTGTCTGGTAGCCCTCCGGCAGGGTCTGGATAAAGTCGTGGATGCCGGCGCGCTTGGCCGCCTTTGTGATCTCGTCCTGCGGCGCATCCGGCCAGCCCAGCGCTATGTTCTGCGCAATCGTCGTGTTATACAAAAACGTATCCTGCTCCAGCACGGCAATGCGCCGGTGCAATTCCGACAGCCGCGTATTTTGGATCGGCACGCCGTTGAGCTTGATGCTCCCCTCCGTAGGGTTCCAAAACCTCAGCAGCAAGCGCAGCACCGTGGATTTTCCCATCCCGCTTTCCCCTACAATGCCGATTTTTTCCCCTCTGCGGATGTGCAGCGTAAACCCATCCAAAATCTTTCTTCCCTGCTTGGTATACTGGAACCCCGTGTTTTCAAAATCAATGGTTTCAATGGGCCCCATCTCGCAGGGCTCGGCGCTCTCCTTTACCTCCGGCTCGGTATCCTCCAGGATAAACAGGCGCTCTGCGGCGGCATAGGTTTCCAGCAGGCTGGAAATCACCGTCGTGAGCGACTGCGTGGAGGAAAACGAGGCCGTCGCCAAAAACGAAATGAGGATGGTCCCCACCGGGTCGGCCGCGCCGCTGGCCGCCAGGTATGTGGCTGCCACCAAAATCAAAATGCGGGCCAGGTACACGAAAAACGTCGGCGCCGAGGAGACTGTCTGCCGATGCAGCGTGATGCCGTGCGCGGCGCGGTTCACCTGCTTGTTCTGCGATAGGATACGGGCTAGCTGATCGTCCGCCACGCCGAAGATCTGGATGTCCTTGATGCCGTATACGCTTTCCAGCACCATGGATTTGATTTCCCCCAGCCGTTCACGGTAGCGCATGCCGATGGGCCGCCCTGCCTTGATGGCAATCAGCGGCAAAGCAATGCTGACGATAAGGTAAATCGGCAGCAGCACCGCGGCAAACAGCGGGCTGAATGACAGCGCCAGCGCCAGCGTCGTACACGGCAGCAGGATGACGGTAAACATCGGCCCGATGGTATGTGCAAAGAAAAACTCCACCGTCTCTATGTCGGATACGGCGATATTCAGCAAATCGCCTTTTTTCCTTTCCATCAGGCAGGCGGGGGCCAGGCGGCGGATGGTTTCAAACAAATGCACCCGCATGCTGGCCAGCAGGCGGTACGATGCCGCATGCGAGACCACCCCTTCCCCATAACGGCCCAGCACAATCATCAGGCCGCTGAGCCCGGTGAGCACGCCGTACAGCACGGCAGAGCCCCCTACCTTGCCGGCACACGCCAAGATCCACAGCGCACCAAACCCCATCAGGCCCATCTGGGAAAGGTTGCCCACCACGCTGGCGACTGTGGAAAGCGCCAGCATGCCCTTTACCGGCGCGGCGATATGCAGCAGCCGCTTTGTCATGGTCCAGATCGAATAACGGAACCTGCGTTTCATGCTCTGCCCTCCTCTGCCTGCTCTTCCAGCTTTTGCTGCTCTGTGACCAGCCGATGATACAGCCCGTTTTTCTTCATCAACACCTCATGCCGCCCGCTTTCCTCGATTTTGCCACCGCTGAGCACATAGATGCAGTCCGCCTTTCGGATGGTGGAAAGCCGGTGCGAAATGATGACCAGCGTCCGCGTCTGCGCCAGCTCGTCGATACAGCGCCAAATCTCCTCCTCGCTCTGCTGGTCTACGCTGGAGGTCGCTTCGTCAAAGATGATGTACGGCGCCCGGCACAAAAGCGCACGGGCAATGCCGATCTTCTGCCGCTGCCCGCCGGACAGCTTGCCGCCCGCATCCCCCACATCGGCCTGCAGCCCCTTGGGCTGGGCCAGCACCCAGTCCTTTAAGCGCACCTGCTCCAGCGCCTCCAGCATTTCTTCGTCGGTCGCATCCTTCTTCGCGATGCGCAGATTGTCCGCAATGCTGCCGGAAAACAGGCTCACCTGCTGCGGCACCATCGCGATGTGACGGCGTAGCTGCTCCGGCGTCATGCTCAGGTAATCCCTGCCTTCAAGGAGGATGCGCCCGCCATCCGGGTCGAAAAACCGCATCATCAGCCCGGCCAGCGTGCTCTTTCCGCAGCCGGACAGCCCCACCAGCGCCGTGACCTTCCCCTTTTCCACCGTAAGGCTCACATCATCCAGCGCCTTATGCCGCCCGGTGTACCCATAAGAAATATGCTCCATCCGTATGCCGCTGTACGGCGCTTTCTCCTCCGGCGTTTTAGGCGCGTACGGGCGCGTGGTGTCGATCTCCAGCAGGTTTGAAACCTTTTCCGCGGCCGCCACGCCCGCCAGCGCCGTATGCGTGGCGTTCATCAGCTGGCGTACCGAGGAGAAAAAGCCATAGGAGAGCAACAGCACCATCAGCGCCGATGCAAAGGAAAGCTGGCCCGCGACCAGCCCGCCGCAGGCCAACCCTACGGCCAGCACAATGGAGCCGTATACCAGCCCGTCCGTCAATAAAAATGAGGTGAAGTTGACCTTCATCACTTCCATGATCTTGTCATTGAACCCATACGCCTTTTTCCTGAGCACCTTGGTGCGCGCCTCATCCTGTTCATAGAGCTTCAGCGTCGTCAGCCCCTGCACGCTTTCCAGGTAATAGCCCGTCAAATCCTCCATGCAGGCCCAGTATTCCGTTTTGAGCTTTTCAATGTGCGCACGGAAAATGTTGTTGATGGGCAAAAGGAGCATCGCAATGGCGCACAATACAATCGCCACCGTCAGCGACGCTTCCTTCATCTGGAAAAACAGATAGACCGGCCCCAGCACGCTGTATACCAGCCCGGGCAGGTACTGGCTGTAATACGTCTGCATGGACTCTACGCCGTCCACCGCCGAGGTAATGGCGGATACCGGGCCGATCTTTTCGATGTTGCCCACATCCAGCGCCATCACCTTGGCAAAGATGCGCCGCCGCAGGCTGGTGCGCGCCTTGGCCGTGCAGCGGTATTCCGCCTCGCCCGTCAGCAGCTCGGAAGCAAACATCAGCACCGCCGCCAGCAGCGCCGCCAAAATCGCAGAGCCCGCCTCCGTCCAGGTCATATTGGGCGCGTATAAGTTGCCCAAAAATTGCGAGATGGTCTTGGCAAACATCGTTGTCCCTACCAACGTCACCATCTTCAGCCCCACGATGGCCCCCATCCATCCCCAAAGGCCCCTGGCCATTTTCAACAGCGTTCGATTGAGCAGCAGCATCTCCATGATCCTTTCTATGGCAAATCGGTAAATTAGTGTTTGCTAACTTTGCAGGAAAACCCCGCGGAAAAGGCAACTAACATTGTACATTGATTTTATTCTAGCATACTTGGCGTACTTTATCACTGCTCAAAAAAACAAAATCATGGCCCCTTGACAAATTCCCAGGGCTTTTTATAATAAAAACGAAATAGTTATGTAAACAAACAGTTTTTATTCTAAACCATTTGCGACAGGAGGGCTGTTTGCCGCATGTCTCCTCATTATTCCGAAGCCCTGGCAGGCTTTCGCAACATCTTGAAGTATTACGACAGCCTGCGCCGGCGTGTGTGTAAACAGCACGGCCTTTCCCAAACGGAGTTTGATGTGCTCGCCTTTTTGGGCAACAACCCCGGCCTGGATACCGCGCGCGATATTGTCGAGCTGCGCATGCTGCCCAAAAGCAACGTCTCCGTTGCCGTAGAAGCGCTGATCCGCCGCGGCCTGCTGTGCCGCCGGCAGGATACCGGCGACCGGCGGCGCATCCATCTGTCTTTAACGCCAAGCGCCGCCCCGCTGCTGCAGGATGTGCTGGGCGTCATGCCTGCCTTTGCCGGCGATGCGCTCTCTGGGTTCAGCGAGGAGGAAGCGCGGGCTTTCGCCGGGTTTTACCAGCGCATTGCGCAAAATATCTCTCTATGCTTACAGAAAGAAGGAACCTCCCATGAATGAAGACCAAAACCAGCTCGGGTCAGCGCCTGTCGGCAAGCTGCTTTTCCGCATGGCCCTGCCATCCGTGGTGGCGCAGCTCATCAATATGCTGTACAACATCGTGGACCGCATCTATATCGGCCACATCCCCGGCGAGGGCGCTTTGGCGCTGACCGGCGTCGGCGTGTGCATGCCCATCATCATGATCGTATCCGCCTTTGCCTCCTTTGTCGGCGCGGGCGGCGCGCCGCGCGCTTCCATCTTTATGGGCCGGCAGGATCATGAGTCCGCGGAAAAATCGCTGGGCAACTGCTTTACCGTGCAGCTCATCATCTCCGTTGTGCTCACCGCCGTGCTGCTCATCTGGAACCGGCCGCTGCTTTTGGCCTTTGGCGCCAGCGAGAACACCATCGGCTATGCCACGGATTATATGAATATTTACGCCATCGGCACTCTGTTCGTGCAGATCACGCTGGGCATGAATATGTTCATCATCGCCCAAGGCTTTGCCAAGACCGGCATGCTGTCCGTGCTCATCGGCGCCGTTACCAACATCGTGCTGGATCCTATTTTTATCTTTGTCTTTGGCATGGGCGTCAGCGGCGCGGCGCTGGCTACCATCCTATCGCAGGCGCTTTCTGCGGCATGGGTGCTGCTCTTCCTGACAGGCAAGCGGACGCATCTTAGGATCCGCCTCCGGCAGATGCGGCTGGTACCCTCCATCATCCTGCCCTGCCTGGCGCTGGGCACGGCGACATTCATCATGCAGGCCAGCGAAAGCGTCATTTCCGTCTGCTTCAATTCTTCGCTGCTTCGCTACGGCGGGGATATTGCCGTCGGCACCATGACCATCCTGACCAGCGTCATGCAGTTTGCCCTGCTGCCGCTGCAAGGCCTCGGCCAGGGCGCCCAGCCCATCATCAGCTACAATTACGGCGCACGCAATGCGGACCGAGTCAAACAGGCCTTTTGGCTGTTATTAAAAAGCAGCCTGACGTATTCCTCCCTACTGTGGCTGTCTCTGCTGCTTTTCCCCGGCGTGTTTGCCTCCATCTTCACCTCCGATGCCGCGCTCATTGCCTTTGCCACGCCCGCCATCCGCGTCTATTTTGCCGTGCTCGTGCTCTTCGGCGCGCAAATCGCCTGCCAGATGACCTTTACCGCGCTGGATCGTGCCAAGGAATCCATCCTTGTCGCTGTCACGCGGAAATTCATCATCCTGCTGCCGCTGATCTATCTGATGCCGCATCTATTTTCTGCCAACCCCACCATGGCTGTGTATATGGCTGAGCCCTTTGCAGACGCCATTGCCGTCACCTTTACCGTGCTGCTCTTTGCCCGCCAGTTCAAAAAGGCGCTGCAAAAGATTTAAGCCATGCCATATAAAAAAGCGCAGAGCTCTCTGCGCTTTTTTGTTCGTTCTATGCTGTATACATCGGATACTGCGCCTTGGCCAGCGCATAGTCCTCAGCGCCAAAGAGCACCAGCGTCACTTCCATCTCATCAACCTGCAAAAACGCCTTGATGCTCTCCACCGCTGTGCGCAGCGCCTGTCTTTTGGGAAACCCGTACACGCCCGCCGATACCAGCGGGAACGCCACGCTCCGGCAGCCGTGCGCCTTGGCCAGCGCCAGCGAGGCTTGGTAGCAAGAGCAAAGCGCCTGCTCTTCGCCCCGGCTGCCTCCCTGCCAAACCGGCCCTACCGTATGGATGACATACCGGCACGGCAGCCGGTATGCGGCCGTGATTTTGGCATCGCCCGTTTGGCAGCCGCCCTGCGTCCTGCATTCCTCTAAAAGCCCCGGCCCTGCCGCCCGGTGGATACAGCCGTCCAC
>OFMJ01002420.1_pt1 | contig 10832 bp, 10 predicted proteins | sample 1541801 | NCBI WGS metagenome assembly OFMJ01 (sample SAMN04209234, study PRJEB22552) | human gut metagenome | biome: gut; material: feces | host: Homo sapiens | place: USA: Oklahoma
GCGGCGCAGCTTTTTGTAGAATTGGGCGTAGGCAAGGTGATGAGCGGGCGTGTGGATACGCAAAAACGTACCCCGGAAAAGCGGCAGATCACCGCGCGCGTCAGCCGCATCAATCTGCTGTTGGGCACCAAAATGACCGGCGAACAGATGGCGGCCTGCCTGGCACGCGAGGGCATTGAAGCACAGTTGATTTTGGATACCCTTCAATGCTATGTGCCCTATCACCGGGATGATGTGGCCATCGAAGAGGATATTGCAGAAGAGATCGCCCGCATTGCAGGCTATGACAATATCCCGATGGAACCATTGTCCGTAAGCGCCCAGGGCGGGCTGACCTTGGCGCAGAAGCAAAAGGAACGCCTGCGCACCCTGCTGGTGGATATGGGCCTGCATGAAACCATGAGCTTTGCGTTCATCTGCCCGAAGGATTTTGATGCGCTTGGCTATGATAAAGAGGATGAATGCCGCCGCTGCGTGAAAATCCACAATCCTCTGTCCGAGGATTATGGCTATATGCGTACCACGGCCGTGCCTGCTATGGTACAGGCGCTGGCAAACAACGTGCGTAACAAAACCGAGCATGCCAGGTTGTTTGAAATCAGCAACGTACACAATGCCGTGCTGGATCAGGACGGCCTGCCCACACAAAAATCAGTGGTCTGCCTGGGCATGGTCGGCGGAGATTTTATGGCCCTCAAAGGCATACTGGAAAAGGTATTTGCAGAGTATGATGCCGAAGTAGAATACAAGGCCGAAGGCGGTACGCAGTACCATCCGACCCGTAAGGCAGGCTTGTACCTGTCTGGCAAACGCATCGGGCAGATGGGGCAGATGCACCCGGATGTGATGAGGGATCAAGACGTAGAGCAGCCTGTACTGGTCGCGGAATTTGATTTGGCCCCTGTCTTTGCCTGCCAGAATTTACATATCACGTATCAACCGCTGCCGAAGTATCCCGCCATGCTGCGTGATTTGGCGTTGGTGGTGGATAAGGACACAGAAGTAGGCCCCATGATGAAGGCTATCCGCCAGGCTGCCGGTGCGCAGCTTGAACAGGTGCAGCTGTTTGATGTCTATGTTGGCGACCAAGCCGGCCAAGGCAAAAAGAGCGTAGCGTTTGCCTTAACGCTGCGCGATAAGGACCGCACCATGACGGATGAAGAGGCCAATGCCATCTTCGCCCGCATTGTAGAGGCGATGGAGCAGCAGTTTGGGGCGAAATTGAGAGGAAACTGATTGATTTATGCCAAACAGAACGCAGAGAATTCTGGAATATGACAAGATCACAGCGCAGGTGGCTTCGTTTTGCGTAAGCGAAACGGGGCGCCGGCGCTGTCTTGCCATGCACCCATATACAAAAAAAGAGGAGGTTGCGCATGCGCTGGCGCTCACGCGCGCGGCGGAAAGCGTCTGGTTTGCACTGGGCAGCAGTCCGATGGTTGGCTTTGAGGATTGCGGAGATACGGCGGCGCGCTGTGCCATTGGCGCCACGCCCAGTTGCAAAGAGTTACTGGCCGTGGCAAAGACGCTGCAAGCCGTGCAGCATGTGCAGACAAAGCTGAACCAGGCCGGGGCGGAGATGCCGCTGCAGGCGCTCTGCTTTGCGCTGATGCCCAATGCGTTCCTATTGCAGGATATTACCCGTTGTGTGCGCAGTGAAGACGATCTTTATGACGACGCCTCTCCGCAGCTTCGCGAAGTGCGCAGGAAAATACGCGGGGCCGAGGAAAAGGTAAGGGCACGCCTGCAGGCGATCCTTGCCAACCCAACGACGCGCAATATGCTGCAAGACGGCATCATCACCCAGCGCAACGGGCGCTACGTGGTGCCGGTAAAAAGCGAATATGCCGGGCAGATCAAGGGCTTTGAGCACGACAGAAGCGCCAGCGGCGCTACGCTGTTCATCGAGCCGTACAGCGTTTTAGAGGCCAATAATGAATTGAAAGAGCTGGAGGGGAAGGAACAGCAGGAAATCGAGCGCGTGCTCTCTGCGCTGGGAGAGGAGGTCGGGCGGGAAAAGGAAACGCTCATTCAAAACGTAAAGACGCTTTCTGAGCTGGATGAATGCTTTGCCAAGGTAGCATGGAGCCATCGCCATAAGGCTGTCTGTCCTGCTCTGGTGGAAGGCGACCAAATGACAGTCCGCCAGGCGCGCCATCCGCTGATTGATGCTCAGCAGGTCGTTCCCATCGACTATACAGTGGGCGGAGACCTGCGCGCCCTGCTCGTAACAGGCCCCAATACAGGCGGCAAAACCGTAACGCTGAAAACCGCCGGCCTGTTTGTGCTTTTGGCGCAAAGCGGGCTGTTCTTGCCGTGCGAAAAGGCGGAAATGCCGGTTTACCGTTCGGTCTTTGCCGACATCGGCGATGAACAGAGCATAGAACAATCGCTTTCCACCTTTTCCTCGCACATGGTCAATATCGTTTTCATCTTAAAAAAGGCCCGCCCTGGCGTATTGGTGCTGCTGGATGAGCTGGGCGCCGGTACCGACCCGGTAGAGGGCGCGGCCCTGGCGATCTCCATTTTGGAAACAATGGTGGAAAAGGGCGCGGTTGTGGCTTGTACCACGCATTACAGTGAATTGAAAAGCTACGCCATGAGCCATCCCGGTTTCTTGAACGCAGGCATGGAATTTGATGTGGAATCGCTGAAACCTACCTATAAGCTGATGATCGGGTATGCGGGCAGTTCCAACGCCTTTGCCATTTCCAGCCGCCTTGGCATGCCGGAGCGTGTGATACAGCGTGCCAGGGAGCAGATGGACAGCGAGGCGGCCGCCTTTGAACGCGCCTTGTCCGAGGCGGAGCAGCTCAGAAAGCAGGCGGAGGAATCCCGCAAGCAGCTATCTTATGATCTGCAAGCCCAAAGGGAAGCGTTTGAGCGAGAATTGGCACAGCAAAAAGCACAGGCTCAAAAGCTGCAAAAACGCGCGGAGGAAACGCTGGAAAAGGCGCGCCGTACGCTGGAGACTGCGCGGGAACAGGCCGGGGAAGCGATAGAAGCTGCCAAGCAGGCAGCCAAAGCAGAGAACAGCGCAGAACGGGAAAAGCTGCTGCAAAACGCCAGGGCACAGCTGCGCAGCCTTCCGGAGATCCAAGAGAAAAAACGGGAAGTACCGCAGGCGCCGGGCAGCGTCCCCAAGCGGGTGCAGCGTGGGGAAAGCGTGTACGCTTCTACGCTGGATGCCAATGCTACGGTCTTGGAGCCCGCCAACAAAAAGGGGGAGGTGCTGATCCAGGCTGGGGTCATCAAAATGAAGGTGCCGTTGGGTACCCTGCGCGTGCGCCAGCAGCAGAAAAAGCAGGATCCCAAGGCAGTGGTGCGCCGCGATGAGCGCACCGCACCGTTGGAGATCGATGTGCGCGGCATGACGGTGGACGAAGCGATGATGGTCATTGACTTACATTTGGACGACGCTGTTTTATCCGGCCGTACACAGACCACCATCATCCACGGAAAGGGTACGGGCGCGTTGCGGGCCGGCGTGCAGGAGCATTTGCGGCGCCATCCGCATGTAAAATCCATGCGCATGGGCGCGTATGGAGAGGGGGATGCCGGCGTAACGGTGGTAACGCTCAAATAAAGAAAGGCTTTGCCGGCGGCAAAGCCTTTTTTTACAAAGATACCGTTTGATCCACTGCATAGCCCGCTTGGCGCAGGGCGCGGATCGCCTGGGTAAACTGAGCTTTTTTTATAAATATATAGTCTGTATTATAGGTAGAAACGACGAAGATCCCGACCTGGCAGGCAGCCAGTACTGCACTTAGCTTGGATAAGACCCCAATCATAGAAAAATCCAAAACGCCATCGATGTATAGCCCCTGCCAACCATCCTCCCTGCACAGCGTATGCGCCGGCACATCGCACGTGGGGCAAACCAGAGAGAGCTCTTCTGCAGTGCCCGCAAAAAAACAGTATTTGGTATCAAGGGATACTTCGGCAGTGCCTGCAAGCTGACAAACAGAAAAATCATAGGGCAAAGCTTTCAGCGTTACCATCTTTTTCCTCCCTTGTACTTGGCGACCGCCTGTCGGATATCCCCGGCCATATACAAAGACCCTAAGGCACATATAGGCACTTTTTGTGCTTCTGACAGAGCAAAAGCCGTTTGCACGCCTGCGTCAACAGAATCACAGAGCATATAAGGACATGCCAGCGTTGAAAACGCCCGCTCCAAGGCGTTCAACGGCAACGCGCGGGGATTAGAGGGCTGTACGCCGACAAAACAGCGGACATAAGGAGCCAGTGCCTGCAGCATAGCAGGATATTCCTTGTCGCGCATCACGCCGAATAAGCAAATGATTTTCTGCCCGCGCAGCAGGACATCAAACGCTTGGCAGACGGCTTGGACACATTGCAAATTGTGCCCGCCGTCCAATAAAAACAGAGGCGCATCGCAGAGCACCTCCAGCCTAGCCGGCCATTGGGCCTGCCTTAGCCCCTGGGCAAGCGCAGCTTCAGGGATCAAGATCCCTTGGCGGCGCAGACAAGAGACGATTTCCAGCACCATCGCCGCGTTTTGGCATTGATGCGGCCCCAGCAGGGAAATGGAATAAGGCCCTTGCCCTTTGTAGAGAAAAGACTGGCCGGCAAGCCCTTGACTGCGGCTCTCTAGGCTTGAAAAATCCGGCAATGCACAGGGGATTTGGCGTTGCTTGCATACGCTGTCTATCACTTGCTGTGCCTCAGGCGCCTGCGGATAACAGATTGCTTGGCTTCCTTTTTTCAGGATACCCGCCTTTTGAGCGGCAATCTCGGCAAGCGAGCCTCCCAAAAACTGCGTATGATCCAGGCCGATGCGGGTGATGACCGCTGCCAAAGGCGCAGGAATCACATTGGTGGCGTCTTCAGCCCCGCCCATGCCTGTTTCCAGAACAACAAAATCACAGCGCTGCTCGGCAAAGTATAAAAAAGCCAGTGCAGATGTCAGCTCAAATTCTGTTGGCAGACATTCTGGGGGCAGGCCAAGCGACGCGATGCGGGAAGCCAAGCGCGCATAGCCATCCTTGGAGATCATTACGCCATCGCATTGAATTTGCTCTCGTAAATCGCTGAGAAATGGAGAGGTAAACAGGCCGACACGATAGCCGGCCGCCTGCAGGATGGACGCTGTCATCGCGCAGACAGACCCTTTTCCGTTGGTACCTGCCACATGGATATACCGGCCTTGGCGCTCTGGGTGCCCCAAATGGGCCAGCAGCGTTTGCAGCCGCTCAAGGCCGGGCACACTGCCGAGATGCGCTGTGCTCTGCATAAAGCGCAGAGCCTGTGAATAGTTAGAAAACATAAAAATACCGCCTTTGGAAGGAAAAAGGCAGACAAAATGCCTGCCTTTTCCTGGAATCATGCCATGATGGCTTTCATGCGTGGTACAAGTTGCTTATAGAGGATGGGGATGACTGCGATCTCTAGTGCGCTCATGACAGCACACTGAATCACACGCGTACTCAAAAGCGCCAAATAAGGGCTGCCATAGAGCACGGAAATCCAATACGAATCCAAAAGCAGGCTGCCCAATAGCTGTGTTGCTAAGACAGCACAGACAATATGGCCCATGCTTTGCTTTTTTTGCAGCAGTAGGCCGAACACAATGCCTACACAGAACTGGGTCAAGGTGAAGCCGGGGAAGTAAGGGCCGATGGGGAACAAAACAGCGCCTAAAAAGTCCGCCAACGCAGCCAGCACCCCAGCGCCGACCGGGCCGAAAAGGCCTGCGGACAAAACCAGCGGGATAAACGTAAAACCGATCTTGATGTTCCAGGTTGCAATGGAGCAAAACCGGCTCAATATGATCTGCGCAGCCAATAAAAGACCCATCAGCGCAATGCTATGGGTCGTGAACAGCGGTGATTTTGATTTGTTCATAGCATTCTCCTCCTTTCTTTGGGCTATGCGCCCGTATTGCCGGCAAAATATGCTACAGCAAGAAGGAGAACCTCTACGTTGTAGCAGCGGGATGCGAAATTTGTACCGCAAGATCGCCTTTTCGTCCGCCTGACAACTCCCCGTTCAGACGGCACTTAACGCACAAATTCCTACTCTGCTCGTACCCATATTATAAAGAAAAATGCGATAGGATGCAATGGAAAAAAGAAAAGCGCCCCCCCTAAAAGGGAGCGCTGGTATACCAATGCCTATCGGCGGGCAGAGTCTCTATGCTTTCTCCGCTCATTGATCCAATTTTCCCGTACCATATATACGCCGGTAAAAAAAGCGGAAAGAATGGCGATCACAAGCAGAAATTCAAACTCAGGGCCGCGCAAAAATCCCATGGCATCGTTGAAAAGATTGATGATATACAGCACCAGGAGCATCAAAGAGCACACAATGCTCACATGCGGCAAAACTCGTTTTAACATCCCCGATCACTCTCCTTCGCCTACATAGACGATATCGCTGCAGCTGCGCCCGTCCTTGTAGGGCTTGTTGACGACCTTGCCGTCAAATACCATCATAGAGGTTTGGCCGCCGTCAAAGTTATAGGCCACTTTACAGCCCAGATCATACATCAGCTGGGAAAGATCTTCCATGGAAAGCCCCTCGGAATATCCTGTCTGCCGGCCGTCCACAACGATGAAGCAATAATGGCCCGGCTCATAGTATCCGATGGCGGTGCGCGGATTGGCGCGTACTACATTGCTGTTGAATTCCGTCATAGGTTGCCCGTTTTGCAGTAGCATCGGCCCGAACGACCAGCCCTGCCAGGCACCGTTTTGTTTAACGGTATCAATATCAAACGTATCGGCCGTGTAGGTAGCCATGGAACCGTCGTTATTCATGATGAGCACGTCGGCAAATACCTTCTCGCGGTACAATTCGCCATTGCGGATGACGATGCCGTCGTTGCGTGCGCTGTAATAATCCCCGTTGATGCCCAAAATCCCATTGTTTTCTGCCAGCGTATCCGCAATCGAGGCCGCGCCGCCGCCGTATTTGCCGCCGGCAAAGGCGGTTTTCAGATACTTGATATCGCTGACATAAATATCCGCCAAATAGTAGACGGCATCGCCGCGCTGCCCCTGCGTGATACTGATATTCAAATGCTGGCTTTTATAGGTCGTATCGGTTTTTTCCACTTCGCCGCTGGTGAATTTATCCGGGAATTTGCTGGCAAACGGCCCGGCGCTGCTGGCTGTTCCGCCGTTGGAGGGCGTGGTGCCGTCTGCCGGGGCAGAGGCGGCCGGCGACGTAGTGGGCAGCTGTGTGGGGTCCACGCTGGTGGAATGAAGCACACGCTGAAACAGCAAAAAGACCAAAAGCCCTGCAATGGTCAGCGCAATATCCATCAGAATGGTGCGTGTCAGCCTATTTAGGCGAAAGCGCCCGCCGCTGGGCCGCCTATTTGGCTGGCGTCCCTGCGGAGAAACGCCATACCCATTTCTGCGCGGTATGCCTTGCCCGACAGAAGAGGCCGGCCTTCGCTGCGCAGAAGACACGCGCCTTTGCCTGGGTTCTTGATAAAAATCATCATTATATGCCATGGATAGATGAACTCCGTCTCGTTTGAAATCTAATGATCCCGGATCATTGCTGAGAAAGCGCCATAGCCAGCGCTTTGGAAATCTGATCCGGGCAAGAGGTCGCCTTTGGGCCGCAGTGAATCCCGCGAAGCGAGCCAATGACATTCTCTGCCTTTTGGCCGATGCATAGCGCGCGCACTCCTTTTAGGTTTCCGTCACAGCCGCCGGTAATGCGTATATCCTGAATGGTATGGTCTTCTGCCAATTCAATTTGTATCTTCTGCGAGCATACGCCCTTAGGATAATAGGTAAAAGACATCACAAGCATCCCTCCCGATGATTTACAATATACTTTACCCCTTTGCACCGCTGTTGACAAGACAAGAAAGATAAAAATACGACATTTTTTAAGACACCGATTCGTCTCGGTATACAGTATAAGAAATTACAGCGGTATTTTCCATAGAATACTGCTTGGATAAATAATCATAATACGAGCCGGGGGTGATGATGCCGCTGACCCGGATCATATCCAGCCCGGCTGCGCCCAGGATTTGGTCTGCCCATAAAACACAGTTGGTCCCCAGCACGAAATACGTCTTGAACCTGCCCTTGGTTACGCGAAAAAACTGTGCATCTGTCTGTGTATACAGCAGGCTTGCGTAATCGTCATACGCCTCTTTGGGCAGCAGGCCCTGCTCGGCAAGCTGTGCATCTGGATACCAAGGGGCTAAACGGGCGGCAAAATCGCGGAGTTTGCCGCGGACAAATTGCTTTTGCTCTTCTGTCAGACGCAGGCCAAACCCGAAAATGGTTTTTTTACTGTACGAAATGGCAAGGCGTAAATATGCCTGCTTTTGCTCTGTTGTGATCAAGTGTCCTTCCCCCAGCAGGGTGAAAAACCATTTGGTACGGTCGTCATAACAGCCATAGGTATACACACGCCCCTCAAAATAGAGATCAACATGCCCAAATTTGGAAAATCCTTCGTCCGCCGCATGCACAAAAACCTCAATATCCGGCGGCGCGCTGCTTTTTTCCGCATGGAGCGGCGGCACCTGCTTTTTGGCATACATCTCATTGATTTTTTTGATCATCGCATTGGGCATCAACGCAACGAGGAAGGCGGGCCAGCTGAGGTGCAGGCGCCGTTTGCCGGGCACAAAGGCAGAAGGATATACCTGGCGGATAAAGTCCTGCATATAGGTGATGCCGTATACGATCAAATACACGCCGCAGATCAATACCGATGTTTCGCGGTGCATCGCAGGGCTGGCAAAAAACAAAAGGCCCAGCACCAAGGATACCAAGGCGGCAAACAGCGTGATCAAACGTCCGGAAACTTGGTTTTTTCTGTATTCCACATATAAGATGAGCTTTACCAGCCCGTTGAACAGGGTCCAGACCCCAAAACACAGCGATAAAATGGCAAACAGCTTGTCCTCAAAGACCCAGACCAACACAAAGGCCGCAAGATCGCCGACCAAAGAGCCGGTGGATAGCAGCGCGCGCCGTTTCTCCTGTTTAGGATGGCGGGAAAACAGCGCGATGGCATTCAGCAAAAAGGAAACGCCGAAAAAACACAGCAGCAGGAAGGAGACCATGGACATGAACACATCAGGGAAAAAGGTCATAAACCCTCCTGTACAGATCAACAGCAGGCTATATACGAGCAGGGTGCCCGTTTCAATGCGCTTTGAAAGCTCCATCTTCTCCCTCTTTTCTTGAAAATAGTGTATGCTATATATATAGAATGATACACAATCCATTGTTTTTTTGCAAAGCAGAGGGAGAGATCGGTGTGCCAAGCATTGTATATCAGGGAGAGCGCATTGAATATAGCATAGAGCGTAAAAAGGTAAAACACTTAAACCTTCGCATTACGGCAGATGGGACGGTCAGGATCTCAGCGCCCTGGCGGGTATCCAACGCTTTTATACAGGCGTTTGCAGAGGAAAAGGCAAGCTGGATCTGGCAGCGCCTCAAACAAAGAGAGCATGCGTTTTCAAGCCCAAAGGCTCAGCCGGAAGCAAAGGAGGGCGCGGCGCTGTGGCTGCTCGGAAAGGAATATACCCTTGCCTTGGCTACGCAGGGCAGGGGGCTTGCCATCGGTGCGGAGACCTGCACCCTAGCAGTGAAAAGCAAAGGGGATACAAAGAAAAACCAGGCAGCGCTGCATACAGCGCTGCGCAGCCTTTACCAGACCATTTGCCGTCAGCGGCTGCAGGCAGTGTATCCTTCTTTTCATGCGTTTGATATTCCGTATCCGGAGCTGAAGCTGCGCAAAATGAAACGGTGCTGGGGCACCTGCCAGGTACAAACGGCGCTGATTACCATGAATACAAAGCTGATCCATGCGCCGCTGAGCTGTACGGACTATATTTTGGCGCATGAGATGTCTCATTTGGTGGAGCCGAACCACAGCGCCGCGTTTTACCAGGTCTTGGAGCAGGCGTATCCAAATTGGAGGGGCCAGAAGATGCTGCTGAGCGATCAGCATATATTATAACAAAGAAAGCCGCATAGGATTAGGGACCTATGCGGCGCATGCAGAAAGCAGATGGCTTATTCCTTGCTTTCGGAATGCGGCGTCCTTCTGGCTTGGATGGTTTTGCGCAGAAAACGAAAGGTATCCGCCACGCTTTCATGCTGAACGGCTTTGGAGTCGAAATGAAAAATACGAAACATAAGCTGAATCATCGGGCCCATCACCAGCACGTTGACAATGCTTCCAATGCCCAAAAACCCTCCCATTAAATAGCCGACGCCGGCGGTCGTAATATCGATTAGGATACGGCACAGGCCAACGGGCCATCCGCTTTTTTCTGTAAACAAGAGCATGATACCGTCCCGCGGCCCGGCATAAAAGGCAGCGCCCACATACAGATAGGTGGCAAATGCAAGGATCGCGGCGCCAATGATAATGAACAAAACGCCCATATACCAGGTATGCATCAAGGGGATCCAGCCGCTTTCCAGCAGGAAATCGCAGTATAGCCCCAGAAAGATCATATTTCCAATGGTGCCGATGCCGATTTTTTGTTTGAAGAGCAATAGAATGATGATAAGGATAAAAGCAATGGTAATGCTGGAGGTGCCGAAACTACAACCGAAAATGTGACTAAAACCGTTGTTGAGAATATCCCAGGGAGAATAGCCGAGGTTTCCCTGGATACAAAAGACCATGCCGGTGGCATAAATAAAGTAGCCGACCATGAGCCGCAAAAGACGCAGCAGAAACTGTTTCACTGGACACCGCCTTTACGTGATTGATATTTAACTAGAGTATATCATAAAATGAATCAATGTGAGCAGATAGATGGTTGCCCTACATCCTTCGTGTTAGTATAATAAAGGTAATCAATAGAC
>OFMJ01002450.1_pt1 | contig 10715 bp, 9 predicted proteins | sample 1541801 | NCBI WGS metagenome assembly OFMJ01 (sample SAMN04209234, study PRJEB22552) | human gut metagenome | biome: gut; material: feces | host: Homo sapiens | place: USA: Oklahoma
GACAGCCGGAGTTTACCCAGATCGATATGGAGCTTTCCTTTGTGGATGTAGATGATGTCATTGATGTAAATGAGCGTATGCTGGCATTTCTGTTTAAGGAGGTTCTGGGTGTGGAAGTGCAGCTTCCGATCCAGAGAATGACCTGGACTGAGGCCATGAACCGTTTTGGCTCCGACAAACCGGACTTGCGTTTCGGCATGGAGCTTACCGATGTGTCAGAAGTGGTAAAAGGCTGTGAATTTGCAGTGTTTAAGAATGCTTTGGAGGCAGGAGGCAGTGTCCGTGGTATCAATGCCAAGGGACAGGGCAGTATGCCGAGAAAGAAAATTGATAAGCTGGTGGAGTTCGCCAAGGGTTATGGCGCTAAAGGCCTGGCATATATTGCCATCCAGGAGGACGGCAGTGTAAAATCTTCCTTTGCAAAATTCATGCAGGAGGAGGAAATGAAGGCTCTCATAGAAGCTATGCAGGGTGAAGCCGGTGACCTGCTTCTCTTTGCGGCTGACAAGACCAAGCTTGTATGGGATGTACTGGGAGCCTTGCGTCTTGAATTGGCACGCCAGATGGAGCTGTTCGACAAAGATGAGTACCGTTTTGTATGGATCACAGAGTTCCCGCTTCTGGAGTGGTCAGAGGAAGAGGAACGTTTCACAGCAATGCACCATCCGTTTACCATGCCTTTTGAGGAGGACATTCCTCTTTTGGATACAGATCCGGGTGCAGTCCGCGCCAAAGCGTATGATATTGTACTCAACGGCAACGAGATCGGCGGCGGCAGTGTGAGGATCCATCAGAACGATGTACAGGAAAAAATGTTTGAGGCTCTGGGATTTGAAAAAGAACAGGCGTACAAGCAGTTTGGTTTCCTTCTGGATGCCTTTAAATACGGCGTTCCGCCCCATGCCGGCCTGGCCTACGGCCTGGACCGTGTGATCATGCTGATGGTGGGAGCCGACAGTATCCGCGACGTGATCGCCTTCCCGAAGGTAAAGGACGCCTCCTGTCTGATGATGGAGGCTCCTTCGGAGGTGGATGTGAAGCAGCTGGAAGAGCTTCATATCGCTGTGGTTTCGGAGGAGAAGGAACAGGAATAAAGAAGAATAAGAATAAGATAAAGAGGGCACCGGCAGCAGCGGTGCTCTCTTATTTGGTTAGTGGGAAGAAATAGCTGTCCTGCTGAACTTCCGGATGGAAGGTCAGAAGGAGCGGAAAAGAAAATACAGGATCATCAAAACGAATACGATATTTACACTGTTATATATAAGTGTACTATGTTTAGAATTGCGAACCTTTTCCAGCACATATATCTGGATGGATATCATGAGGAAATAGCGTATCACATCCAGAACGGTCGGAAGGATGGAGAGGAGGAAGACAGGATATCGGGGTCTTGTGTGAATAGAGGAAATGATCCCCAGGGCCAGGGCCGCTATAAAAGCTTTTTTATATTTTGGCTGCATGAAAAACTCCTATTCCTGCAATTCGCTGTTTGCAAGGCTGTCAAATTAAAAAGTACCATTCTCTTGTCCATCCAGCCCAGTATTAAGATCCGCTATATCCACTTACGGCCACAATTTATCACTTTGGTGTCTTCGTACCTTTATAGATTTTTATAAGAATCAATAAAAACTGTTTATATGGATGCAACAGGAGAAAAAGATTATCTAATATATATAATACATCGAAATATGAAAAAAAATGGATTAAAGCGATAAACTCAAAAAGCTTTCTGAGAGAACCCCACTCATCCCAAAACGGCCCCTGGCTTTGTGAAACTTTAGTGAACTGATGGTATTTTACCGGCCGTTCTGCTAGAATACAGGTAGAAAAGGAAATGAACAAGGAAGGTGGAAACAATGGATTCTGTTAAGGTACTGATGGTGGACGACGAGGCCAGGATGCGGAAGCTGGTAAAGGATTTCCTGGCCATCAAGGGATATAAGGTGATCGAAGCAGAGGACGGGGAGCAGGCGGTGGATATCTTTTTTAAAGAAAAGGATATCGGTCTGGTGATTCTGGATGTGATGATGCCGAAAATGGACGGCTGGGAGGTATGCCGGACTCTCCGCCGCTATTCCCAGGTGCCGATCATTATGCTGACGGCCCGGTCCGAGGAACGGGACGAGCTTTTGGGGTTTGAACTGGGAGTGGACGAGTATATTTCCAAGCCCTTCAGTCCAAAGATCCTGGTGGCCCGCATAGAGGCCATCTTAAGGAGAGGAAATGCCGGAACGGGAGAGATCCTGGAGGCAGCCGGGATCCGGGTGGATAAGGACGCTCACGAGGCCAGTGTGGACGGCCAGCCGGTGGATCTGAGCAATAAGGAATTTGAGCTTCTGACATATTTTATGGAAAACCAGGGGATGGCCCTGTCCAGGGAAAAGATCCTGAACAACGTGTGGAATTACGATTATTTCGGTGACGCCAGGACCATCGACACCCATGTAAAGAAGCTTCGCAGCAAGTTAGGAGAAAAGGGTGAGCTCATAAAGACCATCTGGGGCATGGGATATAAGTTTGAGGTGAACGCATAATGAAATCCATACGGACGCGGATGACGGTGATCTTTGTGGGTCTTATGATGGCCATGATCGCTGTGATCTGGGGGATCAACAAATGGTATCTGGAAAAATACTATATAACTGAGAAGGTGGAGTCAATTGAAGCGGCCTACGATGCGTTCAACTGGCAGCTGGAGTCCAACGCAGAGCGGGGGATCTCCATCCAGGAGGCCATGAAGCGGGAGCAGGATGCAGACGGAAACATAAAGGAAGGAAATCTCCAGAAGCTGTTCCGGGATTTCAGCGACAAGGCCAATGTTTCCATGCTGATGATCGACAACAGCGCCGATTCGTCGGCAGTCTATTCCACAGCCAGGGACGCGAAATTTTTAAGGGACCGGATGGAGCGGTATATTTTTGGAAAAAACCATATGGACGTAAAGGTGCTGGAGGAGAATGAAGCCTATACGCTCCAGGTCACCTTCGACCCGTGGAGAGACGGCAGCTATCTGGAAAGCTGGGGCTTTTTTTCGGATAACAGCACAGCTTTCATTATGAGCACCCCTCTTTCCAGTATCAGCGAGAGTACCATGCTCTCCAACCGGTTTCTGGCCTATGTGGGCATCTTTGCCGTACTGATCGGCGGGATCGTGGTCTATTTTGTGGCAGGACGGCTCACGGGCCCCATTAACCAGCTTTCCAGTCTTTCGGAAAAAATGTCCCAGCTGGATTTTGACGCCCGGTATGAACCGGAAAAAGGGGAGTATACAGAGATCGGGGTCCTGGGAAAGAACATGAATACGCTGTCCATGCGTCTCAGGGAGACCATCGGTGAGCTGAAATCTGTCAATAACCAGCTCCAGAAGGACATCGAGGAGAAGACACGGATCGACGAGATGCGGAAGGAATTCATTGCCAACGTATCCCATGAGCTGAAAACGCCCATTGCCCTGATCCAGGGCTACGCAGAGGGGCTCCAGGAAGGCATGGGTGAGGATAAGGAGAGCCGGGATTATTACTGTGACGTGATCGTGGATGAGGCCGGAAAAATGAATAAGATGGTGAAGCAGCTCCTGACCCTGTCGTCTCTGGAAAGCGGCAGCGACCGGACGGTCATGGAACGGTTCGATCTGACCGAGCTGATCCAGGGCGTCATCAATTCAGCGAGGATCATGGTCCAGCAGGCGGAAGCAGAGGTGAAGTTTGAATGCAGCGGTCCGGTGTGGGTCTGGGCAGATGAATTTAAGATCGAAGAAGTGGTGACCAACTATCTGAGCAATGCCATCCATCATGCCGGCGGGGAGAAAAAAATCGTGATCCGCATTACGAGAGATGGAGATAAGGCCCGGGTATCTGTATTTAACACGGGAACGCCGATCCCAGAGGAGGCGCTTCCCAACCTGTGGACGAAGTTCTATAAGGTGGATAAAGCGAGGACCAGAGAATACGGCGGGACCGGCATCGGTCTTTCCATTGTGAAGGCCATCATGGATGCCCATCATGAATCCTGCGGCGTGGAAAACTGGGAAAATGGAGTGGAATTCTGGTTTACATTGGACGGCAGCAGCCAGTAAAAAAGGTAAAATAGGAAATAAAAAACTGTCATAGAGGAAAAATACTCTGTATGACAGTTTTTTTGTGGATTAATTTTTCCAATAGAAGATATTAGAACCATTCAAATGAACAATTTTTCAGAATATTGTTTTCATGTTAGAATACACATTGGTCCTACTGGGGCAAATGTATTATACAATGTAAGGAGAAGGAAAGATGAGAAAGCAGAATTGTATTCTGGCGGCGGCTTTAGCAGCAGCAATGGCATCTGGAATAACGGGATGCGCAGGAAAAGAAACGGCTGAAACACAGGCAGCTGGCACAGCACAGGAGGCTGGTGCAGCACAGACAGCTGTTGGAACACAGGAGACAGCGAAAGAGGATACAGAGAAAAAGGATAAGGATGTGGAGCCGATTCAGGATCTGATTCTGGCAAAACTTCAGACAGCAGAGCTTACCACGTTTAACATTTTGAATACAGAAACAGCCAATGATTCAGATATATTAATCAATCTGGTTGAGGGACTCTGTGATAGTAATAGTGAAAGCAGATTGATTCCTTGTATTGCAACAGAGTGGGGAACAGAGGATAATGGTCTTACCTGGACCTTTAAGCTTCGTGATAATGCAAAATGGGTGGATGTCAAGGGAAATGAAAAGGCAGCTGTTACTTCTGCTGACTTTGAGACTGGTATGGAGTGGATTCTGAATTTCCATAAAAATTCATCCTTTAACACCGCGAAGCTGATTGATATGGTAGACGGGGCTGCCGAGTATTATGAATACACAAAGAATCTGACAAAAGAAGAGGCAATGAAACTTACTGCGGCTGACGGTTCTAAATTCCTTGAGATGGTTGGAATTGAGACTCCGGATGACTGGACTGTGGTTTATCACTGCACCAGAGAGATTCCATATTTTAGCAGCATCAGTACCTCCAGTTCTCTCTTCCCAATGGCACAGGGTATGATCGATGAATTGGGTGTTGAGAATGTAAACAGTATGAATAACGAAAACATGTGGTATAATGGCGCTTATACTATGACCAGCTTTGTGAGTGGAAATGAAAAGGTGTTTACAAAAAATCCATTATATTGGGATACAGAGTGCACCCGGTTTGATACTGTTACACATAAAATGGTGGAGTCCAATGAAGTAGCATATATGCTGTTTGAAAATGGAGAGAACGATTATGTGACGCTTGGGGAGGCACAGGTTGCCGCCATTAAGGATGATCCAAATCATAAGTACCATGATTATCTTATCGAGGCACTTCCGGGAAAACGTGCAAACCAGATTCATTGGAATTTCAATGAAATGAATCCAGATGGAACACCGGATGTAAACTGGAATACAGCCATTGCCAATGAGGCGTTCCGGAAGTCTTTGTATTATGGAATTGATTTTGTAGATTATTATAAGCGGTTCAATCCCATTGAGCCGATGAAGTGCGAAAATAACTTTTATTCTGGAGCAAAACTCTGTTATACTTCTGATGGTACAGACTATGTGGAGCTTGTCAGAAAGGAACTGAACATGGATCCGTCAGATGGGAAAAAAATTGCCCATTTGAATGCAGACAAGGCTTCTGAATACAAGAAGAAAGCAATGGAAGAACTGACGGCTGCCGGAGTGACTTTCCCAGTTGTTATGGATTACTATATTAAGGCTGGAAGCCAGACTGATCTTGATAATGCTCTGGTTCTGGAACAGTGTATCGAGGATTCCATGGGCAAGGATTTTGTAGACCTGGAGATTCTTACCTACGTTTCCAACTATACTTCTGAGGTGCGTGAACTGGGAATTCAGTCCCTGGCTATCAATAGTTATGCGGGAAGTTATGCAGATCCATCTACATACCTGTGCCAGGAGATTTATGGAGATGCCAATGCATGGTATACCAATAAATATTCCCATATTGCTTCTCTGCCGGAGGATCATGAGGTGGTGACAATCCTTAAGGAGTTTACAAGACTGTATGATGAGGCATGCGATATCACAGATAACAACGATGCCCGTCTGGCCGCCTTCGCAAAGGCAGAGGCATATTTCTATGAACATGCGATTACAGTTCCTGTTTACTATACTAATAGCTGGTGCCTGTCCAATATTAATCTGGATTCCAAGATGTATAGTATGGTTGGTGGAAGTGACGAGAAGATGAAAAACTGGGAGACTAACCTCGAGGGCTATACGAGAGAGGATATGGAAAAAATTTACGCTTCTGGAAATTAATTGAATGTGTGAAATATATCCAAAGGATAATGGAAAAATCCCAAAGTGCCATGCGTTTTGGGATTTTTCCTTGTGAAGGAGAAAAATATGCTGAAATATACGATCCGGCGGATGATACAGTCGGTTATTACGATTTTTCTGATTGCGACTATAGTTTTCCTCCTAATGCGTCTGCTCCCGACAGATTACTATTTTACAGAGGATGAACTGATGCATCTGAATGATGAGCAAAGAGAGGAAATTCTTAAGGAGGCAGGACTTCGCGATCCTGTGCCTAAGCAGCTGGTGCGATTCTATAACGAGATTATCCATCTTGATTTTGGAGAGTCACGACGAATACAGAGAGGGGTTCCAGTGGTAGAACTAGTCGAGTCAAGATTTACCGTGTCGATGAAAAACGGAGGGATCGCGTTGGTAATTTCCCTGACAGTAGGTGTCCTTCTTGGAGTGATTCAGACTCTCAACAAAGACCGGCTTCTGGATCATATAGGTGCCGGATATACGGTATTTGTTAATGCTGTGCCGAGTATTGTAGCCTTTTCCCTGATTCTAGTCTTTGGGTCTAAGGTCCTGGGACTTCCGTCTCTTTACTCATCCAGAAAGCCTGGGTTATCGAGCGTTATGCCAATTGTGTGTCTTTCTTTGTCATCGATTGCTGGATACGCCTTGTGGACCAGGAGATATATGGTAGATGAATTGAATAAGGATTATATCCGACTGGCTAGGATGAAAGGTTTGTCGTCGGGAGAAATCATGGTGCGTCATGTGTTGAAAAATGCATTTGTTCCGCTGGCCCAGTATCTTCCGGCTTCGTTTCTTTATACTATCGGTGGTTCTCTGCTGGTGGAACGTTTTTTTTCTGTTCCAGGGATGGGACCTCTTCTGACAGATGCAGTAGCCAGGTATGATACGGGAGTCGTACAGTCTCTTTCAATTTTATATGCGGCATTAGGCGTCTTCGGAGCTTTCCTGGGAGATATTCTGATGACAGCCCTGGATCCGAGAATTTCCTTAATTGAAAAGGAGGGAATACGATGAACAATACTGGCGAAAATCTATTTTATTTTACAGAGCATTCCCATGTTGCGGCAGAACAGACGGGATATTCGGATTATTCTTATTGGAGATCGGTGATTCAGACATTTTTGAAAAAAAAGGGAGCAGTATTTATGATGGTCCTGTTTGTGGCGATTGTGGTGTTCTCTTACATAGCCCTGGATATAGGGAAGTACGATTACAGCGATCTGAAGGTGGATACGACATTGGCATTTATCAATCCAAATAAAGACTACTGGTTTGGTACCGATAACCTGGGACGGGATTACTGGTGCCAGGTATGGTATGCAGCGCAAATTTCCATTAAATTGGCTATCATAGTGGTATTAGGAGAGTGTGTGATTGGAGTAACGGTTGGATGTATTTGGGGGTATATCCGTAGTACAGACCGGTTTTTTACAGAACTGTATAATGTAGTCAATAATATCCCGATGATTATTTATATGACACTGGTTGCTATGATCGTAGGTCAGACCTTTGTTACCATGGCTGCAGCAATGATTTCCATAGGCTGGTTGAAAATGGCCAGAAATGTAAGGAATCTGGTCATGGTATACCGGGATCGGGAATATAATCTGGCTTCTCGGTGTTTGGGTACTCCTGTATGGAGAATTATGATCCGGAATATTTTACCGTACCTTGTCAGTGTTATCATTTTGCGTCTGGCTGTTTCAATTCCACAGACAATTGCCCTGGAGTCGACTCTTTCTTATCTGGGGCTTGGGCTGGGAATCGAGACTCCATCACTGGGAATTCTTCTCAGAAATTCACGGACTTATTTTCTGGAGCGCCCATACCTTCTGGTGTTTCCGGCTGTGATCGTTTCGGCCATCACTGTTACGTTTTATCTGGTGGGAAATGCATTTTCTGATGCTGCAGATCCCAAAAATCACGTATAACGGAGGAAAACCATGAACAACGAAGTAATACTTTCTGTAAAGGATCTGGATATACAGTTTAATCTGCGTGGCAGAGAACTCAAAGCAATCCGTAAATGTTCTCTGGATTTGTACCGAGGTGAGACTCTGGCCATTGTTGGAGAATCGGGTTCGGGAAAATCGGTGCTTACTAAGTCTTTCCTGGGAATGTTGGATGCCAATGGAAGCGTTACAGGAGGGAGTATTGAATATCAAGGAACGGACATTGCGAAGTATAGGACAGAAAGAGAATGGATGACGATCCGGGGAAAGAAGATTGCCATGGTCATGCAGGATCCCATGACATCTTTAAATCCGCTGAAGTCCGTCGGAAAACAGATTGAGGAGAGCGTGGAACGCCACCAGGGATTAAGGGGAAGAGCAGCCAGGGAAAAGGCTGTTGAAATGCTGGAAAAGGTAGGGATCACTGATGCCAGAAGACGGTATCATCAGTATCCTCATGAATTCTCTGGAGGAATGCGTCAGAGGGTAGTGATCGCCATTGCGGTGGCATGTCAACCGGAGATATTGATCTGCGATGAGCCGACAACAGCTCTGGATGTAACGATCCAGGCACAAATTTTAAATCTGATTCAGAATCTCCAGAAAGAATATCAGATGACAGTTGTTTTTATTACCCATGATCTGGGTGTGGTAGCCCATGTGGCCGACCGGGTAGCAGTTATGTACGCCGGACAGATTGTGGAGTATGGAATGGCAGAGGAGATTTTTTACGATGCCTGGCACCCGTACACATGGGCTTTGATGTCCTCGCTTCCCCAGTTTGGCATTAAGGGAGAACCACTTCCTGCTATAGAGGGAACACCGCCAAATTTATTTTATGAGGTTAAGGGGGACGCGTTTGCGCCAAGAAATAAACAGCCTTTGGCCATTGATTTTAAAGAGGAACCTCCATTTTTTGAACTAACACCAACACACAAAGCCAAGACCTGGTATCTAGATCCCAGAGCACCAAAAATCAGGCAGCCGGAAATTTTTAGGATGTTAAGAGAAAATCGTATGGGAGAGGGGATGTATTATGGCTGAAAAGCTGATTGAAGTCAAAAATCTGCAAGTGACCTTTGGGACGGGTAAAAAGAAATTTAAGGCTGTGGATCAAGTGAGTTTTGACATTTTTAAAGGAGAGACGTTTGCTGTGGTAGGGGAATCCGGATCTGGGAAAACTACCATTGGAAGAGCTCTTCTTCGGATCAATCCAGTAACATCGGGAGAGATTCTGTTTAAGGGCCGGAGGATTAGTGGGAAGATTTCCAGAGAACTGGATCAAGAGGTGATTAGGAAGTGCCAGATGATCTTTCAGGATCCTATGGCATCTCTGAATGAACGGGCAAAGGTGGATTACATTGTATCAGAGGGATTGATCAATTACCATTTATATAAGGATGAGCAGGACCGGAAAATGAAAGTGAACCGTGCGTTAGAAGAGGTGGGGCTTCTTCCGGAATTTGTATCCAGATTCCCTCATGAATTTTCTGGAGGACAACGTCAGAGAATCGGAATTGCAAGAGCTCTAATTATGGAACCAGAATTTGTTGTTGCAGACGAACCTATTTCTGCCCTGGACGTTTCGATTCGTGCGCAGGTCCTAAACCTATTAAACCGGCTAAAGCATACCCGAGGGCTTACTTATATGTTTATTGCCCATGACCTGTCAGTTGTACGCTTTATCGCAGACCGTGTGGCGGTAATATATAGAGGGAAAATTGTAGAGTTGGCAGAAACTGAAGAACTATTTCGTAGACCACTCCATCCGTATACCCAGGCACTATTGTCAGCCGTTCCGATTCCAGATCCCAGATATGAACGAAAGAGGAAGTTGCAGATTTACGATCCATCTGTTCACGACTATTCTGAAGACTTGCCTATATGGGAAGAAGTGGGCGATGGACATTATGTGTATGGAAACCAGAAAGAGCTGGAACAGTATAGGAAGAGATTTCATGAAACAGACTTTGAAAGAACTTTATAAAGGGTTATATAGTCCGGTTTTATATTCTATAGTGCATAAGGTAGCTATGGGGGGCGGAGTGCTTTTTCTGGGGAAGGTTTTTGCAGAGTGGAGAAGTGCATTGCCTGAATCCGTGCTAGAGAATGGATGTTTCTTTTTAGCAGTCTGGTTCTTTTTCTGGGGATGGATCCAGTATCTGATATTGGACGGGGCCAGATTCTTTTCCTTAATGAAGACCAGAAAGGAAGAACTTACTGATGAATTTACAGATGGGGAAAGAGCTATTATACGCCTGTGTTCGGATATCGTGACAGGAATTATTTTCTTGATAGTATATGGGGTTTTGTGCTATATAGGATGAAAAAAGCTTCTGGCAGGAAAGCGGATCCTGCCAGAGGCATTTAAAAAATCAAAAAAATGAAAAAAGGTGTTGACATTTGGCAGAACATCTGGTATTCTAATACCCGTCCCAAGCGACCGGGA
>OFMJ01002467.1_pt1 | contig 10635 bp, 8 predicted proteins | sample 1541801 | NCBI WGS metagenome assembly OFMJ01 (sample SAMN04209234, study PRJEB22552) | human gut metagenome | biome: gut; material: feces | host: Homo sapiens | place: USA: Oklahoma
TGGCGGCGGCTACGGCTGTAATCTTCCTGTTTCTGGAACGGAAGGCGATCCTGGCCCTGGGAGGCCGGATCATAACGATCCTGACCCCGATCATTTATGGAGCTGTGCTGGCGTTTTTATTTTCGCCTGTATACAACGGCGGAGTCCGGTTCACGGGCGAGCTGCTGGGAAAGAAAATGAAAAATGAGAAGCTAAAGGCGTTTCTCCAGAAGACCGTGGGAACGGTCCTCAGCCTGACGCTCCTGTACATCATCGTCGTGAGCCTGGCTATGATGATCATCCCCCAGCTTTATTCCAGCATTGCGGGGATCGTAAACACCATGCCGGTGTATATCCAGAACCTGTATGAGTGGCTCACGGGGCTGTTTGCCAATAACCCTCCCCTGGAGGAGATGGTGCTTTCGATATACCAGCAGGCGGTGATTGCCGTGCAGGACTGGTCGGCCAGTAATCTGATCCCCCACCTTCAGAGCATTGGAAGCTTCGAGAGTCTGGAAAAGATCCTGGGAGGAGTTTCCAACAGTGTGCTCACCATCTTCAACCTGGCAAAAAATATCCTGATCGGCCTCATTGTCATGGTCTATCTTCTGAATATCAAGGACACGCTGACGGCCCAGGTGAAAAAGATCGTTTACGCCATCCTTCCGGTACGGGCGGCCAACGGGACTGTGGAGGAGTTCCGCTATATCCATAAGGTGTTTTCTGGATTTATTATCGGGAAACTGATCGATTCCCTGATCATCGGAGTTTTATGCTTTATCTTGATGAATCTGTTTAAGCTGCCCTTTGCGCTTCTGATCAGCGTCATCGTGGGCGTTACCAACGTGATCCCGTTTTTCGGCCCCTTCATAGGAGCCATTCCCAGTGCGGTGCTGGTGTTCCTCATAAGTCCCAGGCAGTGCCTGTATTTTGTAGGTCTGGTCCTGGTACTCCAGCAGTTTGACGGGAACATCCTGGGCCCCAAGATCCTGGGGGATTCCACTGGGCTTTCCAGCTTCTGGGTCCTGTTTTCCATCCTGTTCTTCGGCGGACTGTGGGGCTTTGTGGGCATGATCGTCGCTGTGCCGCTGACGGCGGTGATGTTCGACCTGTTTTCCAAATTCCAGTGCCATTTCTTACAGAAGAAGAACCTCCCGCAGGATACGGACGACTATATGGATCTGGAAAAGATCGATGCGGACAGCGGCAGGTTTATCAGACAGAAATAACGAGGTGCTATGGACGAAAAAAAGAAACTGATCAACTGGACCGCAGGGATCTCCACGGTGATCGTGGCCCTGCTCATCATCATTGTGGTCATGGAGCCCCGGGGGAGCGGCGTATCCCGGGCTGCGGCTTCCAGGGCCATCGCCCTTACCCTGGCGGGTGAGGATGCAGTCCGTGCAGAAGGTCCGGAGACTTCCTTTTTTCCCGGGGAGCTGCAGGACCAATGGTATGTGAAATATATGGATTATCTCTATGCCAAGGGATATCTGGATCCGGAAACCTGCTACCCTTCGGAGGGAAGCGCTGTTTCGGCCGTTACCTATGGGGAGCTGTCCGGCTGGGTGACTGCGGCCAAAGGGGAGGGGGAACCCTCTCTTGCGGGATATGTGACGGAGGCAGCAGGGAAAAAGGCCGGAAAGGCCGTGGATAAAGCGGAGTTCTGGGAATTTTATGATGCGTTTCGGGCCTTTGCAGACCTGGATGGGAATGTAAAGGAGATCGAAACAGATCTTTACGGGACTCCGGGGAATGTGGACGGGGCGTCCCCCTGGACGGCCTACACAAAGGATGGAAAGTTCCTGTTTGAAGGGCTTTCCCTGGATTCCTATATTGATAAGACCATAAGGCTCCTGGTGCGGGAGGATGGGATCATAAAGGTCCAGGGCGTGGTCTCCGATGAGATCGTATATGAAAACGCCTGGATATCCGGGTTTTCCGGCAATACAGTGACGGTGTTCATTGGAAATATCCAGCGGGAATTCCCTGTAAGGGGAGTCCTTAAGAATGAAGAGGAGATCTCCGGCCAGATTGGGGATCTGTATCTGAAAAACGGAAAGCCCAGCCGCCTGGTACTGAAAAAGGAGACCATCACCGGGACTGTCCTTTCAGTGAGAGAGGATGAGATCGAGATCGAGGGCTACGGCACCGTTCCGCTGTCAGAGGACTTTAAGATCTACCGTACCTACGGCGTTTTAAAGGAGCAGAAGAAATCGGATATCCTGGTGGGCTATCATATGCAGACCTTTGTGGTGGCCGGCGATGAGATCTGCGCGGCCCTGACGACAGAGAAGCCGGAGATCGATAATATCCGCGTTCTTCTGATGACAACCAATTTCAAGTCCCTGTTCCATCCGGAGATCACCCTGGTCTGCGATTCCATGGCTGTGCTGGAATACGGGGATGAAAAGGATAAAAAGACCCAGTCCGTGGCGGCTGGAGAGCCGGTGACCATTTCTGCTGGAGATTCCCGGCTGGAAAGCGGCCGTATGGTATTCCGGTCCGCCAATGAAGGCGGCATGATCACCGTCAGGAATATTGAGCGGAGCCAGGGAACTCCGGTGTATCCGGGCCATATGGAGATCACCGGGGAGGAAGAGGGCCTCCTTCTTCTGAATGAGGTGGACCTTGAGGAATATCTGAAGCGGGTAGTGCCCAGTGAGATGCCCCATACATATGAGCTGGAGGCCCTAAAGGCCCAGGCCGTCTGCGCCCGGACCTATGCTTGGAGGCAGATCCGGGGAAGCTCGTATTCAGAATACGGCGCCCATGTGGACGACAGCACCAGCTTCCAGGTGTATAATAATACCTCTGTTTTTGACACCACCGACGCGGCTGTCAATGAGACTTTCGGCCAGATGGCCGCCTACGATGGGGAACCCATCGACGCCCTTTACTATTCCACCTCCTGCGGACACGGCACCGACGGGACCGTGTGGGGAAACGACGGTTCGGCGACACCGTATTTAAAGGCGGTCTCCGTCAATGAAAAGAGGAAGCCCATGGACCTTGCCTCCAACGAGGCCTTTGGAGCGTTCATAAAAAATATGGATGTGGAGGCGTATGATTCAGAATTTGCCATGTTCCGGTGGAACGCAAAGACGGACAGCCAGATCCTGGCAGAAAAGATCGGCGGAGTTGGTCAGATCACGGGCCTTACGGTGACAGAACGGGGGCCTGGAGGCGCGGCGAAGGCTCTGAAGGTCGTGGGCACAGAGGGCTCCAAGACTTTCACCGGCCAGAGCAAGGTGCGGAGCGTGCTGGGGAACACCAGGCTGGTCTTTAATCGGAAGGACGGCAGCACCTACACAGAGTGGGAGACCCTTCCCAGTGGGTTTATCTACATAGAAAACCAGGGGACCGATGAAAATGGCGTTACCGCCTTTACGATCTACGGCGGCGGCTACGGTCACGGAGCCGGCATGAGCCAGAACGGGGCCCAGGGGATGGCAAAGAAAGGAAAAAATTATAAGGAGATTCTGAAATTTTTCTATGATGGGTGTGAGATCGTAGATATTGGAGATGTGGTGTAAAAAAGGGAGCTGTGATACGCAGCTCCCTTTTTCTATCTCTTGATATCATAATTCATATTCATCAGGTTCCGGATGGTATCCACGTCGTCGGTGATGTTGGCGTCGCCGCGGATGGTGTGCTTGATGGCGCTGCTGGCCACGGCGAAATTGATCATGTCCATGGGCTTATAGTGGTGCATCATGGCGTAGATCAGGCCGCTGGCAAAGGCGTCGCCGCCTCCTACCCGGTCTAAAATGGTGAAGGTGAAAAGCTTGCTTTCAAAGGTATGGCCCTCGTACCACATAAACGCTTTGAGGCTGTTTTCGCTGCCGCTGTGGGCATAGCGCACATGACGGGCAATGCACTTCAGGTTGGGATACCGGTCGATGAAGACCTGGAAGATCTCATCCTGCTGCTCGTAGCTGGGCTGGAAGGGGATCCCGTCCTTCACGTCTCCCTTGCTGTGGTCCTCCTCATCCCGCCACAGGTGGTAAGGCTCGATGCCTAAAAGAACATCCACATAGGGAAGGCACTGGGTACAGAAATCCCTGGCCTCCTCCCAGGTCCACAGGGTGCTGCGGAAATTTCCGTCAAAGCTCACAGTAAGGCCCAGCTCTTTGGCTGTTTTTAAGCATTCCATGGTGAGCTTCCGGCAGTTGGGAGCCAGGGCCGGGGTGATGCCGCTTAAATGGAGCCAGGTAAAGTGCTCCAGAAGTCCCTTCAGATCAATGGTATCAAAATCAAATTCTGTGATGGCGCTGTTTTTCCGGTCATAAGTGACTTTGCTGGCGCGGATCCCATAGCCTGTTTCCAGGTAATAGCTTCCCAGCCGGTGGGTAGGCGTCTGCTCCGGCGTGCTTAAGATCACAGGGGTGCAGTGGACGTCGTTGCTCCTTAACATACGGATGGCGCTCTTTCCCAGGCTGTTATTGGGAACCACGGAGAAAAAGGTACTGTCCACGCCAAGATTGGCCAGAGCCAGGGCGATATTTGCTTCGCTGCCGCCGTAGCTGGCCTCGAAGGTGGAGGTCATGCGGATCTTTTCATAGTTGGGCGGCGTCAGCCGCAGCATGATCTCGCCGACGGTGATGAACTTTTCCGGGCTTTCCAGGCCAGTGAGCAGCGGATTGTAATGTTCCATAAAATCGTTCCTCCTTGGAGTTAAAGGATAGTTTTATTCTAGTCCACTTCCGGACAGATTTCAATAAAAATTTAACGATCTTTTTTTCGGTCTGCTTCTTTTATCAGAGAGGGATAGTTCTGCTCCAGATACTGCTCCAGCGTGTCCTTATCCACAAGCGCCGGGGTGACGCCCTGTCGGGTGATGGAAAAGCCGGCGGCACAGGAGGCGATCCGGCAGGAAGCTTCCATGGAGAACCCATAGAGCAGGTAGGAGACCAGGGCGCTGATGAAGGCGTCGGCGGCTCCCGTATTGTCTACGGACCGGAAATCGGCGGCTTCAACGTGACAGGCAGTTTCCTTACCGAAGATCCAGTAGCCTCCGGCTCCCAGGGTGACGATGACGGTCTTTATCCCATGGGAAAGAAGCCTGGCGGCCTTTTCTTTTATGGAGCCCCTTCCTGGGCAGATCATGGACAGCTCTTCGGCGTTGGGCACGGCCACATCGATATTTTTTAACAGCTCCTCTGGCAGGGGACCGCAGGAGCTGGGCTTCAGCACGGTCATGAGGCCGTAGCGTTTTGCCATGGACGCGGAGGTCAGTACGGCCTCCATGGGGATCTCCGTCTGGATCAGGCAGCAGCAGGCTCCGTCAAAGAGCCGTTCAGCGGCTGTGATATCGCCGGGACAGACCTGGCTGTTGGCGCCGGAAAGGATGGAGATCATGGATTCTCCGTTTTTCTGGACAAAGATATAGGCCTGGCCCGTTTTTTGTCCGGGAGTCCGCAGAAGGCCGCTGCTGTCAATGCGGCAGTCCCGGATCGCCTGGTAGATGGAGTCGGAATCGGCGTCGCCGCCCACCCGGCCGATGACGGAGACGTGGTGGCCCAGCCTTGCCACGCCAACGGCCTGATTCAGGCATTTTCCGCCGGGGTAGGTGGCTGAGTCCGAGGAGGTAACGGTCCGTCCGCTGTGGGGCAGGGCGTCAAAGGCCAGGTAGTTGTCCATGTTGACGCTCCCAATGGAAATGACCCGTTTTTTCTGGAGATCCCTGGGAACGCTTAAGGTGGCCTCTGCATTTAGCGGGAAATCCGGGGAAAATTCCGGCATACGTTCCCATTTTTCGATCCGTGCCACCAGAAGCCTTGCAGCCTGGGAACCGAAGGCATCGAAGGGAACGGCTAGGGAGGAGAGGAAAGGAAGGTCTCCGCCGGAGCTGCCATCCCGGAGGGTCAGAAGGGACAGATCCTCAGGGATCTCATACTGGAGGTTCCGGGCTGTCTCATAAAACTTCAGGGCTTCCGCCTGGCTGAAGAATACAGCCGCCGTGAACAGTCCGTTCAGGATCCCGCTTACGGGGAGGCTTCCGGCGTCGGGAAAGACCAGCTCCTGCCGGAAGGGGAGCTTTTCGTCAAACAGCCGTTTCCGGTAGCCCTGGAAAAATTCCCGGGCCAGGGAATCGTCTCCGGCCACACAGGCAATGGAGGCGTGGCGTTTTTTTACAAGAAGCCCGGTGGCTGCATCCCCTATTTTTTCAAAATCCAGGTGAAATGCACCCTCATAGGGGCCGATGACCACATAGGGGATCCCGGCCCGGTCCAGCTTCTCCCCCAGGAAAAGGCTGTCACTGGAGACGGGCTCCCAGATCACACCGTCCGTATGGGCCGCCGCCATGGCGGAGATATTTTTAAGCTCCATATCCGCCGAATCCCCGCTTTCCCGGAGAAGCACCGAATATCCCAGGCTGGCAGCCTCTTTGAGGATGCTGGAGACGAGCCGTTTTCCATGTCCGGTATTCTGGAAGATCACGCCCATGGTCAGTGTCCGGGTCGTGGGCGCGGCGGCAGACGCATAAGGGACATAGTTGTATTCCTTGGCCAGCTTTAAAACGTGCTCCCTGGTCCGGGCACTGATGCTGGCATCCTTTCCGTTCATGATCTTGGAGACCGTCGATACGGAAACTCCCGCCAGCAGGGCAAACTCTTTGATGGTCATTTTTTCCTCCCTGTATTAAAGAAACGATCTGGACCCTGGAGGCAGAGGAATGTCTGTCGGCCCCGGTATCCAGGCTGCTTTTAGGATATCACAAAAATACTGGAAGAGATACCCGGGTCTGGCAAAAATGGTGAAAACAAATAAAAAATCCGGAAAATTTGTGAAGAATTTGACAAAAATATGGATAAAAACGAGGAAAATGGCGGGATAAAGAGCAAATTCCACAATAGTGGTTGACAGAAAACTGGAAAACATATATTATCTGCTTAGGAAAAAGATTTCGGAAAATATTTTACCAAACGGGAGCGAGGCCTATGAAAATTTTAAATCTCGGTTCTTTAAACATTGACAAAACGTATTCGGTAAAGCGTTTTGTCCAGCCCAAGGAAACGATCCAGGCCCTGGATTATGAGGAATTCTGCGGCGGCAAAGGACTGAACCAGTCGGTGGCCCTGGCCAGGGCAGGCGCGGAGGTCTACCATGCCGGAGCCGTGGGAGGGGATGGAAAGCTTCTTCTGGACATGCTTAAGGAGGCCGGAGCAGATACGGGCTATGTGGAGACCCTGGACGGGGCCAGCGGCCATGCAGTGATCCAGATCGACGAGTCCGGACAGAATAATATCATCATCTGCGGCGGTACCAACCGGAAGATCACCAGAGAATACATATCCTCTGTGCTGGATCATTTTGGAAAGGGCGATCTGATCCTTTTACAGAATGAGGTCTCCAACATTGACTTTGCCATGGAAGAGGCAAAAAAACGGGGACTCCAGGTGGCGTTTAATCCATCTCCGGCAGACGAGGGCGTGTTCCTCTGCGATCTGGAGCTGGTGGATTATTTTATCCTCAATGAGGTGGAGGGGCGGATCCTGGCAGGAACTGATTCCGAGGAACCGGCTCCAATCCTTAAGGCCTTGAGAGAAAAATATAAGGACGCGGCCTTTGTGCTGACCCTGGGCGATCAGGGAGCCTGGTACTGTGATCCGGAGGAAACATCCTTCCAGGATATCTTCCGGGTGGAGGCCGTGGATACCACGGCGGCAGGCGATACGTTCTGCGGATATTTCATTGCCGGGATCGCCGGAGGCCTGGGCCATAAAAAGGCTCTTTTACAGGCCAGCGCTGCGGCAGCCCTGGCTGTGACGAAAAAGGGAGCGGCCCCCAGTGTGCCGGAAAAATCAGCAGTGGAAGCGTTCATCCGGGAACGCGCGTAGGATACGGGAGGAAAATATGGAAAAGAGACCATTTATCATTGACTGTGACACAGGAACCGACGACGCCATCGCCATTCTGGCAGCCCTTGGCTCTGACGCCATAAGGGTCCGGGCCCTGACCAGCGTCAACGGCAACGTAAACGAAAATTTCACATCCAGGAACAACCGGGATCTGGTGGGATACCTGGGCGCGGATGTGGAGGTGGCCCGGGGGGCGAAGATCCCGTTTTATCCCAGGGCCGGATATTATGATGCCACTCGCTGGACGATGTTTCCTTTGATATCCATGAGGGCGAGGTCATCGGCATTGCCGGCGTGGAAGGAAACGGCCAGTCTGCCCTTTCCGACGTGCTGGCCGGGATGGAGAGCTTTTCCTCTGGGACTGTGGAGTTAAACGGCCATGACATCAAGGGAAAGAACGTCCATGAGATCCGCCAGATGGGCCTTGCCTATATCCCCGAGGACCGGATGCAGTATGGCTGCGCCGGAGATATGTCCATCCGGGACAACATCATCGCAGACCGGTATTTTAAAAAGGAATACAGAAACGGCTTGTTCATCAACCATAAGCATATCGACGAGATCGTGGACCAGTACATCAAGGATTTTGAGATCGCCTGCGACGACAAGAGAGAGCCGGTGCGTATGCTTTCCGGCGGAAATATCCAGAAGGTAGTCGTTGCCCGCGAGTTCACATCAGGCTCCAATTTCATCCTGGCCAACCAGCCGACCCGAGGCATCGACGTGGGCGCGGCCGAGATGATCCGAAAGACCATCGTTAAAAAATCCAGGGAAGAGGGAACGGCAACGCTTCTGATCTCTGCAGATCTGAACGAGGTGCTGGAGTGTTCTGACCGGCTTTTAGTCATGAGAAAGGGAAAGGTCGTGGCGGCATTCAGAAAAGCCAACGAGGTTTCCGAGGAAGAGCTGGGCGAGTACATGCTGGGGCTTAAGACCATGACCCCGGAGGAAATGGAGGGCCTGTTATGAATAAAACAAGCAGAGTAGAATTTACCGTTGAGCTGGTCCGGATCCTGACCGCCATTGCCATCGCCTATGCTGTGGCCCTGGTGACGCTGTTTGCAGTCAGTGACGATCCGGTCTATATTATCCAGCAGTTCGTGCTGGGACCGTTCTCATCTGTGAGAAGGGTAGGAAGTATCATTAACCTTGCGATCCCGTTTACCTTCACAGGACTTTGCTTCTGTTTCATGTATGCGGTGAACAAGTTCAATCTGGCCGGCGAGGGCATCTTCATGTTTGCCGGCTGTGTGATCTCCTGGGTTGCCATCAAGCTGGGAGAAAGCGTTCCTGCACCCGTTATGATCGGTCTTTTACTGGTCATCGGTGCGCTGACAGGTGTTGTGGTGTCTGCCCTTCCTGCATGGCTGGATTCCAAATTCAATGCCAATATCGTTGTTTCATCCTTAATGTTAAACAGCATCCTCATGTTCCTTTCCATCTATATCATGATGTATACCATGAGAGATACCACCATCGGTTCCCTGGGCTCCCTGCCCATCCCGGACAACGCCAAGCTTCCCCAGATCCTTGGCAAGTTCCGGATCCAGGCAGGTCTGGTGATCGCCCTGATCGCCGTGATCCTGGTGGCTGTGCTGTTCTACAAGATGGTATTCGGATATAAGATGAGAGTCGTAGGAAGCAACCCCTGGTTTGCCAAGGCCTGCGGTATCAATATGACGGCAACCATCATCTGCGCCCAGCTTTTCGGCGGCGCTCTGGCCGGCCTGGGCGGTACCTGTGAGATCCTTGGAAACTATGACCGCTATAACTGGGTCGCTACCACCCAGCATGGCTTTGACGGCCTGATGGTGGCGGTCTTAGCCAGAAAGAACCCGCTCCTGGTGCCTGTGGCAGCCTGCCTGCTGGCGTATATCCGTATCGGTGCGGACGTGGTAAACTCCAAGGGAGATATTCCCATCGAATTCATCACCGTGATCCAGGGTATCGTTATCCTGATGGTGGCGGCAGAGGAATTCATGGGAAGATATAAGAAGAAACTGATCTATAAGGCCGCAGAAGAGGAACTGGCTGCCAAGGAAAAGGCAGAAAAGGAATCGGCCGCCTCAAAGGGAAAGGAGGAGTAATCAATGCTGACACTGGACTGGATCGGTAATTTTGGATACTCTGTTTTAAGGCTGTCAACTCCCCTGATCTTTGCAGGCATGGCAGCAGTTATCAGTAAGAAGGCCGGAATGATGAACATGGCCCTGGAAGGTATGATGCTCTGTGCGGCCCTGGGCGGCGTTGTGTTTGCGGGAATGACCGGAAACGTATGGATCGGCCTTTTGGGCGCTGTGGTGATCGGAGTCCTGGTGGGCGCCGTCATCGCCTTCTCCAGCCTGTCAGGAAAGACGGACCTTTATCTGACGTGTATTGCTGTGAACCTGGCGGCCACAGGAGGTACGGTCTTTGTTATGTACTTGCTGACAGGAGAAAAGGCTACCACCTCCGCAGCCATCAAGGCGTACACACTTCCGACGGTGGTGCTTCCGCTGATCAATAAGATCCCGCTGATCGGCCCCATGCTTTCGGGACATAATGTTCTTACATACCTGGCTTTCATTTCGATCTTTGCCGTTTGGTTCTTCCTTACAAGGACAAGACTGGGCTTACGGCTCCGGGCTGTGGGCGAGAACGCCAGGGCGGCCGCATCTGTCGGCATCAATGTAAAGAGGATCGGATACGTTTCCTTCCTGATCTCCGGCGTGCTCTGCGGCTTCGGCGGTGCGTTCATGTCCATGGGCTGGGTAAGCTTCTTTATGAAGAACATGGTCAATGGACGAGGCTA
>OFMJ01002485.1_pt1 | contig 10514 bp, 5 predicted proteins | sample 1541801 | NCBI WGS metagenome assembly OFMJ01 (sample SAMN04209234, study PRJEB22552) | human gut metagenome | biome: gut; material: feces | host: Homo sapiens | place: USA: Oklahoma
AATGACAAATGCGATAAGGATGCGGTGGAAAATATTGAAGGAGTAAAGGGCGTGTTCTTTGCCTCCGGCCAGCTCCAGATTATTTTCGGGACCGGCACGGTTAACAAGGTATATGACGAATCCCTGCAGATTGCGGGAATCGGCGCTGCCACCAAGGAAGAGGTGAAGCAGGCCGCCTCCGCCAGGACCAGCTTCTGGAAACGCGCTGTGAAAACGCTGGGGGACGTATTTGTACCCATCATTCCGGCCATCGTGGCAAGCGGCCTTTTAATGGGACTTCTGGAAGGCCTCTGCAAGATTTATCCGGCCATGGCCCAGTCCGGCGCTTATACCATCCTGCATCTGTTCAGCAATGCCGCTTTCGTGTTCCTGCCTGTGCTCATCGCCATCAGTGCGGCGCGGGTTTTCGGCGGAAATCTGTTTCTGGGCGCAGTAGTGGGCATGATTATGATTCATCCGGATCTGCTCAATGCCTGGAGCGTGGCCGGCGCGGAATCCATCCCAACGGCGGATGCCTGGTTCGGACTGTACCAGATCAACCTGGTGGGCTACCAGGGACATGTAATTCCCGTGGTAATCGCCGTCTGGATCATGTGCATGCTGGAGAAGAAGCTGCATAAAATCGTGCCTGAAATCCTGGATCTTTTCGTAACGCCTCTCGTAACCGTACTTGTGACCGGTTACCTGACGCTGACAATCATCGGCCCCGTATTTTCCTGGATTGAAAATGGCGTCCTTTCCGGCATGCAGTTCCTGATTACCCTGCCCTTCGGCATCGGCGCCGCTGTCTGCGGGGCTGCCTATGCGCCTACGGTAGTGGCCGGCGTGCACCATATGTACAATGCGCTGGAGGCCGGACTTCTGAGCGGGACAGGCCTGAATACCTGGATGCCCATTGCCTTGCCAGCGGCGTGCTTGGAAACGGTATGGCTATAATACCCTCAGAAGGGAAGGTATACGCTCCCTTTGACGGGACGGTGCAGACCATTTTCTCTACGGGCCATGCGGTGGGACTGCTGGGCACGGACGGTACGGAGATCCTGATTCATATCGGCATGGATACCGTAAAGCTGGAAGGAAAATATTTTACCGCCCATGTGCAGGACGGCTCCGATGTGAAAAAGGGAGATCTGCTGATAGAGTTTGACCGGGAAGGAATTCTTGGGAAAGGCTATGATATAACAACCCCCGTTATCGTGACGAACACCGGAGATTATGCACAGGTAAATACGCAGGCGGCCGCTCTGTAAAGGCCGGGGAACCGGTGCTCTCCCGTGTAAAATAAACAGTGTGCCAAACAAAAAGAGGAGGAGCAGCGGCCATGAACGAAGCAGGACTGCAGATGATCCGGAAAATCAGGGAGGCGGAAGCGGCGGCGCAGGAAGGGGTGCAGAAAGACCCCTGGCGTCTGAAGTTCCATCTTATGCCGCCCGCAGGATGGCTGAACGACCCTAACGGCCTGTGCCAGATGAACGGTGTCTACCATGTTTTTTTCCAATATTCGCCCTTTGACCCCTGCGGCGGGGAAAAGTTCTGGGGGCATTACACCAGCCGGAACCTGACGGACTGGGAATATGCGGGCGTTCCCCTGGCCCCGGATGAACAGTTTGACAGAAGCGGCGTTTATTCCGGAAGCTGTCTTATAAAGGATGGGATCATGTATCTGTTTTACACAGGAAATGTGAAGCTTCCGGGAGACTTTGACTATGTCACCCAGGGACGGGAGGCCAACACGGTGCTGGTGGAAAGCCGGGACGGCAGGACCTTTGGGGATAAAAAGCTGCTGCTTACGAACAGGGATTATCCGGCGGACTATACCCTGCACATCCGCGACCCCAAGGTATTTGCCCTGGAAAACAGATACTATATGGTTTTGGGGGGCAGGAAGAAAAATGACTGCGGGGCGGTGCTGCTCTATGAAAGCTGTGATTTGGAAAACTGGCGATTTTGCCGGGAACTGACCGTGCCCATGAGGTTCGGCTATATGTGGGAATGCCCTGATTTGTTTTACACAGGGGGAAAATGGTTCCTCTCCCTTTCCCCCCAGGGGCTTCCCAGGAATGAACACGAATTCTAGAATGTCTATACGGCAGGTTATTTTCAGATAAACGGAGATTTCCGGGCGGGCTGCCGGCTGGAGGATTTCCGGGAATGGGACAAGGGGTTTGATTTCTACGCTCCTCAGACCTTTACGGATGAAAGCGGCAGGACCCTGCTGATCGCCTGGGCCGGCCTGCCGGATGTTGAGGAGGAATATGTAAACCCCACGATAGAAAGCGGCTGGCAGCATGCGCTTACGGTTCCGCGGGTCATCCGGGAACAAAACGGCCGCCTGCTCCAGTATCCGGTTCCCGAGCTGGAAGCCCTGCGCGGCGAACGGCAGGAGGTGAGGGCCGGGGAAGCCGTGTACTGCGCTCCCGCCTTTGATTTGATAGTCTCTGTGGATGAAAAAGGAGGCGCCGGTGCCAGCGGCGCAAAAGACAGTAAACTGTCAATTACGATTGCAGACGCTCTCAGGTTTACCTGGGACGGAAAAGAGGCGGTGCTTTCCTTCACGGACGATGTTGCCGGCAGACAGATCGGCGCCGGCAGGGGGCGCACGCAGCGGAGGGCGCTGATCTCCGGTATACAGGAAGTACGTATCCTGGCAGATACATCCCTGATAGAGATTTATGTCAACCATGGAGAAACAGTGTTTACCACCCGTTTTTACCCGACGGAGGATACCAGGCGCCTTCTCATGGAAGGAGTGTCTGCTAAAGCCGGCGTTCTTTGGCCCATGTGTCAGGAGACTGAGTAATTAAAAATAAAAAGCGGCTTTCCCGCCTGCCCGGCATATTCCCCGTGCCGCAGGGCTGTACGGCTGCAAAATGTGAAAACTTCTTCCGAAGAGAAAAACACGGTGTTTTCCTGCGGAGGAAGTTTTTTTGGTGCCCGGATTTATGCACAGTTGGCAGAAATTGTACCTGACGTTTATGCAAGATGGAACGAAAACGAAATATTGATCGGAAATGAATTGCGTATTATGACTTCCCTTGCATTTCCCTCCTGGCTGCTGGTCAGGCAGGTAGGGGCCCTGGAGGTGATAGGAGCTCCGGTTATAGCGATCATAGCGGGAATGGTGCTGGCAATTGCCATCAGGGACAAGTCTTCTGTCAGTGGAGGCATCGCCTTTACCTGATTCCCGGCAAGACGGCGGCTCTTATCGGCGTCGGCTCCTGCATCTGCGGCGGTTCTGCCATTGCGGCCGCAGCGCCTGTCATTGACGCGGACGATGAACAAATCGCCCAGGCCATATCCGTTATTTTTCTTTTTAATGTAATAGCGGCGCTTATTTTCCCCACGCTGGGAAAGGTACTTGGGCTGACTGACACGGGCTTCGGGCTCTTTGCGGGAACAGCGGTCAACGATACCTCCTCCGTTACGGCGGCGGCCTCCACCTGGGATACGCTGCACGGTACGAACGGGGCGGTATTGGAATATTCGACCATCGTGAAGCTGACGCGGACGCTGGCAATCATACCGGTTTCGCTGATGCTTGCTTTTGTAAGGATGCAGAAGGAAAAGAAAGAAATGCGGGGGGAAGGGAAGCCGGTCAGCCTGAAAAACGTATTCCCCACATTCATACTCCATTTCGTTGCCGCCTCCATCATTACCACAGTTATCACCTCTGTCTGCACCGGGCCTGTCCTGGGAGCCGCCAATGAAATCTTCGGTTTCCTCAAGCAGCTGAGCAAGTTCTTTATCGTTATGGCCATGGCGGCTATCGGAATCAACACAAATGTGGTAAAACTGGTAAAAACAGGAGGCAAGCCTATTGCTCTTGGATTTACCTGCTGGGTGGCCATTGCCCTTGTGAGCCTGACCCTGCAGCAGATGCTCGGCATCTGGTAAGACGGTAAAGCCTCAATATCTGAACTGCGTCAGAAGAAGTCCTGGTTTTCAGGGCTTCTTTTTTTAGTGGTTCCGGTGATATTAAATTTCATAATTCCGTTTCTAAACTTCCGCATCATTGCTTATTCCTTTCTTGTATGATAAAATTATTAGATATATGTGGGTTGGGCAGGAATGAAAACATAATGCAGAGGGCGGAGACATGATTTCACAGAAAAAAATACTGGTGGTAGAAGATAATGAAATTAACAGGGCGATGCTGAGCGAGATTTTATCCTCGGAATATCAGGTCCTGGAGGCGGAAAACGGGGCGGTGGCTCTGGATGTGCTGAAGGAGTATGGGGAGGGGATTTCACTAATCCTGCTGGACATCATCATGCCTGTCATGGACGGCTATACCTTCCTGGCTCATGTAAAGGCGGATCAGGCCTATTCTTCGATTCCTGTGATTGTTACGACGCAGAGCGACGGTGAATCCGACGAGGTGGCGGCGCTTTCCCATGGGGCGGCGGATTTCGTGGCGAAGCCCTACCGTCCGCAGATCATACTGCACAGGGTGGCGAGCATCATTAATTTAAGGGAAACGGCGGCTGTGATTAATATGATCCAGTATGACCGGCTGACCGGGCTGTACAGCAAAGAGTTTTTTTATCAGCGCGTGAAGGAAATCCTGCTGCAGCATCCGGACAGGGAGTATGATATCCTGTGCTCCGATATAGAGAATTTCAAGCTTATCAATGATATATTCGGCATACCGGCAGGGGACCGGCTCCTGTGCGGCGTGGCCGACATGTATACCAGGCTTGTGGGAGATAAGGGGATCTGCGGCCGTTTTAACGCGGATCGGTTTGCCTGCCTGCTGGAGCATACCGCAGAATATACGGACGACATGTTCATTGAGCTGGGAATGGAGATCAATTCCCTCTCCCATGCGAAAAATATTGTGATGAAATGGGGGATTTATTCCATACACGACAGGGGGATTTCCGTGGAGCAGATGTGCGACCGGGCCTTGCTGGCGGCCAACAGCATCAAGGGGCAGTACGGCAAATACTGTGCTGCCTATGACGATCAGCTGCGGAGCCGGCTCCTGCGGGAGCAGGCCATCACGGACGGTATGGAGGCGGCGCTGGCGGAGGGCCAGTTCGAGGTGTATCTGCAGCCCAAGTACCGGATTAAGGATGACAGGCTGGCCGGAGCCGAAGCGCTTGTACGCTGGAACCATCCGGAATGGGGAATGCAGTCCCCTGCGTATTTTATTCCTTTATTTGAAAAGAACGGTTTTATCACCAAGCTGGATCAATATGTCTGGGACCGGGCCTGCGCAGTGCTGAGGGAATGGGAGGATAAGGGATATCCTCCGCTTTCCGTTTCCGTCAACGTATCCCGTGCCGACATTTACAACGCGGACATTGCGGATATTCTGCTTAACACCATCCGCAGGCACAGGCTCCCGCCTTCGCGTCTCCATCTGGAGATTACCGAGAGCGCCTATACGGAAAATCCGGCGCAGATCATCCATACCATCGGCCGGCTGCGTGAGCTGGGCTTCGTGATTGAAATGGACGATTTCGGAAGCGGCTATTCGTCCCTGAACATGCTGAATAAAATGTCCATTGATATTCTGAAGCTGGATATGAAGTTTATCCAGAGTGAGACGGCAAAGCCGGTGAATCAGGGGATTCTCCGCTTTATTATGGGACTCGCCCGCTGGATGAACCTGGGCGTGGTCGCGGAAGGCGTGGAAACCAGGGAACAGCTGGAGAGGCTCAGGGAAATCGGCTGCGATTATGTACAGGGCTACTTTTTTGCCAGGCCCATGCCCTGCGGAGAGTTTGAAGCGCTCCTGAGGAAGGAACGGACCACCGTGGACGAGGGGCAGGCGCAGGCGAAGGAGCGGCCCTGGGTGGAGCAATGGTCCCGCGTGATCCTGGTGGCGGATGAGGATGCGGAGTACCGCAGCCAGGTGAAGAAGACCTTTGAGAATAACTATCAGGTAGTGGAGGCGGCCGACGGGGAAGCGGCGCTGGCCTGCATTGCCAGCTATGAAAATAAAATTGCCGTGGCGATCCTGAGTATGACGCTTGACGGTCCGGATAATTTTTCTGTGCTTGAAGTGCTGCTTCGGGAAAAATCTGTCTGGAACATCCCCGTGATTGCCACAGGCCCCGGGGATACGCAGCTGGAGGAACGGGTGCTGGATGCGGGCGTGGATGATTTCGCAGGAAAGCCACATACCCAGAAAAGCCTGTGGAACCGGGCGCTGCGCGCCATGGGAATTACAGCGTCCAGGGAGCGGGAGCGCACCCTTCAAAATGAAGCCTACCGGGATTTCCTCACAGGGCTTCTGAACCGGAGGGGGCTGGAGGCGTCCGTGGAAGCCCTGCATAAGGAGGACTGCCCTCTGGCGGTATATCTTTTTGATTTGGACAACCTGAAATACATCAATGATTCCTTCGGACACGGAGAAGGGGACCGGATGCTCATGAAGTTCGGTGAAATTATCCGCAGCCATACCAGGGGGACAGACATTCTCTCACGGTTCGGCGGAGATGAGTTTGTCGTAGTTATGAAGCAGATGCGTTCCGAAGAAATGGCTCTTAAAAAGGGAGAAGAAATCTGCCGGGCGGTTCGTGAAAGCGGATGGAGAGAGGGTCTGGTACCGGCATGTTCTGCCGGAATTGTGATTGGTAATGAGGAAGACGGCCTGAATGAAATGGTAAAACGGGCGGATGAGGCGCTTTATAGTGCCAAAACCGCCAATAAAGGCGGATGCTGCCTCTGGAAAGGGTGAAGGGAGCCTGGAGATCATGGGGGAATACGAATATCAGGGGGACAGCACAGGGATGGACAATAAAGACCTGAAGGAGCGGCCTTTCCCGGAATATCTGCTGAAGAAGGAACTTTCGGAAGCCAACGAAAAAATGCAGGAAATCATAAATGCCATACCGGGAGGCGTTGCCATCTATAAGGTATCCGATATTTTTGAAACCATCTATTTCTCGGATGGTGTGCCGGAATTGTCCGGCTATACGGCGGAGGAATACCGGGAGCTCGTGAAACGGGATGCGGCGGAAATGACCTATTGTGAGGATTCCAAAATGGTGGTATCCAGAGCGATGAAGGTTGCCAGGAGCCATGGCGTGGATGATTTTGAGTTCCGTAAGCAGCACCGGGACGGGCATATTGTATGGGTGCGAGTACGGATGAAATGGATCGGGGAAGAGGACGGCTGCCCTCTGCTCCATTGCGTATTCCATAATATATCCGATCTGAAAGAAGCGCAGCTGGAAATGGATCATCTGATTAACTCCATACCGGGCGGGATTGCCAGCTACCGGATAGAAGGGGGACGTTTTATCCCCACTTATTTTTCCGACGGCGTTACCATGCTTTCCGGCCACAGCCGGGAGGAATATGAGCGGATGATTGGCAGGGATGCGCTGAACGTGATTTATGAACAGGACAGGAAGCGGGTTTTTGAGGCCGCGCAAAAGGCAGTGGAAAGCGGCGGCGTGCTGGATGTTTCCTACCGGATGTTCCATAAGGACGGACATCTGATCTGGATTCATTTGAACGGCAGGCGGATGGGGCCGCTGGCGGAAAGCACGAGGTTTTATGCTGTTTTTACGGGGATTTCCGAGGAAACCAGGCTTTTTCAGAGCATTGCCAATGAAACGGCGGACGGGATTTATATCATTGACAGAGATAATTATGATCTGCTTTATGTCAATGAATCCAGGACTCTTTTCAGCAAAGGCGCTGAATGCGTGGGGAAGAAATGCTATGAGGCGCTGCACGGCAAGGATGCACCCTGTTCTTTCTGTACCCTGCGGTGCTATCAGCCGGACGGGATCGAGCATGAAATGCGGATTGACGGTACAGACCGCTATTTCATGGCCCGTTTTAACGAAACGGAATGGAACGGGATTCCCGCCTATGTGACGTATATCCGGGATGTGACGGACGAGGTGAGGACGAGAAAAGAGAAGGAGCGTCTGGAGGAGTACTTCGAAACGGTGGTGAAGAATCTGCCGGGCGGAATTGCGGTGGTGCATTATGAACCGGACGGAAGCATGATACCGGAATTTCTGTCGGATGGTTTTGCGGCTCTGACCGACATGCCGCTGGACAAGGCCTGGGAGCTTTACAAAGAGGATGCCATGGTGGGTGTCCATCCGGAGGATCGGGATTATGTAAATAAAAGGATGAATGATTATATCAAAAGCGGCGACAGCCACTGTGAGATTGTTTACCGCCTGAAAAAAGGGAAAGACAGCTATGTCTGGGTGAAAAACAACCTTACCCTTATCCAGAATGAAGGCGGGGAGCGCCGGGTCTATGCCGTTTATCATGATGTTACCAGGGAACGGGAGGAACAGGAGCGGCTCCGGAAAAAATATCAGGATCTGATTATCAGCCATTACCGTACTCCGGATCCCAATGCGCTCATTATGGGGCACTGCAATATTACGCAGAACCGTATCCTGGAAATTATCGACAGGACCGGTTCAAATCTGCTGGAGACCTTTGGTACGGTGAGGGAAGAGTTTTTTATGGGCCTTTCCAGCCTGGTGGTGGATGAACAGGAACGGGAGGAATTTCTTGGTATTTATTTGAACAGACCTTCCCTGGAGGCATTCCGCCGGGGGGATACCCAGCGGCGCCTGAAATGCTTTGTAAAGCTGCCTCATGAAGAAAGGGGGCGGTATGTCCTCATCAATATGAATCTGGTTGCCACGCCGGACAGCAAAGATGTGACGGGGATACTGACAGTGTCGGATATAACAGGACAGACCATTTCCGACAGGATTTTGCATCAGCTGTCCGTTACAGGCTACGACTATGTGCTGGATGTGGATTTGTCCATGGACAGCTGCACGCTTGTTTCCAGTAATGAAGGCGCTTCCCGCGTACCTTCTCAGCAGGGCCGGTATACCGAATGGATAGATTCCATGATCCGTGACAGCGTGGTTGGGCAGGATGCACAGTTGTACCGGGAAAGCCTGAATCCGGAGAAAGTTTCTGAGAAGCTGGGCAGGGAGGGGGCTTATGCCTTTTACTTTTCCATGGTAGATGGCAGCGGGGATATCCGTATTAAAAATATGACCGTTTTCGCCACGGATCTCAGGCTGGGAAGGGTATGTCTTGCCAGGACGGATATTACGGAATCGGTGAGGCAGCAGCAGGGGCTGCTTTATATGATTGCCTATACCTTTGATCTGGCGGGCTTTGTGGATCTTAGCAGCGGCGGACGGCTGACCATGTATACAAGGGACACGGTGCTGAAGAACCTTCCTCCGTTTATCATGGAAAATTATGATGAAGCGATCATGCGTTTCCTGGGCAGCCATGATTCAGAGGATGCGAAGCGGGATGTCAGAGAGCTTTTCCGGACAAAAACGATGCTTAAAAACCTCAGGGAAAAGCCTCAAGGCTATGATTTCCTTTTTTCCTACAAGGAAGATGACGGCAGCCTGCGTTATAAACAAGTCAATGTACTCTGGGGAGATGCCAATCACAGGACGATCTGCCTGGTGCGTGCGGATGTGACGGATATGCTGGCCTCCGAACGTCAGAGCAAGAAAATACTGGAGGATGCGCTGGCCCTGGCGGAAGAAGCCAACAAGGCAAAGAGTGAATTTCTATCCGCCATGAGCCATGATATCCGAACGCCCATGAATGCGATTACGGGGATGACGGCTCTGGCTGCTGCCCATTTGGATGACAGGGAAAGAGTGGCGGACTGCCTGAAGAAAATATCCGTGTCTTCCAGACATCTGCTGAGCCTTGTCAATGATATTCTGGACATGAGCAAAATAGAAAGCTCCAAGATTACCCTGAACCGGATGAGCATATCCCTTTCCGGGCTGGTGGAACAGCTGTCGGCCATTATTGCTCCCCAGGCAGGGGGCGCAGGGCTGCGGTTTGTGATAAACAAAGGGGATATCCGGCATGACTGTTTTTATGGGGATGTCCTGCGGATTAACCAGATTCTGATCAATATCCTTAGCAATGCGGTGAAATTTACGCCGGAGGGCGGTACGGTGGAGTTCCGGATTGAAGAACTGGAGACCTGCCGGGAACCGGAGCATACGCGCTACCGGTTTACGGTCCGCGATACGGGGATTGGGATGTCGGAGGAATTTTTAGCCCATATTTTTGATCCTTTTACCCGAAGCAACAGGACTGCGGGGATTGAAGGAACCGGATTGGGGCTGAGCATAACCAAGGGGCTTGTGGATTTGATGGGCGGAACGATAAGTGTGGAAAGCCGGGTCGGGGAAGGAACCACCTTCTGTGTGGAACTGGAGGGTGAATACGCGGACGGAATGGACAGCGACGTCAGTGAAGAGACGGATGCAGGAATTCTGGAGCCGGGGGCGGACACGCTTTTGGCCGGCCGCCGTTTCCTGATAGCCGAGGATAATGCCATAAATGCGGAGATTATCAGCGAGCTTCTCCGCATGTTCGGTGCGGAGCCAGTTCTCAGGCAAAACGGCGCCCAGGCGGTGAGGGAGTTCCGTGACGCGCCGGCAGGGACCTATGATGCGGTGCTGATGGATATTCAGATGCCGGTGATGAACGGCTATGAGGCCGCGCGCGCCATCCGGGAAACC
>OFMJ01002488.1_pt1 | contig 10496 bp, 8 predicted proteins | sample 1541801 | NCBI WGS metagenome assembly OFMJ01 (sample SAMN04209234, study PRJEB22552) | human gut metagenome | biome: gut; material: feces | host: Homo sapiens | place: USA: Oklahoma
GCTTACCCCCTTGCAGCGGACATGCTTGCCGCCCCAAAAGACGAGCTTGTGGAAATCATCCGCAGCACGGCACGCTTTGGGGAAAAGTATGCCCTCGCCAAGTATGATGCCATATGCACCGCTGCAAAGGATGCCGCTGTTTTCGGGCGTGCCCTTAAAAGCAACGCTCTCCGGATCAGGCTATACATAAAAATGTACTGGGAATACCATGCCCATCTGGACAGCATACTGGAAGAACTGCATCAGGCTGTCGACAAACTGGAAGGGACACCGGACTATGACCGCATCTGCCTTATCCAGACACTGCACGGTATCGGCTTTTTGAGTGCCGTCGTCCTGATCGCGGAAATGGGATCCTTTGACCTGTTCCCTTCGCCTAAGAAGCTCTATGCTTACTTTGGACTGGATCCTGGTGTAAACGATTCCGGCAAGTTCCATGGAGACAGGGTTCACATGTCCAAGCGGGGCTCCAGTCTTGCCAGGCGTATCCTGCATATGGTCGCCATCAACAACCTGAAAGTGGATAAAGCAACAAAAGCCCCCGTGAACCCGGTCATTTATAATTATTACATCCGCAAATGTGCCAGCAAAAAAAAGATCGTTGCTGTCGGGGCCGTCATGCACAAAATCTGCAACATCATTTTCGCCATGCTCCGGGATAATAAGCCTTTTGAGCTCATTACGCCGAAAGAACACTGTGAACATTATGCAACAGAGCACCCAGAATCTGTGAACAACGCTGCCTGATAGATTTGAATTACATTTTAAAATCCCATGGCAATGGGTTTATTAAGGTTACCCTTTTTTACATCAGCTGCTTGAAAAAAACTTTGTAAACATTTTTCATTTTACCTATTGACATTTCTTAGCTGGACTTCTCTTTCCTTATGCTTCTATTCTAACAAATCACAGGAAAGGAAAATCCTTCTGATTTTTTGGATTTATTACTGTTTTTTTGGAAAATTGGTTGTGCCGCCATCCAATCCGTGTTAAATTATCCCTACGGATATTCTAATCTTCTTCCGGCCTTTTTAACAGGCCTTTAAATATCCGTTCTTTTCTCTTATGCCGCCAGACGGCATCCGGCGTTTTCGCCATCATCTCTTTTCTAATAATTACGAAACAGAAAGCGTGGTGTACAGCCTATGGTTTAATTTCGCCCACATTACCGTTGAAACAAAATAAAAATACTGTATAATGGAGGTAACACAAAAATTGGAAGTACAAATTACCAAAGAATACAAGGACAGGCTGTTCCGCCTGGTTTTCGGGGAAAAGGAGGATTTGCTTGCACTATATAATGCGGTAAACGAAAGCGCCTATTCCAACCCAGAGCAGCTTGCGATCGTGACGCTGGAAAACATGCTCTATCTGAAAATGAAAAATGATATCTCCTTCCTCATCGGAGATATCCTGAATCTTTATGAACACCAGAGCACCCTGAATCCCAATATGCCGGTCCGCGGTTTTCTCTACTTTGCCGAGACCTACCAGAAATACCTGATGAAGCATAAATACAGGCTGTACGGCAAAAAGCTCATTCCCCTTCCCCGGCCGAAATATATTGTCTTTTACAACGGCCTGGAGGATCAGCCCGACCGCGTTGAGCTGAAAATGTCCGACGCTTTTCCTCCTGCTTCGGATGCCGGAGAGCCATGCCTGGAATGCCGGGCAATTATGCTTAACATCAATGCGGGGCACAACAGCGGGCTCATGGATAAGTGAAGGAAATTAAAGGAATATTCCATCTTTGTAGAAAAAGTACGAACGAAACTGCAAATGAATCTGCCCTTCGATGAAGCGGCAGATGCCGCCATCCGGGAATGTATTCAGGAAAATATACTGAAGGACATTCTCACAGCCCATCGCGCGGAGGTGATTGATATGTTATTTACGGAGTATGACGAGCAGGAACACATGGCTTTTTTAAAGGAAGAAGGTCTGGAAGAAGGCATAAAAGAGGGAGAAAACAGGGTCAATCAGTTAATACGGCTCCTGATTGAGAACGGACGCAGCAGTGAAATAGAAAAGGCCGTTACCAGCCATGACTTTCAGGAAAGCCTGTTCCAGGAATTTGGCCTCTGATATCTGCATTATTTGCTGAATTAACCTTTCCCTGTATCTATCGCAGGATAAACGCCTCTATCGACACAAAGCAAATAAATTCTTGCTTTGCAAATAATGGTAGTATATACTTAAAAATACAAATACCCCGGGTATTTATCACGGTTTCCGGGGACAGGGAAAGGAAGGAATCATCCCATGATTCGTTTTATCAGTGTGGCAGTATTCGTAGTTTTATTTCTTATCCTGAGCATTCCGCTTATGATCGCAGAGTGGATTATCGGGAAATTCAATATGGACGTCAAAAACAGGAGTTCCCTGGCTATTGTCAACTGGGCTTTCCGCTGGTGTCTGCGCCTGTCCGGCGTTAAAATCACCTACATCGGCGAAGAACGCGTTCCCAGGGATCAGGCCGTGCTTTACATCGGAAACCACCGGAGCTATTTTGACATCCTTATGACCTATGTCCGGGTTCCACGCCCCACCGGCTATGTTGCCAAAATAGAAATGTTGAAAATACCTCTCCTCAGCAACTGGATGAAGAACCTGCATTGCCTGTTTCTGGACAGGAATGATTTGAAACAGGGCGCCAAAATTATTTTAACCGCTATTGGAAAAATTAAGGACGGCATTTCCATCTGCATTTTCCCGGAAGGCACCCGCAACAAGGTTCCCGATACTTTCCTGCCTTTCCATGCAGGAAGCTTCAAAATTGCCGAGAAATCCGGCTGTCCCATCGTCCCTATTGCTTTGAATAACGCCGGTGATGTTTTTGAGGATCATCTTCCCAAGATAAAGAAAACTCATGTCGTCATCGAATACGGCGAGCCGATTTATCCCAATGAGCTTCCAAAAGAAGACAAAAAGAGACTGGCGGATATTACGCTGGAGAGAATTAAAGAGATGTATTTTAAGAATAAAGAGCTGGTGTAAACATACCGTAAAATAAACAAAGCGGATATGAATGAAATAATCAGATTATTGGATCGATGGTGTCCGGGTCTTAACGATGAACTGCAGGGTTTTGCCGATGCAAGTAGTATACCTGTCTCGAAAGTTGCTTATTATGCAGGTACATATCTTCGTCCGTCATGTAGCCAAATCGCAATATCTGCCCAGAAAAGTGCAAACGGCCACCCTATTCTTGCACGGAGTTATGAATATCATCACGATTTAGAAGAATTTACACTGGCGCGCACATGTGCAGATGGGAAAAATGTTCATATAGGCACCTGTGTGATGATGTTTGGGCGGGAAGAGGGGATTAACGATAAGGGATTAGCTGTAGCTATGAGCATGAACACTGGACGCCAGATAAAAACCCGTGGGATGATGTACCGCCGCCATCCGGGCAAGCTCCTTCTCCAGACGCTCCACCGTCTCCTCAGCCGGAAGCTGGCCCTCAAACAGATAAAGCTTATTATCATCGTAGTTCGTGGATAGTAAATCCCCGAAGGCGCCCGCGATGCGTCGGCCCAGATTTGCAAAATCAATTCCCTCCTTATTCGCCATCAGTGTAACGCATACCAGTTCCTTTGCATCCGTAAAGCGGCTCATGAATCAGCACGGAACCGGCCAGTCCGATATCCCAGAAGGAAATATCCTGTGCGGATGCCCAAATATCCGAAAAACCTCTTAACGCGGAGGAATCCGTACGTGGTATCAAACCTCCTTCTCCGTCATAGCTTGCCGCAGGCTCTGTGGGATCAATGTACAGCCGATCCTTCTTAAACAGCTGATGTACATTTTCCGTAAGAGAAACATCCTCATGCATAAAACGCCCCAAATCCTCCGCAAAGCCGGTATGGCGCAAACCAAGGTATTGAATCTGCCTTTTCGTAACAAAGTCATGGTAGCTCTGTTCCCCCGCCCTTTCCACAATTTCCGTCAGCAGAAGAAAATTCGTAGCGCTCTGCATCACCTCTGTTCCCGGTTTAAAGTGCAGCGGCAGCGTCTGAACCGAATCTATTAATTCTCCAAAGGCCCCTGCCCTGTATGGATTAAAATCCTGCTGGAAGCGGTAATCCGGCAGACCCGATACATGGCGCAGCAGCTGAAGTATTTCAATTTCCTTCCAGGCTTCCGGAACCACCTGAATCCATTTTCCTACCGTATCGGAAAGATCCAGCCTGCCGTCTTCATAAAGCTGCATAACGGCCACCGCCGCAAAAGCCTGGGAAATATGCCCCGCCGGCCACATAGTGTTAGGGGAGGCCAGACGCCTCTGCTTTTCATCAGACATTCCGTATCCAACCACCCGCGGGATATACGGCGCCTGTACAATGGCAGGCGTAAGTCCGGGGATCTCATGCTCCCGCATAAAATCATATATCATACTGTCTACCGCCTGTCCCAGATTTTACCTCCGACACATAAAAAGGGTATTCCAATACCTGAGCACACAGGCTTATGGAATACCCTTAAAGTCATTTCTGTTTTATTTTCTCTTCGTTCTTTCCTTAATCCTTCACGACGCCCTTCTGCAGCATCACATTGGCATATACAGCCATTTCGCCGGTCGCCACAATGGCATAAGCAGTTTTTGCCTCATCATAGAAGGCAAACCTTTCAATATTGCCGACCGCCGCGCTTCCCCTGTTGTCGTACCTGGAAATGATTTCTTTATACTCATCCCAGATAGGAGTCTCCACAGGATCTCCCGGCATTACCTCCATCAGGTTCACGGGATGCTCTACATAAGTATCAAGCGGGAATACCTGAAGGATGGCGTCCAGAATTTCCGGGACACCGTGTCCGTCCAACCGAACTACCTTGGCATTTTTCCCCATGGATTCCACCGGGAAATTCCCGTCCGCAATTACAATCCTGTCACTGTGTCCCATTTCACACAGAACCTTTAACAGCTCCGGTGATAAAACAGAAGGAATTCCTTTTAACATAGCTGCCTCCAATCACCATTTCATGATAGCTTCACAATAGTTCCGATAGGCTTCCTCCCAGCGTTCTCCATCCTGCGGGTCAAACCTGCGGATTTCTTCCGAAGCCTTAATTACACTGCGGATTTCTTCCAGACTTTCCACAGCGCCTTCCGCCATTAGCTGAATCGCCACGTTTCCGTAAACAGTGGCCTCCACAGGACCTGCATATACGGGACGCCCGCATGCATTTGCTGTCAGCTGGCACAGCAGCGCACTCTGTGTTCCGCCGCCCACCATATGTATCACGGGATATTCCTTTCCCGTACATTCCCTGATTTCTTCAAAAGCCATACGGTATTTCAGCGCAAGGCTTTCGTTAATGCAGCGTACGATCTGCCCTTCCGTTTCCGGTACCGGCTGCCCGGTACGTTTGCAGAATTCCCGGATTCTGCGGGGCACATTTCCTGAAGGCGCAAATTCGGGAGCGTCCGGATCGATCAGAGAACGGAACGGCTCCTCTTTGGAAGCCAGCTTTTCCAGCTCGCCGAAGCTGAATTCCTTTCCTTCCCGCATCCACTGCCTGCGGCTCTCCTGAATCAGCCAAAGACCGATAATATTCTTCAGGAAGGAAATTTTTCCTCCCACGCCGCCCTCGTTTGTAATATTAAAACGGGCGCTGTTTTCATCAATAATCGGCTCATCAAGCTCTGTGCCAAACAGGCACCAGGTCCCGCAGCTTATGAAAATAAAATCCTTTTCCCCTGTAGGCACGGCCGCCAGCGCACACTGGGTATCATGTCCGGCGCCCGCCACTACCTTCATAGGCTCAATCCCCAGCTCCTCACACAGCTGCTGGCTGAGTGTTCCCACGGTAGTACCGCTGGGAACCACCTGCTGCAAAAGCCTTTCAGGCAGGCCCAGCTTTTCTATCACCTCATCCGACCAGTTCTTCTTTACAGCATCCAGCATCTGCGTTGTGGATGCAATGGAATACTCGCAGCATTTCCCGCCGGACAGATAATAATTGAATAAATCCGGCATCATCAGAAGGCTGTCAGCCTGTTCCAGCAGTTCCTTTTTATTCAGCGCAAGATACAGGAGCTGGAATACCGTATTGATTTCCATAAACTGATTGCCGGTGATTCCATAAAATGTATCCTTGTCTATTTTTTCAAAGCTTTTATCCAGCATCCCATTCACTCTGGCATCCCGATAATGCACCGGATTCCCCAGCAGATTCCCTTCCTTATCCAGAAGTCCGAAATCCACTCCCCAGGTATCCACACTGATGCTGTCTATCTTCCCATATGCTTTGGATTTAATCAGCCCCTGCTTGATTTCATGAAACAGGCGGAGAAAATCCCAATACATGGTATTCCCCAGGATGACGGGATCGTTGGAAAAACGGTGCAGCTCCTCCACGGTTATCTTTTCCCCGTCAAAGCTTCCCAGCATGACTCTTCCGCTGGAAGCCCCCAGGTCAACCGCTAATACCTTCTTTGTCTCCATAGGCGGCTCCTTATTCTGATTCTGTGAAACAACAAATCAGGGCCAGGCGGACCTTCGATTCGTCTGACCCTAATGACCTGCTCCGGGATGTTATTTGTACATAGGGCCGTAAGTAGCACATGCACGGTAATCCTGGCCTTCCTTATCCATACCGAATGCATTCCATGCGGAAGGACGGAAGATCTTTTCTTCAGGCACGTTGTGCATGCTTACCGGGATTCTCAGCATGGAGCACATGGTAATCAGATCCGCTCCGATATGCCCATAGCTGATAGCGCCATGGTTTGCGCCCCAGTTATTCATTACATCATATGCTGTTGCAAATGCGCCCTTGCCGGTTGTGCGGGGTGCAAACCAGGTGCAGGGCCATGTATAATCCGTACGTTTCCAGAGCTTGTCAGAAACCTCATCGGGAAGCTTCACCGTCCAGCCCTCTGCGATCTGGAGCATGGGCCCAAGTCCCTTTACAAGGTTCAGACGGATCATGGTAACAGGCATCTGGGCTTCCGTAACAAATCTTGAGGAGTAGCCGCCTCCTCTGAAGTATCCGAAGTCCGCTTCATTCCATGTGGTGGCTTCCATGATAGCCTTCTGATCCTCCTGAGTAATCTCATACCAGGGCTTCATCACGTTGTTGCCGTCCTTATCCTTTGCCTGTCCGTTGGCATCCAGACATGCTGCGCCGGAATTAATCAGGTGGATAAATCCGCCCGCTTCCTTCGCTACGCCTTCTATCTCATAGCCAGTCGCTTTCTTAACCGCTTCCGGGCTCCAGTAGGTACGCACATCTGCAAAAATCTGCGCCCGGTTGGTCAAAAGCTTCATAAACATCATTCCCAGGCCGTTGAGGACGTCATTTTCCGTCGCGAGTACATAAGGCTCTCTAGGTCCGTTCCAGTCAAAGGAGGTATTCAGCATCGCTTCCGCGAAATCACAGTTGGGGTAGAAATCCGTCCACTGACGCTGTCCCTGGAAGCCTGCCGCAATCGCATTATGGCCTACCATTTCCTCTTCACAGCCAACGGGCAGGTTCTTGTTGCCGTTCATCAGATCTTTGATGATACACATCATCTTAACAACGAACTCCCAGTCCTCGTCCTTCTTCTCTCTGGACTTCTGAACCTCTTCAGGATTTTTATCAAAGCCTTCAATGCAGTTTGCTTTTGTCCAGGCCAGCGCCTTTTCAAATTCTGCCTTGTCATAAATGCCTTCCGTCATACGGCGGATGATTTCCACCTCATCCACGGATTCCACACGCATTCCCAGATACTCTTCAATAAATGCGGGATCAATGATGGAACCGCCGATGCCCATGCAGATAGAACCAATCTGCAGATAAGATTTTCCTCTCATAGTGGCAACCGCTACCGCAGCTCTTCCGAAGCGAAGCAGCTTCTCCACAACATCCTCCGGGATATCCGTTGCGTCCGCATCCTGAACATCATGTCCGTAAATACCGAATGCCGGAAGTCCCTTCTGCGCATGGGTAGCCAGTACACTTGCCAGATATACGGCTCCGGGACGCTCCGTACCGTTAAAGCCCCATACGCCCTTGATCGTATTGGGATCCATATCCATTGTTTCCGCGCCATAGCACCAGCAGGGTGTTACGGTCAGGGTAATATCCACACCGCCCTTGCGGAATTTGTCCGCGCATGCCGCAGTCTCGCCCACACGCCCGATGGTAGTATCTGCAATGATCACCTTTACAGGCTCCCCGTTGGAGTAGCGTAAATTCTCTTCAAACAGCTTTGCCGCTGCCTTCGCCATATTCATTGTCTGCTCTTCCAGTGATTCCCTCACCTTCAGGTAGCCTCTTCTTCCGTCGATGGTGGGCCTGATGCCAATTACCGGATAATCCCCTACATATCTGTTTTCTGCCATTTCTTTCCCTCCTTGAAAAAATACCTTTACCGGTTTCCACAGGAACTTAACTGATACCGCTAAGTTCGTTAAGTTCAGTATATCATTGGCAATTTCTTTTTGCCTGTGTTATAATGGCAAAAAATATAACAATATTCACTTTTTTTTAAAAAACTGTGAAATAAATAAAAACAGGGGAAAACCCTCTGCAGGCCGTTTGTGAAAGCGCCATATATATGGAGGAAAGCGTATGCATTATCTGGATTATAATGAAAAAATAGATCATGGGACACCGGATTTTCCCATTGCATTTTATCATGTGGATGAGCATCATTCGCGGTATAATATGCCCTTCCACTGGCATAAGGAAATGGAGCTGATTCAGATATTAAGCGGTTCTCTCCGGCTTTATCTGGATGATGAAGAGATAAACGCAGGGGCCGGCGATGTGATTCTTATCGGGGAAGGCATCATACACGGCGGCGTTCCTGAGCATTGTATATATGAATGCGCCGTTTTTGATTTAAATCCCACTCTCATGCATACGGACGCCTGTAAACGGTATATCCGGCTCATTTCCCGGCATCAGATACGGCTGTATAACTATTTTCAGGCGGGGGAAAGCAGGAATTCCCGCCTGCTGAAGGCAGCCTGCCGTCTTTTTGACGCGGTACGTTACCCCCATGCGGGAAGCGAGCTGAGAACGTTGGGAGCTTTGTTTGAGTTTTTCGGCTGTATTTTTGAAGAGGAATATTATGTTCCCACAACGGAGGAGCCTTCGTCGGCCCCCAAGAAAATGGATCAGCTTAAGCCTGTTCTGGAATACATTGACGCCAATTATGCCAGCCCTGTCACACTTGCGGATCTGTCACGGATTGCGGGAATGACGCCCAAATACTTCTGCCGCTATTTCCGTACCGCGGTGCACCGGACTCCCATGGATTATCTGAACTATTACCGCGTGGAGCGCGCCTGCTACATTCTGAGCACCACCGAGCTTCCCGTCACGGAAATTGCCTATCAATGCGGCTTTAATGACAGCAGTTATTTTGTCAAAACCTTTAAGAAATATATGGGAGTGACCCCGAAGCACTATGCCCTGGGACGAGTTTGAAAAAAGACAGGATTTCCAAAACAGAATCTTTTATCGCATTTCCGGTAATACAGGCACTTTCTGAGCCTTTCGGATAAAAATGTAAAAGATCCTGCTTCAGAAACCTCTGAGAGAACCGGACATCGGTATTAATATGGATAGATTCCATATCGATATGTTTTGTACATTTATATAATAAATAATAACGTATTGCATTACATGTGTCAACTCTATAAAATCTTAGTTCTTCCGGTTTTCAGTATATAAAAAAAATACTGTCCGGCTTCCTGTTCCCCCCTCGGAAATGCACGCTGTTTTTTTATCTTCAAAATTAAAACAGACGCCTCCGGCTGCTGCCGAAAGCGTCTGTCATCACTGTTCTCAGATTTCGTACCAGATAATCTGGTTTGCTTCCAAATCCAAATCAAAGCCTGTTCCGTCACCCTTATATACGGTCGTGGACTGGGGTTCATAGGTGTTATTTACCACACAGTATTTGCCGTTTTTAATATAGGCATGTACTTCCACGCTATAGTTGGTGCTGAACCACTTATTGATATTTTCTTCTTCGCCTGTGCTCCATAAAATAGCACGGTAGAGAAGCCTGCTGTTTTCAAAGCTGTAAGGAAGCCCGCTGATATATACGGCGCGGCCCTTGCCGAACTCATTCACCGCCAGCTTTACTTCTTTATCCTCGGATACAAGCACCTGTGCGTTTTCCAGCGCATAAATATATTTCCTTGATTCGCCGAAATCAATTCTCTCCTGAGAGTCAGCCGTAATGAAGTGGCTGTGGTTTTCCCAGTTGTATTTATCATAGCCGAGTGTGAAGTCTCTTTCTTCCTCAACGCCGAACACATTTGCCAGCTGGAAGAAATGTCCGTTTGCCTGATGGCCGCTGGGTTCTCCCACACCGATAATGCCGCCGCCGTTATATACGAATTCCTTAACGGCAGAAGAAATTACCGGATTGCACCACCACTCACCGCCTGTCTGTGCGGTATCCGCATCGCCTACGTTGATGATGACATCAATATCCTTTAAAATATCCTTATCTTCCAGGATATCTTCAAAGCTGATGAACTTCA
>OFMJ01002494.1_pt1 | contig 10471 bp, 7 predicted proteins | sample 1541801 | NCBI WGS metagenome assembly OFMJ01 (sample SAMN04209234, study PRJEB22552) | human gut metagenome | biome: gut; material: feces | host: Homo sapiens | place: USA: Oklahoma
CTCCCATAAAATCAAGGTTTAACAATAAAAAACGGTAGTGAAACTTGACACTACCAATATTATAATGGAGGTACTGAAAATGAATAACGGTACAGTAAAATGGTTCAACGCAGAAAAAGGATATGGATTTATCACAAATGACGCAAACGGTGAGGATGTGTTCGTTCACTATTCTTCCATCATTTCCGAAGGCTACAAGAGCCTTAACGAAGGACAGAAGGTTACCTTCGATATGGAATCTGACCCGAAAGACAGCAGAAAACTGAGAGCAGTTAACGTCTGCGCAGCATAAGAGAAATAAGAAGTATTCTATCGTCCATTGTACCACGTTTTCTGGTCCGACCATTAGAGTATTTATATCGAGTCAAGGCAGGGAAGAAGAAATTCTTCCCTGTTTTTTTGTGGCAAAATATCCGGCTAAAATGATCTGTAATAGGTTGGATTTGCCCCATTAATTATTATTCTGTTTTCATTTAACCTTTGATACCGGTAGCAGCGATTCCCTCTACAAAATATTTCTGCATGGAGAGAAATACTATTAAAACAGGGATTAGAGATAAAACGGAAGCTGCCATTATGAGGCCATACTCAGAACCATATTGAGTAATAAACATACGGATACCTATTTGAATTGTTTTCAGTTTTGTATCACGCAGGTAAATCATAGGTGCCAGAAAGTCGTTCCATGTATTTACAAAAGTAAATATGGTCAGTGTAGCCAGTGCCGGCTTGGACAACGGTAACATTATTCTTGCATAAATTCGATATTCACTCATGCCATCGACTCGGGCTGCTTCACATAATTCATCCGGAATCCCCTGATAGAATTGTTTCATCATAAATACTCCAAATGCCGAAAATGCTTGCAGAAGGATAAGTCCTGCATGGGAGTTATCAAGTCCCATACTGCGAACCAGCATAAACTGGGGAACCATATAGACCTGCCAGGGCATAGCTATTGTGCCTATGTAACAAAGAAACAGTAAATCTCTTCCCTTAAAATTCAATTTGGCAAAAGCATATGCGGCAAAGCTGCTGGTTAAAAGTTGAAGAAGGGTAACAAAGAATGTGATTTTAACGGTGTTGATTACAAACGTGAAAAGAGGAATTTTACTCCAGATATCTATATAGTTTCTCCAACGAGGAGCTTGGGGAATCCACTGAATAGGAAATGTAAATACATCTTTATCCAGTTTTACAGAAGAGGACAACATCCAGACAAAAGGAATCAGCATTAAAAGTGACATTCCTATTAAAAGAATATATATGATTATATTAACTGCTTTAAATTTTTTCCTATGTTCCATTTCAATCTTCCTCTCAATAATCGGCATGCTTTTTTTCCCAAGTAAACTGAATGATTGTAACTGCCAAAACTATTACAAACAAAACCATGGATATACAGCTCGCATATCCATATTTACCATTAACAAATGCTGTATTATATATGTGGTATACAAGGACCAACGTGGATGTGCCCGGTCCGCCCTGCGTAAGCATATAGATTAAATCATAGACTTTAAAGCTTGCAATTGTCATCATTACCAGAACAAAAAAAGTGGTGGCTGAAAGCATCGGCCAGGTTATGTAATGGAATTTCTGCCAGCCAGTAGCTCCATCTAGGCTTGCCGACTCATATAAATCAGAAGGGATTCCTTGTAAGCCGGCTAGATAGATTACCATATAGTAGCCCATGCTTTTCCATATAGAAAACATGACCACAGTTATCATTGCCCAGTCCTTATCTGCTGCCCAGCCCGGGAGACTTTGAGGTGGGATTTTAAGAATTTGGTTCAAAATCATATTAACAGGTCCCATTTGTGGATTAAACAACATATTCCATACCACCGCGACTGCAACAAGGCTTGCAACATACGGGAAAAAGGCCAGAGTTCTGAATATATTCCTTCCCTTTAATTTCCTGTTTAGTAAAACTGCCAGTCCCAGGGAACAAACCATAGTAAGCGGAATATGCCCAAGGCAATAGGCAATTGTATTGACTAATGCCGCCTGAAACCTCGCATCTGTTCCTAAATTCAGATAGTTCTTAATTCCTACAAATTCGATAGGATGATTACCGTCCCAATTACAGAAGGAGAGTACAACAGCAAAAATGATAGGTAACATAGTAAATATGACAAAGCCTGCAAAATTGGGAAGCAAAAAGGAGTAAGCAACTATTGTCTGCCGTAGTTGTCTGCTTTTTTCCCTTTTTTTCTTAATAGATATAATATCTATTTCCTTGGTCTTGTGCATTTGCATATAATTTTTCTCCTCTTTTAAAAGATAAGGGGCTGCAGTATTGCAGCCCATCTCTTTTCTTATTAATTTTCGTTAAGTATTTTGCCTACCTCTTCATTCATTGCCTGAATACCCTCGTCTATCGTCACATTCCCTGACATGATATTGTCATGCTGCGTATTCAATGCAATATCAATTTCTCCGGTCTTTTTATTAATCGGTGCGTCCAGGTACACAGTTGCTGTTTTTAATGCTTCTTTACTATTTTCATCCTGAGGGAAGTATTCGTTACTTGTTATTACAGTTAATGCTTCCGGCAAATCCATTCCAGGCAGAAAACCTGTATTCGCCGTAATCAGGGCGCCTTCTTTTCCGGTTGCAAAAGCAACATATTTTAATGCCAGCTCTTTATTTTTGGATGCTGCATTCACACTTACAAAGCTGCCGCTTCCTACTGTCGTACCAGCTTCCACGCCTTCAGGATGAGGCAGTTTAACAATACCCCAGTTCGTACACTCAGATTCTCCAGCTTTAACTTTTCCCATCATAGTAGCTACAAACCAGGAACCAATGGGAAGCATTGCACATTGGTTATTCTGGAATACACCGCTGTAATGTGTCTGACTTGTTTTCAGGGAAGAATAATCCATACATATACCGTCTTCCTGTTCTTTCATTACCATTTCATAGAAAGGTTTCATATATTCATAGTTCCCACTTGCATAATCATGCTTTCCGTCCAGTATGGAAAAACCGGTAACGCAACCTCTCCAAACATGGTAATGTGTGCCATATACCTTGTCCTGGCCTACTTTGTCATTAGTCATTTTTCTTGCTAATGCATCATATTCTTCCATTGTAAGATCATTACTTGGATATGCTGTTCCTGCCTGATCAAAAAGGTCTTTATTGTAAAACAGAATATAGTAAGAACGAACCCAGGGTAAAGTGTACTGCTTGCCGTCAATCAATGTCTGTTCGGGGATGCCTCCGTACATGGTGGTATCAATTCCTTCTGATGCAATAAAATCATCTAAAGGTTCCAAAAAACCAGCATCCACCATTCTTACATAGCCAGGCATATCCTTTACATTGATAATATCAATATCACTGGAACCTCCGGAAAGCTGGGTAGTCAGCATGGTAGTATAATCTGCAGAGCCTAAATCCACCGGATTAATTTTAACTCCTGGATTGGCTTCCTCAAAACCTTTAACGATAGCCTGTACATCAGAAGACGACTCATAATCCCAGCAAGCAAGATTCAATACCACTTCTTCAGCATTCGTATCTTTTGTTTCAGCGCTGACGGTCTCCTGTTTACTTTTCTCCTGTGGTTCTTCCACATTGTTCTTCTGCGGTTCACTGCCGCAACCGGCTAAAAGAGTACCAGCCAGTGAAATTGTTAGAAATAACCCAAGTGCCTTTTTTGTCCATGTACTTTTCATAATTCTAATTCCTCCTATATCAATTTTTATTAACTAAACTGATTATAACAAGTACTATTCTTGTGTGGAATGCAGTAAATATAAATTATATACGTTTTTTCAGTTTGTTTTTTACTCAACATATAATATTTTTGAAATAAATACAGTATTTTTGACTGTTTTCTCAAATCATGGATTTCCTGATTTTTTTATGATATACTTATGAAAAACATAAAAAAACAAACATTTGTTCACATGACGATTATAGAGGAGTTTACCATCTATGAAACATATCAATTCGCAGTCTATACGGTATCAGATTACCAAAATAACCGTTATTTATGCGCTTGCTCTTATTATCTTGATGACGATATCTTATCGTACATTTTATGAATCCTTTTCTCAGAAAAAGATAATCAGAGCGGCCGAATTCAATTTACAGCTGATTACTGACACGGTTTCACAAAACCTGAATAACATATTCAGCTTCTCTAACTGGTGTGCAAGTAATAATTCTGTTTTTAATTATCTGACTACTCCTTCAGATGCGCCCAAACCATTGGATTCCTATGAACGCTTAAAGGAAGAATTCTACAGTACCGCATCCAGCCAATATATTGAACGTTTGGTAGTGAGTAATTACGACACAGGTTTTATGCAGATACTAACTGCAAACTGGGACGATGCCAGTATTTTTGATGCGAGTATTATTTATGATTCACTGCAGCTAAAGGATAAGATCCCTCCTAAACTGCCTGTCCTTACCGGAATTTTTCAGGATCCCCTTGTTCCCGGACATCAGATTTTCTCCGTGGTACAGAATATAACTTTGTTTAATGGAACTTCTATAGGGTGGATTTATATGGCTGTTCCGGTAAGCATAATTAATGATTCTACGGCTAATTATGAAACATCTACAGGAAACAGGCTCTTTTTTGAATTGAATGAGCAAATCTATGAAATCGCAGATCATCAAATTCTCCCTGTAGACAGGGAGTGGCGCAGTATCCGTGAATATAACAATATTGCTTATAACAGCCGGACACGAACAGAGAAGGTTTACCTGGATTCAACCAATTCCTCCAGTATCCTGATTACATATCCATCCTCTATTGAAGGACTTACCTTTTTGCAGTTGATTTCCAAAAGTGATATCGATTCTTCCGAACACTTTTATTATTTTACGCTTTTTTTGTCATTATTAATGGTAATGTTTCTTACTGCGATTATAGTTCTATATTTGAATTATCATATTGGAAAGCCTATATACAATATCCACGAAAAAATACATGCTATTTCGCAAGGTGATTTTACTTATTCACCCGAAATAGAAGGTGGAAACGAGTTAGGACAGGTAGGGCATGGCATTAATATAATGGCCCAGGATATAAAAGAGCTGATAGAACGCAAGATCGTTATGGAAAAGCAGAAACAGGATTTGGAAATACAAATTTTACATGATCAAATTAATCCCCATTTCCTGTATAATACCCTTAATTCCATACGGTTGATGGCGATTCTGCAGAATGCTACGGGGATTCCGGAAATGACCACTTCTCTGTCTCATCTATTAAAAAATATAACAAAAAACACAAAATATCTGATACCGCTTAAGGATGAGCTGGATTTGCTGAATGATTATTTTTTGATTGAAAAGTATCGGTACTCTGGTTCAATAAAACTTTTGGTACACATAGATAATCCAGAACTTTATGAATGCATGGTTCCTAAAATGATGTTGCAGCCCCTTGTAGAGAACGCTATCTTTCATGGAATTGAATCGAAGGGACAGCAAGGTATCATTAGTATAGATATTCGTAATATTAATAACAGTAGTTTTGTAATAATTATAACTGATAATGGTATAGGAATTTCAAAAGAACTTGCTGAGCAATTGCTGTATGGGGATAATGAGGCCGGTGATATAAAAAAAATCGGCATATCTAATGTAAATATGCGGATTAAGTATCATTTCGGGGAAGAATATGGTCTTCAGATTAAAAGTGAGTTGAATCAATATACTCAAATCTCAATTGCTCTGCCTTGCACAAAAGAAAGGAATGATTTCACATCATGAAATTGTTAATTGTTGATGATGAGCCCTTGGTAAGCGTAGGCATTGAGTCCATGCTTAACTGGAAGGAATATGATATCCAATTGCTGCCCCACGCTTTTAATGGGGAACAGGCTTTAAAAATGATTGAAGAATATCGGCCTGATATCGTTATAACTGATATTAAGATGCCGCTTATGTCAGGCTTGGAGCTTATCAGAGAGTGCAGAAGCCGTAATTATGAGCTGCCTATTTTCCTTTTGCTGACTGTATATGAAGATTTTGAATATGCGAAGGAAGCAATCAGCTATAATGTGCTGGATTATCTGATTAAGCTTGATTTAACACCTGATATTTTGAAGGCAGCCGTTGAAAGAGCCGTAAAATCAGTAGATAAAATAAAAAATGAAAATAATATATCGCAGTTTTCTTTAAAAGAGCAGATGCTTTCCTCTATACAAAACAAGTTTTTTATATACCTCCTTCATAATCTGTTTGAAAGTACTGAACAATTCCAACTACAATCAGAAAATTTGGGATTGCAGTTTGATTTTGGGCTGTTTTCTGTTGCTTACTGCTATACAGGAAATCGATATAATGGCGCTGCACCGCATGCTGAGGCATCTGTTACTATGTCCGTCAGTATACTTCAGATTGCTAAAGAATTGCTCAGGAAACACATTCCCTGTTACACAGTATCTATGGATTTAGAATATTTCTGTATTATTTTCTGCTGGAAAACAAAAGATATTCAGGAGTTTCTCCTTACGATAAGGGAAGCCATGGAGAATATGTGTGAAATGATTTATTCTTATTTCCATGCAGATGTTAAATGTACTCTTGGGGAGACTGTGAACTCCGCATCTTCCATATCCGCGTCTTATCAAACGGCACGCCTTCTTATGTCTTCGTCAGATAGCCGTGAGCATATTGTTTTTTATAATCCTGATTCTCCTAAATTGTTGATTCAGAATACATTTAATATCAGTATTTTTCGCAAAGAATTTTCTCTGGCTTTTGAGGAATTTAATATTGTAAAGATTAACAGCCTTTTCCATGATATTATTGTTCTTTTTCAAAACAAACCACAGAAGCTTCTTCAGGCAACAGATATATCCTGCAATATTTTACACCTATGCATATCTCTGCTTCCTTCCGGAGAAGAAATTGTAATGGATATTTTTTCAGATGAGCCGGAAAATTATCTGACTATACACAGTCTTACTTCAGTAATGCAGGTTATTAATTATCTGAACAAGCTTAACAAGGGGCTGTGCCAATATATTGAACGTGAACAAAAACATCTGACAAATCATATTGTGGCTAATATCCGAAAATATATCTGTTCCCATGTGTGCGAGCGGATTACGCAGCGGGAAGTAGCTGCAATATTCGGCATTACATCCAATTATCTTAGTATTCTTTTTAGAAAGTATAACGATACCTGTTTTAATGATTATGTGAATCAAGTAAAAATAGAAAAAGCCAAAGAATTACTGAGGACTGAAAATTTGAAGGTTTATGAAGTTGCAGAAATTCTTAATTTCAGCAGTGAATTTTATTTTAGTAAGGTATTCAAAAATATAGCAGGATGTTCTCCCAGTTCTTACTTGCAAAAGCATTCTTCTTCACCTTAATTGAAAAGGAGGAACCCCTTTTGGAGGTTTCCTCCTTTATCCAGCTGTTGTGTGTCATTGAAACAGACTGCCCCAATCCTCTGTCATTTTATCTTCCCTGACGAAAACCGGGATTTCATCTATATTTGCGGAAATGGTAAGCCAGACCCCTCCATTTATCATCCTTTTGTCCAGCAGACTGTACCAAGCGGAGCCTAAAGGCAAATAAACATCTTTTTCAAAAGTATTCTCATAAAGGATAGGAGCCACCAAAAGCGTATCTCCAAGCATATATTGTTCCTGCAGACTCCAACAATTTTTATCATATGGAAATTCATAAAACATAGGACGCATTATCGGGGCTCCCTCTATATGTGCCTCTTTCATTAATTTTCTAAGATAAGGACGCAGTTTTTCCCTTATCCGGATATACTTAGTCATGACTTCGTATGCATCCTCGCCAAAACTCCATATTTCGTTTTCGCCTCCTGTGAACATAGCTTCATTTCCATTTTTATGATACAGCTTACGGGATGGAATTCTATCGCCATGAAGACGCATGACAGGACAAAAGGTTCCCCATTCAAACCATCGGAGCAATAGTTTTCTGAAGCCTTCATTGTTAGGATCCCCTCCGGTAAAACCACCGATGTCAGTTGTCCACCATGGAATGCCGCAAACCGCCATACTAAGCCCGGCACAAAGTTGTTTCCGCAGATCCTCGTAGGTACTCTGTATATCGCCAGACCATATTAATGCGCCATACCTCTGACTTCCGGCCCAGCCGCATCGTACCAGATTCACAATGGCATCCATGCCCACTTGCTGCATTCCTTCATAAAAAATCCGGGCATACATTTGGGGAAATAAATTTCCTATCTGCAGATTACTTCCCATGTATAGTCTGTAGTTATCAAAATCAAGAGCAGAATAATTAGGCTCCGCATCATCCAGCCAGAACAAATGAATGCCCATATCATAATAATTTTTTTTGCATTTTTCCCATACGAATTCTCTTGTTTCTTTATTAGTGGGATCCAAAATCGAACTATTTCCACCAAATAATTTGGTTATATCCACTCCTCTTTCAGGCTTAATTAATAATCCCTTTTCCTGCATTTCTTCTCTGTTTTCACTGTCCTGAGCTACCTCAGGCCATACAGAAACCATCAATTGTATCCCTAATTCCTTCAGCCTCTGAACCATTTGTTCCGGCTCCGGGAAGAATTCTCTGTCAAACTTAAAATCTCCTAGTTTTGTCCAATGAAAAAAATCACAAACAATTACATCTAGGGGAATTCCTCTTTTATGATATTCCTCAGCAATTTGCAAAAGTTCTTTCTGATTCCAGTAGCGAAGCTTACTTTGCCAGAAACCGAGTCCGTATTCTGGCATTTCAGGAACTTTTCCTGTAGCATTTGCATAGGATTTAAGGATCTCTGCCGGCTCATCCCCTGCAGTAATCCAATAATCCATCTGCCTGGCCGCTTCACTATACCATTGCGTTATATTTTTTCCAAAGACTGCTTTTCCAATTGCCGGATTATGCCATAAAAACCCATAACCTCTGTCTGACAATACAAAAGGGATGCTAACCTGAGAATTTCTATGAGCCAGTTCAGCAATACTGCCTTTCCAGTCCAGAACAGTCTGCTGATATTGTCCCATGCCATATAGCTTTTCTTCCGGATCAGAAGCAAAGCTTACTGTAAGCGAAAAATCTCCTCCTATCCGTGGTTTAAACTCCCTTGATTTCAGGCGAAGTGCGCCACCATCTCCATATTCTTTTAACAATAATTTCCCATTAGAATGGAAGACAGATAATAAGCAATCCTTTTTTCCGGGAATATACTCTAAAAGTGCCCGAATTTTACCATTTATAATTTCGCCTTTATCTTCTTGGACGGTTATTATACATTTCGTCGGTTCTGGTTCCAGCAAAGCATAATCTGTATTTATTATTTCTCCCTGCATAACAGCTCGGATCCGAAGGCTGTTTTTCCCCCAGGCGACAATTTCAAGAATTTCACCATTATAACGATATCCCAAAGCCTGTTCTTTCTGATAAATCATTTTTCTCCTATCTGCCCATTGAATCTTGCAAAGAAATCGACTTGTACCGGAAAATAGAATCCTTGCATGTATTTATTATTACGGGCTATCTGATATCAGCATAAATAAATCTGGGACAATACGGAATAGACACAATATAAATAACATTCATTTTTTTTGAATTAATATAAAATATATTTTGTAAAAGCAAGGGATGTTTCATTTAAAACAGGAAACCGCCCCCCTCACCTATGGACAGGACAGCCCTTCTGTGCACACTCTCTGAAACTGAGGGGCGTTGACTGGGGGGGACGGGGAGATTATAATGGGAGGGAATGGATGGCTTGGGATGAAGGATATGGGAATTACGGATTTTAAGGAGAAGGCTTCTCATGGGGATGTGTTGATGCCGATTCAACGGTATCGGTGTATCGTGCCGTTTTCTTATCAGGATTTGTCGCTGCATTGGCATGATGAGGCGGAGGTGGCGTGGATCGCGGATGGGGAGATTGATTATGATATTAATTTTGAGACCTTCCGGGTGGTGAAGGGGGATATTTTGCTGATTTCCCCGCATACGCTGCATTCGGCGCATGCGCTCAGGGAGAAGGAGATGATTTCGGAGAGTCTGGTTTTTCATTTGGACATGCTGGGATATCAGACGCCGGATGCGTGTACGATTAAGTATATCAGTCCGCTGCAGAAGGGGAAGTATCGGTTCGTTCCGGTGATCCGGGAGGGAGAGCCGGGGCATGAGGCGCTGCTTGGCTGCATAAAGGAGATGCTGACGTGTCTGGAGGATAAGAATTATACGCGTTTTGCAGGCTGTCAGGAGGACGGCGGGGAAGTGAGAAGGCGGGAGGGGATCGAGCTTTTTATGAAGGAGCAGTTGTTTCGGTTTTTCCGGCTTTTGTATCAGTATGGTTATGTGGTGAAGAATGAAAGCTCGGCCAGTGATTCGGAGCTGGAGCGGAAGCTTAAGGCTGTGTTGGGATTTATTCAGGAGCATTATACGGAGACGCTGACCATTGAAGAGCTGGCGGGGGTGTGCCATTTCAGCCAGGCTCATTTCATGAGCTTTT
>OFMJ01002495.1_pt1 | contig 10470 bp, 9 predicted proteins | sample 1541801 | NCBI WGS metagenome assembly OFMJ01 (sample SAMN04209234, study PRJEB22552) | human gut metagenome | biome: gut; material: feces | host: Homo sapiens | place: USA: Oklahoma
CCGCAGGGCAAGAGGGAAGAACAGGACTTGTCCAGTTCCCTCTTGCTCGATTTAGCGAAACAGGCTGAACCGATAGGTGAGGCAGTTTGTGCTAAATCGGGGTGGCGGCACAAAGGAATAGCCTGAACACAGGCTTCTTTCCTCTGCTACTGTTTGCTATCAGGGCTGATTAGCCTACTGATTCGCTTTTTCAAACTGTTTGTAGGTTTGAGAATCGGCATATTCACGAACAAAAGCCCGGATGTCGTAGGCTAAGCACCCACCGCCCTTTTCCATATTGCTATGGCGGGTTTGCAGATGCTCGCCCCCAAACCGGACGTACACCTTTCAATGTATCCGGCTTTCCATTAATATCAATAACTTAGCCGTTATCCATTCGTTGCCTGCATTTTTCACATACGACAAGTGTTTTCCGGTTCCGTTTAATCATCAGGCGTTCCCAATCATTATCACCCTTTAGAGTTTTAAGATTTCGTACCTGAAACATGGAAACTTTCCCTTTGGCACCGCATAGCTCACATTGGCAGGATTGAAGTCGCCTTATCAATGTTGGTTCTTTTACGCCAATATTGGTAAAGAACGGCTCTTTTTCTGAATAGAATTTACTTGTCCCTCTTTGACAGAAACCTTTATTATAGAATATCCGGTACTGGGTCTTCCCATTTTTGTCGATATAGGGTACTGCAAAATTCTTGTCTTTTTTGTATTGACTGATCACTTTGCTTACCGTACTGTTCAGTTTTTGGGAGAGAGTCTTGTACATACTGTATTCCATGATATGATAAAAGTTGTACAGGTTGCAGCTGTTACTCGCTATGGAATAATAGTTATACAGTCCTTGGATTTCCGCATTGTATTGCGTGACTATATCCAAAATGGAGTTATTAGTGATTCTTTTACGGGCTTTGGGCTTCCAAATAGTCTTGCCTTTATACCTTTCAAAATCGAGTACATCATATTGTTGAAGTTTCTTTTTCATCACTTCTGATGTGATTTTCAGTACCACCTTGTTATTATGGATCCTTGCATATATATTTGACTTAGTTTTCTCAATATTGTCCGATTGGCGGACAAATATATCGTATCCTAAGAATTTTGCAGGCTTCCGGGCATTGGTTATCAAAGTCTTGTCATCTGAAAGTTCAAGCCTGAGGATATTTTGCATCCACTGGGCTATCATTTCTTTCGTTTCTTGACAATCCTTTTGACTTCCGATTATTCCGATCAGAAAATCATCTGCATATCTGACGTAACGCATCCTCCGGAAGTTACTATCCATAGGGTCTCCACTTGGCATTCTCCTTATCTGCTTCTCGTATTCTCTAACTTGTTCCAACTTCTCTGTTTTTACTTTTTCATCTTTTTCTGTTTCAATGGACTTTAACAGCAAACACTTCTTACTATATAATTTATTGGTTTTCGGGAACATCCGTCTCTTTCTGCCTCCTTTACGGAATTCATCACACACTCTTTGCATATATTTATCGAACTTGTCGAGGTATATATTAGCTAATATCGGGCTAATAATGCCTCCTTGTGGAGTTCCACTATATGTTCTATGGAATTTCCAGTTCTCTAAATATCCCGCACGAAGGAACTTTCTGATCAGACGAATAAAGCGTTCGTCTTCTATCTTTTCCCGGAGTATGTTTATCAGGACCTCATGGCTTATATTGTCGAAGAACCCTTTAATGTCCCCTTCAATGAACCATTTGGTTCCTGTATATTCACGCTTGATAGTCAGCAGGGCTGTATGACAACTCCTTTTAGGGCGGAATCCGTGGGATGTATTGGAAAAGCCATCTTCATAGATTGTCTCCAGTATCATTCTTGTCACCTCCTGTACCAGTTTGTCATCAAAAGAGGGTATCCCAAGAGGGCGCATTTTACCGTTCTTCTTTGGTATATACGTTCTCTTAGCCGGACGTGGCTGATATGTCTCATCTTTTAATGAGGCTATCAGTTCCTCAATACGGGATATGCTCATCTGGTCTGCCGTTTTCCCATCAGTCCCGGCTGTCATATTACCAGCTTTAGCGTAAATGTTTTGGTACGCAACATAGAACATTTCTGTATTGAATAAAATCCGATACAACCGTTTATATTTATAGTTTAAAGTATTGCTGTGTTCAACTAAGCTTTTTAATACTCTTTCTGGACTTCTCATAATGTCTCTCACATTTTCCGTTAATTGTATTAAGATATTAACTGCCTCCCTTCGCCATGTATGAGGCTTTCCCTCACTCGGACTACTACGGAGGCTCCGTTGCCATGCCGGATATTCAGAGGACAATACCTCATAGCCTGATAACAGGCATTCCGGTTTAGGCAATCCCCATTTAGATATGTATCAACTATTAGCGCGATGAATTGTCGGATATGGCATTCAACCTTTCCGCTTATTGCGGCTATGTTGTGATAAGTTCTTGCCGTAAACTCGCCAATCCGATAAGCCACGGTATCACAAAAAGACGTTTATAAATATCTTACGTCTTTACCTACAGATGAGTCATAGGTCTACCATTCTATCAATCCAGACATTATCCTCATATTCATCTTTTCATCTTGCCGTTCTGTCGCAACTTGATATTTAGTTGACTTACGGCTTTCCCGACATGCTACACTCCCTGTCCCGTTTCCGTTTCAGATAAGTCGGGTGATGATAGGTGTGAAGAACACTTACCTAATCTCTTGCCAAAGAGATATTTGATACATACCCATATGGGCGCACGCTGGCTCTATAGTACGTTTTTCGCCCGATGGTAAAGTAGGGAAGTACACCTTTTGCCCGATAGCGTTGCAAGGTTCTGAAAGATGCTTTCAACAGAAAGGCTAAGTCTTGATTATCTAATAGCCTTTCGTTTTCATCGAATACAGTATCGGTATTGATAAGAGATTTCAAGTCTTGCCCGATTTCGGTGAGTTTTTTGGATAGCTTCTCCATCCACTTCTCGAAGTTTTCATTGTCTATATACATTTTGCTTCAATTTTAAGTTCAACATTATTATTTTCAATCGATTGATGAAGCAAAGTTCTGCAAAACAAGGTTGCATAAAAAGAGGAGTAGGTAACTACTCCCCGAAAAATGGTTTATAAACTGCTATAAATAAACAACTTGCAAAACCATCTTTTCTAATCTTTATTTATTCTTACGTTTACGGTCTTCTCTGGCAATAGCATTTCGCAAAGCGTCCAATGTTTTAGTAAGATTGTATGGTTTACGAGTAAACACTTCACCAATCTTATCGTAGATACTACCAAATTTCAAATTGAAAAGCTGCTCAAAGTTACGGGCTAGACAAGCCTCTGAAACGGGCTTTCCATTCTTTCCGGTAATCTCGCCTTGAAGAAATAAACCAAGCACAATTTCAGCAATGCCAATAATTCCCAAGTCTTTAGATTTAGGAATTACATACAGGTCTGACTTGAACTCTGTAGACACAGGCAAACTAAACTGTTCGGGATGAGTAATTTTCAGGTTGAGCAACTCTAATTCTGCATCAATTAGGGATAATGCTTTATGAATGTATAGATTTTTAGGCGCATTTTTCCCCCTGCCCATCCTGATACAACCCCTTTAATGGGGCTATCTCAATACGGGTGAGATTAAGCATCCGGAAGATATGAGTATAGTCTTCCGAATTGCTAATTGTTACTATTTGCTTCACAAAATCTTCATAAGCATCTTGCATTTCTGTGTTAATAACTTCTTGTGAGGTATCAACCAGTAAGATGAAAAACCTCGTTCTCAATAAATCATTCATAGGCATAAAATTTAATTGTGAATAAATTATATATCAAAGCACTAGCTTTGTATGCTGAATGATTTCTTGTTTTGTTTGTAGTTCCTCTGCTAATCAGAATGATTCAAGGGGTATTCAGCCTTATTGGTCGCAATTCCAGAAATGGTGAACTTCAAAATCCTGCTTCTTACAAATATAATCCACTGGCATGAGTTCTAAAATAGCGAAATGTAGCTATACAGAAGAACTGAAACTTGCATCAATCCTTGTCAATCGTTTCTTTATATAGTTCATAATCTATCTTTCTTCATGGCAAGTAATTCATCTAGTTTACCCTCTGCAATATATGGCAAACACTGATGTATCTTATCGGTAGACCAATCCCACCATTTCAGTATTAGCAGTTGTTCAATTACCTCTGCATCGAAGCGTTTTCGTATTTCTTTGGCAGGAGTTCCGCCCACAATCGTATAAGGCGGAACATCTTTGGTCACTACGGCACGTGCGGCAATAATCGCTCCATCACCGATATGAACCCCCGCCATAATCACAGCCTTGTAGCCGATCCATACGTCATTGCCGATCACAATATCGCCTTTATTGTCCCATGCAGTAGTAATATTCGACTTCTCCAATTCCCATTCTTCATAGAATAGAGGAAAGGTATACGTAGACAGAGATTTCAATGTATGATTGGCGCAATTAAACAGGAACTTTGTGCCACAGGCAATAGAACAGAACTTGCCAATAATTAACTTCTCCCGGTGGATGGGATAATGATAAAGCACATTGTTCTTCTCAAATAGCAAGGGATCAGCTACAAAATCATTGTAAATAGTATAATCGCCTACCTCAATTTGTGGATCTTTAATCACGGCATTCAGATAGACTGTTTGCTTATCTCCGGTACGTGGATATATTTTTGTCATCATAACTTGATTCGTTTTTAATAGTGTTTATTTTTCAGAAAAATAATAGATTGCAGTGCCAGCAGGATCACAAATAGATATTCTGCCGTCAAGTAGAGGGGTAAAGATGCATCTATACAGAAGCTCAACCAATAGAGATATACTAAATACACACAGGTGGTTGTCACCTGAAACAGAAAGGTGATTTTGGTTTTCCCCGTTCCTCCGACTGCGTTAAGATATACATAGCCGGGTAGTGCAAACGTGTAATTCAATAGCATCACCACGAAAGGAGCAAATGCTAATTCCACCAATAGTTCGCTATCGGTGTAGAAGTCCACAATCCAACGATTACAGAGCAACGCAATTCCTACCAATGGGAAGCCAATAGCATAGCCTAATTTCAGAACCTTGTGACAGATCGGGAAAAGCTCGTTTCTCGATCCGGCTCCAATAGCATTACTCACCAATGAACCTGTAGTGACAGCAAAGGAATTGGCAATTACGAAAAATATTGCTGATACGCTTCGGGTGATATTGGAAATAGCCAACTCTGTTTTCCCTAAATGCTCGATTGCCACGAAAAATAGAAACCAAGGGGCTACGCTGATAAAAGCATGGAGCATACTCCACACAGACAGATTCAGGACTTTGATAAGTAACCGTCCATCATAAACGGGCTTTAATCCGTATTTATCTTTGTCAATCTTCGCTTTTGTGTAGATACAAAGCACAATCAAAGAACCCATTTCCGCTAAAGATGAAGCGATGGCTGCTCCCGAAATGCCTAATTCCAGTGTAAATATTAAAAAGTAGTTCAGCGGGATATTAATCGTCACCGCAATAACAGCCGACCACGATAAGGCTTTCGTATGCGTTATCCCAACGAAGAAAGACCGGATAGCCAGAAAAGGAAATGAGAACAACAGCCCGAAGCTGCGCCAGTCTAAATAGCGGACTACCGCTTGATAAATCTCCGGCGAGGAAATTAATCGTTTCAATAGATAAGGAGAAACGGCATGAATCAATAGGCAAAGCAAGACGGCTAATCCCGATAAAAAAAATAGCCCCTGAAAGAAAGTCTTTCCTGTTGCCTTATAATTCTGCTCCCCGTTTCTGCGGGCAATCATTACTTGCAATCCAATACTGAACCCGAAGCCCAGCATATAGACCGCCAGATAATAAATTCCGGCAATAGCGGATGCTCCCAACTCCACCTCGCCTACGTGACCTAAAAAGACAGCATCCGTTATATTGATTAACTGCTCCATTAAGATGCTCATCATTACCGGAAAGTTGATGAGCCATATTTGTTTATATGTATAATTCATTGCTCAACTGCAAAATAGCACGACACGAACAGACCTGCATAACATGGTCTGCCAGCTCGTAAATTCATAAATAGAAGGATATAAAATCTCTGTGGCAAATAAATCGTTATTTGTCAAATAGCTGAATAGCTTTCTTGAAGGGGGCTATTCGCAGGAGCGTAGCTATATGCAGAGTTTCATAAGAAGTGAATACTATTTGTTAGTTGATATAGCGCAAATGTATGAAAAATTAAGAAATTCAATCTATCAATTCATGGATTTCTTTTATATGCAGGTGCAAATGTCCCAAATATCCCTCTATCATTTCTCTTAATGTAACCTTTGCTCCTGTAAAGTCTCCAGCCTGTTCTTATCTACCGAGTTAATTACTTGGATGATGTGCAGATTGTAACACTTCCATAACTGGATTAAGTTAGCCCAGTCTGCATTTTGATAATCTTGCAAAGCTATCCACAAGTCATTATCCTGTGTATAATCAGGGAAGAAAAGCAGGTCTTTGCTATATTGCAACCGAACCATGCGTTGGTGATTGTTGGATGCCGAATCAATCAAGTGGCCGAGAATCTGCTTGATGGTGCGATTCTGCGCATTTCGCCTTTGTGTGATAACCTCTACGGGCAGACTACTTAACAAATTCTCTTCTGCTTCAATAACCTGTGCAATGCCAGCGGTTATATGTATAAAATTACTTTCTTGCATAACTTTCTAATTTTAAATACTTCTGCAAAAGTAAGTTCTTTGCCTATCATCCACTTGTAAAAAACTGACTTTATCACAAATGACTACGCACGACTATGCGATTTAATAACATTCAGCCTACAATCTTCGGAAAAGAATGTAGAATACGGAGAATGCGAAGATAGATATTGAGTAGGCGAACAGCCTGTAAACTCTTTAAAGTCTTTCACCAAGTGCGAAGGATCGTAAAAGCCACACGAATAAGCCAAATCTACGAACTCCATTCCCGGATGATTCTGCAACAGATACAGTGCTCGCTGAAAGCGAACTACCCGATAATATTCTTTAGGGCTCATTCCTACATAGTTGGAAAATACTCGCTTGAATTGCCTATATCCCAAACAAGCACTTTCAGCAAGGGTATTCACGTCAATTTGCGGTTGATTGATGATTTGACGGATAGCGTGATGAGTTCTTTGGTAGTTACAATTTGCATCGACCAACCGTTGCATAAGGAAGCGTTCAATCAACCGGATGCAGGTTTCAACGGCTGGTTCGGCAGAAATATTTCGTTTCAGGTGATTCAGTTCAATATCTTCCAAATCTTCTACATCTATATAATGGTTATAAAGTTCACTCATAGAGCATCGCACAAATGGATTCAGCCCCAACGGGTGAAATATAACGGCAATCATATCAATATTTCCTTCTGAAATCAAGCTCCCATAAGTTGAGAACTGTCCTCGAATGAAATTCTTCGGCTGTAAACCTTTTGATTGGATATTCAGATTCTCACCCCGATGGAAAACAAGGTGTACGCAACCCGATGGAATAGTCTGTACCATTACTGGCTCTACTTCATCGGTTTTTAGCACCCAATAGTCTTTAATGTATTGGGAAAGTATAGGTGACGGATATAGAACTTTGCTTTTTCTCATCGCTATTTCGTTAATCTGCTGTGCGCTTGGCGGTAAATATAGGCGTTAATCTCCGCATGACAATAAAGTAAGTCGAAAATTTAGATGAATGGCGTGTATTTTGTTCCGCTATATGTCAGCGTTAAACGGTGCATTGCCCTCGTTACTGCCACATATAGCATACTCCGGTCAATCTCTGAATGATAATTCTTGTCATCCACCTGTGGGATAATCACCTCATCGAATTCCAAACCCTTTGCCATGTGTCCAGAGGTGATAATAATACCCTGTACGAAAGCAGAACTTTGGCTCGATAGGAAATGAATATCGGGAATTTGTAATTTATCGGCCATCTCACGAGCTTGCAATTCGGTTTTGCAGACAATCCCCAGTGATTTATAGGCGGATGCCTGATAGGTGGCTATTAATTCTTTAATGGAAGATAGCTCTTCTTTCTCATTATTATATTGTAGTACTCGTGGTTTCTCTCCGTGCCGTGCGACTGGTTCAAGATCGGGGTTTGTCCGTATTTTCTGTGCAAAATCAGTGATCTCGCAAGTAGACCGGTAACTTTTGCATAGCTTCATCACTTCACCTGTGACAAGAGCTTTCTGAATCATATCCGCAGTAGACGAGCCGTAAGGATTGACCGACTGGCTGGCATCGCCCAACACCGTTTTTCGGCAAGGGAATAGCTTTTGTATTACCTTAAACTGGATTGGAGAATAATCTTGCATTTCATCTACCAGCAAATGTTTAACACAATTCTTTGTATTACCTTCCAAAGCGATATGCAGATACGCCAATGGTGCTATGTCGGCATATTCAAGCGTGCGGTTCTTCCGCATTTTAAACAGTTCCGACTTACCCATCCATGCGAAGAAATCTTTATAGACTTGCAGGTCATTGTTTCCGGCAAACATTTGCTTCATCTCTTTTTTTAGGAAATTCCGTTCGGCAGTCGTCACCGTGAAAGCGTACTGTACTTTTATCATCTCGAGAATATAATCCGTCATTGCCTCAAACCGCTGGCGCATGGGGTAGCGGTTGAAGCGGTGGAATTGCTCTTCGATAAATTCAGCCGGAACGGTGATATGTTTGGTTAGCTTCACATCTTCTGCTCTAAAATAGTGGTTTTCGATGTGCAGAATAAAGCGATCCAGACTGGCGATGAAATCGAAAGAGGATTTATACTCGATTCGTTCAATAAAGTCCGGTGTTGGTTTTGTCAGTAGTTCATTCACCTGCTCAAAAAAGCTAAGGTGTTTGTATTTGTGATTCAGTACTTCGGAAAGTATCTGCTCCATGCTGGTTTCGGGTACGGTTTCTTCGCCCAATTCGGGCAGCACGTTAGAGATGTAATCGGCAAATACCTTGTTCGGAGAAATAATCAATATGTTTTTTGAAGAGATACTACCCTGAAAAGCATACAGCAAGTAGGCGATGCGGTGCAGGGCAATAGAAGTTTTGCCCGAACCTGCTACCCCCTGAATGATGAGCGTCCGGGCTTCCTCATTACGGATAATCCGGTTCTGCTCCCGCTGGATGGTGGCGACAATGTTTTTCATTTTATCATCTGCATTAGCACTCAGTTCCTTTTGCAGAATATCATCGTGGACGGTCAGCGCACTCTCAATCATAAATTCCATCTTTCCAGCCCGAATCCGGTATTGGCGTTTCAACGAAATATCCCCTTTTATCTCTCCCGATGGGGATTGATAAGATGCTTCGCCCAGTTCGTGATCGTAGAACATACTTGAAATAGGTGCTCGCCAATCATAAATCACGGTTGTCCGGCTTTCAGTATCGTGAAAGGTATGGATGCCGATATAAACAGGGATTATTGGACGGTTCTCGCTCTTCTCTTGAAAGTCGATTCGTCCGAAGTAGGGAATATCCACTATTTTGGCAAGCCGTCGGCGTTTGTCAATTACACTTTCGCCTATGGCAAAATGATTCAGGATGCTTTCACGCATGGAGCGTATCTCATGCGGATCAATATCTTTATTACTCCAAAGGTAGTCTTTGTACTCTGCCAATGTATCTACATGGTCTTTCACGGACACATCTGTATGGCTGATTATCTGCTTCAGCCGACCAATTATTTGCTGTAAATAGCTTCTTTCTTGCTTCTCTGTTTGATTGAACATCGTAGTAATTTATTGCTAAAGGATGAAAATAGAGTCAAAACGGTGCGCAAAATTACTGCAATCGGGTAGGATAGGAAATGGCTATTTATAGCTATATATCCATAAGTTTTGTATCTTTGCAAGGAGAAGTTACGAAAAGAGTGTAATTTATTGAAAATGAGCGTAGGTTAATTGCTCTTGATAGTAATAGGTTACGATTTAGTTAGTTATCTACTGCATTATCCTTCTGCGCGTCGCGTAACCTTCAAAGAACTCTTTGTATGCAAAAGTAGCTATTTTATCCGAGATTTTGATATAAACTCCCGGATTTTTTATCACCTCATTCATTAGTTTTTCCGTAAAAGCGGTATTGTTCGTCGGAACACCATTGCCCAAAACGAGTTTAGAACAAACGTGTGCCGACTACCGCATAGCCAGAGAAAAGGGCATTGCCTCACGCCTAAACGATGTTTAGACTGATGAAGCAATGCCCCTTTCTTTTGCGTCTATGCCAAGAGGTGCTTTTACGGGCTACCAGATGATTTTTCTTTTTTAGCTGTTTTTTGTGCCGGAAGCGGAAAGTGAATGCAGAGAGTGTCAGCCTGCCCCATAAATGAAACAAGCGGCCACACACAGCGGGCAATCCGGGAAGAATGATTGTTGCCACCCGGCTGGACAAGTCCCGTCGGATCGGAAAACAATCATACTCCCTTTGTTGTGGTTTGCCCTTTTCACGCTTCCGGTGATGTCTTTTTCCTTTTGGT
>OFMJ01002501.1_pt1 | contig 10457 bp, 8 predicted proteins | sample 1541801 | NCBI WGS metagenome assembly OFMJ01 (sample SAMN04209234, study PRJEB22552) | human gut metagenome | biome: gut; material: feces | host: Homo sapiens | place: USA: Oklahoma
TAAATACCGCCTTTCAGCAGGTTACGGTGGAAATCCGCGACCAGTGAACCGATATAACGTGAGGTATACGGGCGGTTGGTGGATTTATCTTCTTCCTGGCAGAATTTAATGTACTTCTTCACCCCGTTCGGAAACTTAATGTAGTTTCCTTCGTTGATGGAGTAGGTTTTGCCTTTCTCCGGGAAGCGCATCCGTTCCTGGCACAGGCAGAAAACACCCAGCGAAGGATCATAAGTAAAGGCGTGAACACCGCATCCGGTGGTGTAAACCAGCATAGTAGAGGAGCCGTATACCACGTAACCTGCCGCAACCTGTTTGTTACCAGGCTGGAGGAAATCTTCTTCCGTTACCGGCGTGCCAACAGGCGTAACGCGGCGGTAGATAGAGAAAATGGTACCGACAGAGACGTTAACATCGATGTTGGACGAGCCATCCAGTGGGTCCATCAGCACCACGTATTTTGCGTGTTCACAGCCTTCAAAGACGACAATCTCATCTTCTTCTTCAGAGGCAATGCCCGCAACGATATCGCGTGCTTTCAGTGCGGCTTTCAGTTTCTCATTAGCGAACAGGTCTAGTTTCTGCTGAACCTCGCCCTGCACGTTCTCAGCACCGCTGGCACCCAGGATATCAACCAGTCCTGCTTTGTTGATATCGCGATGGATAATCTTGGCGCCCAGTTTTATTGCCGACAGCAAAGCAGTGAGCTCACCGGTAGCATGAGAAAACTCGTGCTGCTTTTCGACAATAAATTCACCTAACGTTTTCATAAAACTTTCCCTGCAATGTTTATGGAGTAAAGCGACCGCAACAATCTTAACAAATAATCCCAATGTTGCGCTCAGGTGAATCGCGCCAGCAAATTACGGATTATCCTGAAATGCGTTTCTCACTTGCCCGACATATGCGTAAAATGAGCGCCAGATTAAAAAAGGATAGTGACGTATGCGCATTCATATTTTAGGAATTTGTGGCACGTTTATGGGCGGTCTGGCGATGCTGGCGCGCCAGTTAGGCCATGAAGTAACGGGTTCGGACGCCAATGTGTATCCGCCGATGAGCACCTTACTTGAGAAGCAAGGCATTGAACTGATTCAGGGTTACGATGCCAGCCAGCTCGATCCACAGCCGGATCTGGTGATTATTGGTAACGCCATGACCCGTGGAAATCCGTGTGTGGAAGCGGTACTGGAAAAAAACATCCCTTATATGTCAGGTCCGCAGTGGCTGCACGATTTTGTGCTGCGCGACCGCTGGGTGCTGGCCGTTGCCGGTACACACGGCAAAACCACCACGGCGGGAATGGCGACCTGGATTCTGGAACAATGCGGTTACAAACCGGGATTTGTGATCGGCGGTGTGCCGGGGAACTTTGAGGTTTCGGCGCGTCTGGGCGAAAGCGACTTCTTTGTTATCGAAGCGGATGAGTACGACTGCGCCTTCTTCGACAAACGCTCTAAATTTGTCCATTACTGCCCGCGTACGCTGATCCTCAACAACCTTGAGTTCGATCACGCCGATATCTTTGACGACCTGAAAGCGATCCAGAAACAGTTCCACCATCTGGTGCGTATCGTTCCGGGGCAGGGGCGTATTATCTGGCCGGAAAACGACATCAACCTGAAACAAACCATGGCGATGGGCTGCTGGAGCGAGCAGGAGCTGGTGGGCGAGCAGGGGCACTGGCAGGCGAAAAAGCTGACCACTGACGCTTCCGAATGGGAAGTCTTGCTGGATGGCGAAAAAGTGGGCGAAGTGAAATGGTCGCTGGTGGGCGAACATAATATGCACAACGGCCTGATGGCGATTGCGGCGGCCCGTCATGTTGGCGTAGCGCCGGCAGATGCTGCTAACGCGCTGGGTTCGTTTATTAACGCTCGTCGTCGTCTGGAGTTGCGCGGAGAAGCAAATGGCGTGACGGTGTATGATGATTTTGCCCATCACCCGACGGCGATTCTGGCAACGCTTGCGGCGCTGCGCGGCAAAGTTGGCGGTACGGCGCGCATTATTGCCGTGCTGGAACCGCGCTCAAACACCATGAAAATGGGGATCTGCAAAGACGATCTGGCACCTTCATTAGGTCGTGCCGATGAAGTCTTCCTGCTGCAACCGGCGCATATTCCGTGGCAGGTGGCAGAAGTGGCAGAAGCCTGCGTTCAGCCTGCACACTGGAGCGGCGATGTGGATACGCTGGCAGATATGGTGGTGAAAACCGCTCAGCCGGGCGATCACATTCTGGTGATGAGTAACGGCGGTTTTGGTGGGATCCATCAGAAACTGCTGGATGGGTTAGCGAAGAAAGCGGAAGCCGCGCAGTAATTCACAGCCTCAGCCTGATAGAGTGTGTGTAGGCCGGATAAGGCGTTCACGCCGCATCCGGCATTTGAGCATAGTGCCTGATGCGACGCTTGATGCGTCTTATCAGGCCTACAGGTGCACCGTATCCGGCAAACCATACTCACATCAACAACGAAAATTACCCTTCGTTCTCCGCTAACTCGCGCAGATACTGGAAAATCTGGCGTGCGGATTTCGGCGGCTTATTCCCTTCTTTCTCTTTCTTCGCGTTACGGATCAGAGTACGCAGTTGCTGACGATCGGCATCGGGCCACAGATTCAATACTTCAGCGATGGCGTCATCACCTTGCTCGATCAGACGATCGCGCAGGTTTTCCAGTTTATGGAACAACACCACTTGCTGGTTGTGGCGGTTTTTCAGCTTATCCAGCGCCTGACGGATCGGTTCTACGTCGCGCTGGCGCAGCATCTTACCGATGAGCTGCAACTGGCGGCGGCGACCTTCCATCTTAATACGCTGGGCGAGCTCAATAGCCGCGCGCAGATCCGCATCTAACGGGATCTTATCCAGCGCGTTTTTCCCCAGATCAACAATTTCCGCGCCAAGGCGTTTTAGCTCCTCGGCATCACGTTTAATTTCACTTTTACTGACCCAGATAATTTCATCGTCTTCGTCTTCGATGTCATCACCGGGAACGTCGTCGAGCCAGTCTTCGGGCTGCTTAGTCATCTCAGGCTCCTTAAAAAAAGAGGCTAATGTTACCAGTTAAGATGCGCACTGAAAAACGGTTCTCTGTTAGACTTCAGAGAAACTCTCTACATTATGGCACTTGCAATGAAAGTAATCTCTCAAGTTGAAGCGCAGCGCAAGATTCTGGAAGAAGCAGTTTCGACTGCGCTGGAGTTGGCCTCAGGCAAATCGGACGGTGCAGAAGTTGCCGTCAGCAAGACCACCGGCATTAGCGTAAGCACGCGTTATGGTGAAGTGGAGAATGTTGAATTCAATAGCGATGGCGCGCTGGGGATCACCGTTTATCACCAGAACCGTAAAGGTAGCGCATCGTCTACCGATTTAAGCCCGCAGGCCATTGCCCGCACCGTACAGGCGGCGCTGGATATTGCCCGTTACACTTCGCCAGATCCGTATGCAGGCGTGGCAGACAAAGAACTGCTGGCTTTCGACGCGCCGGATCTTGACCTGTTCCACCCTGCGGACGTTTCTCCGGATGAAGCCATTGAACTGGCGGCCCGTGCGGAACAGGCGGCATTGCAGGCGGACAAACGCATCACCAATACCGAAGGCGGTAGCTTTAACAGCCACTACGGTGTCAAAGTTTTTGGCAACAGCCACGGCATGTTGCAGGGTTACTGCTCAACGCGTCATTCGCTCTCCAGTTGTGTAATCGCCGAAGAAAATGGCGATATGGAGCGCGATTATGCCTACACCATTGGGCGTGCGATGAGCGATCTACAAACGCCAGAGTGGGTTGGGGCCGACTGTGCTCGCCGTACCTTATCGCGCCTGTCACCGCGTAAACTTTCTACCATGAAAGCGCCGGTGATTTTTGCCAATGAAGTGGCAACAGGGTTGTTTGGTCATTTGGTGGGGGCGATAGCGGGTGGTGCGGTCTACCGTAAATCGACCTTCTTGCTCGACTCGCTCGGTACACAAATTCTGCCGGACTGGCTGACAATTGAAGAACATCCGCATCTGCTGAAAGGGCTGGCATCTACACCATTCGACAGCGAAGGTGTGCGCACCGAGCGCCGCGATATCGTCAAAGATGGCATCCTGACTCAGTGGCTGCTGACCAGCTATTCGGCGCGGAAACTGGGGCTGAAAAGCACCGGACATGCGGGCGGTATTCACAACTGGCGGATTGCCGGACAAGGGCTAAGCTTCGAACAAATGCTCAAAGAGATGGGCACCGGGCTGGTGGTGACGGAGCTGATGGGCCAGGGCGTGAGTGCCATTACCGGTGATTATTCCCGTGGTGCAGCGGGCTTCTGGGTAGAGAACGGCGAAATTCAGTATCCGGTAAGTGAAATCACCATCGCAGGTAATTTAAAAGATATGTGGCGCAATATTGTCACCGTCGGTAACGATATTGAAACACGCAGTAATATACAGTGTGGTTCTGTGCTGTTGCCGGAGATGAAAATCGCTGGGCAGTAAAAAACTGGCGCGACCTGCCGCGCCAAATCTTCATAATAAAAAAGGAAGTGAGCAATGCGTAAAAGCCTGTTAGCTATTCTTGCAGTCTCCTCATTGGTATTCAGTTCGGCGTCATTTGCCGCTGATCTTGAAGACAATATGGAAACCCTCAACGACAATTTAAAAGTGGTCGAAAAAGCCGATAACGCGGTGCAAGTCAAAGACGCGTTAACTAAAATGCGCGCTGCGGCGCTGGATGCGCAAAAAGCGACGCCGCCGAAGCTTGAAGGCAAATCACCGGACAGCCCGGAAATGAAAGACTTCCGCCACGGTTTCGACATTCTGGTCGGTCAGATTGACGACGCGCTGAAGCTGGCAAATGAAGGTAAAGTAAAAGAAGCGCAGGCTGCCGCAGAGCAACTGAAAACGACCCGCAACGCCTATCACCAGAAGTATCGTTAATTCTTTATTTCCCTGTTGCCTGCACTCAGGTAACAGGGAACTTATCATCGCAAATGATGCACCACCTGATTGCTGCTGCCGCGCCAGATCAGGGAAGGGTCTTTTAAATCCTGCACAAATTTTCCGTCGACCAGCACGTTAATCAAATCAACAACCTGCATTTGCGCAGCGTTGAGTTCGTCGAGTTTATAGCCTGTCCACATCCAGATGTCTTTACCCGGACACTCGGCGCGGATGCGTTGTACCAGCTTCAGAATATCCGGCACGTTTTGCGGATGTAGCGGATCGCCGCCGGAGAGGGAAATACCCTGGCGTTTGATGCGAGTGTCATTCAGATCGTTAATGATCTGGTCTTCCATTGCTTTGGTAAATGGCTGACCGGAATTTACCCGCCAGGTGCTTTTGTTATAGCAACCGGGGCATTCATGAACACACCCAGAGACAAACAGGGTGCAGCGAGTGCCGGGGCCGTTGACGATGTCGACAGGATAGTACTGATGATAGTTCATTATTTCACCTGGCTTATCAGTCCGCGTGTAGGCTGCATCCGGTAATCAACGCCTGATGCGACGCTGTCGCGTCTTATCAGGCCTACAGCCGTTGCCAAATGTAGGCCGGATAAGGCGTTTACGCCGCATCCGGCATTTGCTTAACACAGAGTGAAGATTAACCTATCTGCCCATTTCCCAGATGTTTAACGCGGCGCTTAACTTCTTCCTGCTTACCAGCGTTAAACGGACGTGCATCCGGGCTACCTAAATATCCGCACACGCGGCGAGTCACCGACACACGGGAGGTGTCATGGTTACCACATTTCGGACAAGTGAAGCCTTTGCTGGTGCACTCAAATTCGCCGGTAAAGCCACACTCGTAGCATTCATCGATCGGTGTGTTGGTGCCGTAATACGGTACATGCTGATAGCTGTAATCCCAGACATCTTCCAGCGCCTTCAGGTTGTGCTGAATGTTTGGATACTCGCCATAGCAAATGAAGCCACCGTTCGCCAGTGGCGGGTAAGGCGCTTCAAAGTCGATCTTGTCGTACGGGTTCACCTTCTTCTCCACATCGAGGTGGAAACTGTTGGTGTAGTAACCTTTATCGGTCACGCCCGGCACCACGCCAAACTCAGCGGTATCGAGACGGCAGAAGCGGTCACACAGGTTCTCACTCGGCGTACTGTAGAGGCTGAAACCGTAGCCAGTTTCTTCTTTCCACTGATCCACCGCCTGACGCAGACGCTCAACAATCGCAATACCTTTCGCGCGCAGCTGCTCGTTGTCGTAAACATGCTCGCCGCCGAACAGCGCGTTAATGGTTTCGTGGATGCCGATGTAACCCAGCGAAATAGACGCACGACCGTTTTTGAAGATTTCAGAAACGTCGTCGTCAGCATTCAGACGCACGCCACAAGCGCCTTCCATATAGAGGATCGGGGCTACGCGCGCTTTCACGCCTTCGGCAGTCAGTTTTTCGTAGGCGGCAACAGCCAGTTCAACTTCAGAACCGGTCGCGATGAAGATCAGTTCCGGCTGACCAGCACAATCTTTCAGCACATAACCACCGCGGGCGATGTTTGCCAACTGCTCTTCAGTACGTTCCTGCTGCGCCAGGTTCTGACGGGAGAGGATAAGCGCAGTCGGGCCGTCCTGACGCTCAACGCCGTATTTCCACGCTACTGCGGATTCAACCTGGTCACACGGACGCCATGTAGACATGTTCGGGGTCACGCGCAGAGAAGCGATCTGTTCTACCGGCTGGTGAGTCGGGCCATCTTCGCCCAGACCGATGGAGTCGTGGGTGTAAACCATCACCTGACGCTGTTTCATCAGCGCAGCCATACGTACGGCATTACGTGCGTATTCCACGAACATCAGGAAGGTTGAGGTATATGGCAGGAAACCACCGTGCAGGGAGATACCGTTGGCAATCGCAGTCATACCGAATTCACGTACACCGTAGTGGATGTAGTTACCCGCAGCATCTTCGTTGATTGCTTTAGAACCAGACCACAGGGTCAGGTTAGACGGCGCCAGGTCTGCAGAACCGCCGAGGAATTCCGGCAACAGCGGCCCGAACGCTTCGATAGCATTCTGAGACGCTTTACGGCTGGCGATCTTCGCCGGATTAGCCTGAAGTTTAGCAATGAACTCTTTCGCTTTGGCGTCGAAGTCAGACGGCATTTCGCCTTTCATACGGCGGGTAAATTCAGCGGCTTCCTGCGGATAAGCTTTCGCGTAAGCAGCGAATTTCTCGTTCCATGCGGACTCTTTCGCCTGGCCTGCTTCTTTCGCATCCCACTGAGCATAGATTTCAGACGGGATTTCGAACGGCGCGTATTTCCAGCCCAGCTGTTCGCGGGTCAGGGCAATTTCAGCGTCGCCCAGCGGCGCACCGTGGGAGTCGTGCGTACCGGCTTTGTTCGGGGAACCGAAACCGATGATGGTTTTGCACATCAGCAGGGACGGTTTGTCGGTCACTGCGCGCGCTTCTTCTACTGCGCGTTTGATGGATGCCGCGTCATGACCGTCGATGTCGCGAATAACGTGCCAGCCGTAAGCTTCGAAACGCATTGCGGTGTCGTCGGTAAACCAGCCTTCAACGTGACCATCGATAGAAATACCGTTGTCATCGTAGAACGCAATCAGTTTACCCAGCTTCAGCGTACCCGCCAGAGAGCAAACTTCGTGGGAGATGCCTTCCATCATGCAGCCGTCGCCCATGAAAGCGTAGGTGTAGTGGTCGACGATGTCGTGGCCCGGACGGTTAAACTGCGCCGCCAGCGTTTTTTCTGCAATCGCCATACCGACTGCGTTGGCAATACCCTGACCCAGCGGACCGGTGGTAGTTTCTACACCTGCGGTGTAACCCACTTCCGGGTGACCCGGAGTTTTAGAGTGCAGCTGACGGAAGTTTTTCAGTTCTTCCATCGGCAGATCGTAACCGGTGAGGTGCAGCAGGCTGTAGATCAGCATGGAGCCGTGGCCGTTGGACAGCACGAAGCGGTCACGGTCAGCCCAGGACGGATTCTGCGGGTTGTGTTTCAGGAAATCACGCCACAGGACTTCGGCAATGTCAGCCATACCCATCGGGGCGCCCGGGTGACCGGATTTGGCTTTCTGTACTGCGTCCATGCTCAGCGCACGAATAGCATTGGCAAGCTCTTTACGTGAGGACATTTTGACTCCAGATCGGATGATGAAGGGCACGCCCTTAACGACTTGACGACAGCGCGTTTTGGGCTACGCCGGAAAATTTGCCAACAATTTACCGCAAGCCGCGCGTCATGTACATGGAACATCCTTTTGCCGCTTCAGAAATCTCTGGATCATGCTCGCATGTTGCGCAACCCACTCGCCCGTCCGCTGCGCTTTTCCTTATACTGAGACTGAGCGTCGATTCACCTGCAAACGGCGCATTTTTAGAATAATCCTGACCTTGTGCGGAAGAGAAAACATGAAAATTCGCGCCTTATTGGTAGCAATGAGCGTGGCTACGGTGCTGACCGGTTGCCAGAATATGGACTCCAGTGGACTGCTCTCATCAGGAGCGGAAGCTTTTCAGGCTTACAGTTTGAGTGATGCGCAGGTGAAAAAACTGAGCGATCAGGCATGCCAGGAGATGGACAGCAAAGCGACGATTGCGCCAGCCAATAGCGAATATGCTAGACGTCTGACGACAATTTCTCGCGCGTTAGGCGATAACATCAACGGTCAGCCGGTGAATTACAAAGTGTATATGGCGAAGGATGTGAACGCCTTTGCAATGGCTAACGGCTGTATCCGCGTCTATAGCGGGCTGATGGATATGATGACGGATAACGAAGTCGAAGCGGTGCTCGGTCACGAAATGGGGCACGTGGCATTAGGCCATGTGAAGAAAGGAATGCAGGTAGCACTTGGTACAAACGCAATTCGCGTTGCGGCGGCCTCTGCAGGCGGAATTGTCGGCAGTTTGTCACAATCACAACTGGGAGACCTGGGCGAAAAGCTAGTCAATTCGCAATTTACCCAACGTCAGGAATCAGAGGCCGATGATTACTCCTACGATTTGCTGCGCCAACGCGGTATCAGCCCGGCAGGTCTTGCCACCAGCTTTGAAAAACTGGCGAAACTAGAAGAAGGCCGCCAAAGCTCAATGTTTGACGACCATCCTGCATCCGCCGAACGCGCCCAGCATATTCGCGATCGTATGAGCGCGGATGGAGTTAAGTAAAGCCAGGTAGTGCCGAACGTAGGTCGGATAAGGCGTTCACGCCGCATCTGACAAGAATGGCACATTTGTTACTCCGTGCGCATTGCCGGATGCGATGCTGGCGTATCTTATCCGGCCTACGGGTGCCGAGTGTAGGTCGGATAAGGCGTTCACGCCGCATCCGACATTAATGGCACATCACCCGCGCGCCTCTTATCTGGCGCTTACTCGCCCTTTTTCGCCGCCTGGATATACAGCATCTCCAGCGCCAGCGTCGCCGCAGCCAGAGCGGTGATTTCCGACTGATCGTATGCCGGAGCCACCTCCACTACGTCCATCCCAACGATGTTGAGATCTTTCAAGCCGCGTACCAGTTTAATGGCGCGATCGGAGGTCAGGCCGCCAATTACCGGCGTACCGGTGCCTGGTGCAAAAGCAGGATCCAGGCAGTCGATATCAAAGGTCAGGTAAACCGGCATATCACCCACAATCTGTTTCACCTGGGCGATAATGTCATCCACGCTGCGATCGTTCACCTGGCAGGCGTCCAGCACGGTAAAGCCGTTGTCTTTATCAAACTCGGTACGAATACCAATCTGCACAGAATGATTCGGGTCGATCAGACCTTCTTTCGGCGCGGTATAGAACATGGTGCCGTGGTCAAATTCACAACCGTTCGCATAGGTATCGGTGTGGGCATCAAAGTGTACCAACGCCATTTTGCCGAAATGCTTCGCATGAGCGCGCAGCAGCGGCAGCGTAACAAAGTGGTCACCACCGAAGGAGAGCATACGCTTACCGGCAGCCAGCAGCTTCTCGGCGTGCGCCTGCAGCTTCTCGCTCATCTCACGGGCATCGCCGAAGGCATATACCAGATCACCGCAGTCCACGACGTTCAGGCGCTCACGCATGTCGAAATTCCACGGGAAGCGGTTGTGTTCCCAGGCCAGATTCGTCGAAACCTGACGGATAGCTGCCGGACCGTGGCGTCCACCGGCACGACCAGAAGTGGCCATATCGAACGGCACGCCAGTAATCACCCAGTCAGCATCGCTGTCATACGGCTGGAAGTTCATCGGCAGGCGTAAAAAACCAAAGGCGTTGGAAACCAGTGAGTTATCGTATTGATGACCTAAGGTGCTCATGGATGGACTCCTATTACAAAGTCGATATAAAAAAACCCCTCCGCGTCGTTAGGCCCGACGAGGAAGGGTTGGATTTGCGAAACACAAGTTTGTGCTAATTATCGCCCTAAATGGGCAAGGCATCAAGCAAGGTTACTATTTCCGACACGGTGGCGGCGCATAGCCATTGTTATCTGCCGGAAACGCTTGTCCAGAGCACGGCGGC
>OFMJ01002507.1_pt1 | contig 10419 bp, 9 predicted proteins | sample 1541801 | NCBI WGS metagenome assembly OFMJ01 (sample SAMN04209234, study PRJEB22552) | human gut metagenome | biome: gut; material: feces | host: Homo sapiens | place: USA: Oklahoma
GCTGCCGCTCGTTCCGTTACGATCCCCTGCGCCGCATCCCGCCGCGCCCGGCCGTCCTGCGTGGTACGTTTACCGATGCAGACTTTCAACTGGAGGAACCCCATGAAGACAAATCCTAACATGCATCGCGTCGCGCCAGCCCGGTTTGCCGCTGCGTTTTTGACGGTCATCGTACTGTTTTCCTGCCTGCTGCCCGGTGCGGCGGCGCTCCAGGATCCCGCCCCACAGTGCGAAGCCGCGTTCCTCGCAGACCCAGACAGCGGCTTTGTCCTCTATGAAAAAAACGCCGACGAAAAGCGCTATCCGGCGTCCACGACCAAGATTATGACCGCGCTGCTGACGCTGGAACATGTGGATGACCTGGACAAGCTCGTGGAAGTCACGGAAGAGGACTTCAAAGGCGTGGAGGCTGATTCCTCCAAGGCCGGATTCAAAGTCGGCGAACAGGTGCCGGTCATCGATTTGCTGTACGGCCTGCTCCTGCCCTCCGGCAACGAGGCGGCCAACACGCTTGCGCGCTATGTTGGCGGCTCGGTCGGGGATTTTGTCCAGATGATGAACAAACGCGCGCAGGAACTCGGCTGCAAGAACACGCATTTTGTCAACCCGAACGGCCTGCAGATTCCGAAGTAAAAAGTCTGTTTTCCATAAGCGATCAACTCCTTTTCTTTTTGCTTGCTTTAATGGTACTGTTATGCAATGATTTTTTCAAGTACGCAATTTTTTTAGTAGTAGTATCATTTTTTGTACTAATAGTGAAAATATTGTGTACATTGAAGTTCTGTTCTGTATATGCTATACTGTTAATGGAGGTGTATAGCGATATGGCAGAAAATAAATTTATGAATCCTGATATGATGACCAGATGTGTACCAATGAGTAGCCTTCAAGCTGTATTAGGTGGAAAATGGAAAATATTGATTTTGTGGTACATTGCTTTTTATAAAGTCCAAAGATTCAACGAGTTAATGCGTCGTTTGGATGGTATTACTCAATCTTCGCTGACAAAGCAGCTTCGTGAATTGGAACAGGATGGCTTTTTGCACCGTGAAATTTATAAAGAGATACCGCCAAAAGTAGAGTATTCTTTGACAGAAATGGGGCAGAGCTTTGTTCCAATCTTAAATCAGATGATGTTGTGGAGTGAAACAAATCTCTGTCCGCCTGATTATATAAATCCTTATGGGGATAATAAACTGTTGCAAGAGTAACAAAAGTATTTCATTCCATGAAAAATATAGTAGTAGCATAATTTCTAAGGAAAGAACCGAAGTCAGGATAATCTTTGCAAGCAATGGAAAGGGATATCCTTTTGCCCTCCAGCCCTTCGTGCTGGCTGGCGAAAGTTTATCCCTTTCTGCTTGTTGGGGAGTTCCCCAACCCCCCAGTAGAGTGCTGACACACCTCTGCCGAACACCACAAGTTTTGTGGTGGCTACGCTGCGCTTGAAAAAGAAAAGACCGGTAGCAATACATCAAAATGTTGCTACCGGATCTTTCAATACTTATAAAGTGGTCGATATTTAAGGTTAACTCATATCTTCTGCCTATCGGAAGCACGGTTCCAGTAGGAAATTGATGTGAGGGAGTACAATATACAGCACCAATCCCTTGAACTGTTGGAAGCCTGGAAACAATCAAGCCATTTTTATCTACTGGCACAGTCTGAATAATCAAATCGTTACTGATAAATATCGCAGCAGCTTTATTATATCCGGGTTCTTCCATTAAGATAGTGGGCTGATTTTTCCATAGTATTTTGCAGATATAATCTAACGATTGTTGAATGCCGGCGGTTATTATAATTTGCTCCTCACAACAACGTACACCTCGAATTCGTTCAAGATATAAGCGCAAATGATGGCGCAAATACCTTTCTCCTTACTTATCCAGATGCACAGATAACTTCGATTCGCTCTCTAAACGCTCCATACATTGAAGGGTATATTTTCGCCAAAGTTTTTTGGGAAACAGATCGCTGGTGTGAAAGATATTGCAAGATATACCGAACCCGTCCGACTGGGAAGACGTGACGAAAGAAACATAAAAGCAAAATCATTTGTCGGCTTTATTTACCGAGTATCAGCATGATATTGCATGGCATATTGACGAAAAAGAAATGGGGCAAAATATTAAAACTTCTGCCCCGTTTCAGTTGATTAATTGAAACATGAGGACAACTGGTTGGCGTAGGCGTGTGGTAGCCGTAAAATGTAAAAGATAACAGGTTTGAGCTTGTATTTGGAGAAGAAGTATGTTATACTTCAAAATCAATAAGAGAAAGCGATGAAGAGAACCAGTAGGTATCCGGAATTGTTACAGAGAGTCCCGTTTGCTGAGAGTGGATGCAAGGAAAGATATTTTGAGCAATCAAAGTTCCCGTACAGGAATCGAATAACGCCTCGGAGCTGCATACCGACTGCATTGTTTGACAGTGCTGAGACTATGATGGGAGCGCCCATTACAGCGCAGGAGTATCGATGGCTATCCGTACTTTTTTGTTTGAGTTCGCATAGGTATCTGTACTTATCAAGGCCTATGTTGTGAGATACAGGCGAACTAAGGTGGCACCACGGATTTTTAATCCGTCCTTGGAAACAGGGACGGATTTTTTTGTGCTCAAATTTTTGTCCCATGCAAAATATATTTCAAAAGGAAGGATGAAACATGAGCAAGACAAGTATCAAAATCAAAACATTGTTCGCCGAGCAGGCAACACAGATGGGGCAGGAGGTAACTGTCCGGGGGTGGATTCGTAACCACCGCAAACAGAAGAACATGGGCTTTATCGAATTGTACGATGGAAGCTGTTTTAAGTCTTTGCAGTTGGTGTACACTACAGAAAAAGATGTGGATGGTACATTGAAGAGTCTACACAATGGTTCCTGTATAGAGGCAACTGGAACCGTGCGACAGGGATTCCAGAACGAATTGATTGAGCTGAATGTGGCGGAGGTAACTTTGTTGGGAGATTGCCCGGAAGATTATCCCATGCAGCCCAAACGTCATTCCATTGAGTTTTTGCGTGAGAATGCTTACCTACGTCCTAGAACCCGACTGTTCCAGGCGGTATTCCGTATCAGAAGTGTAGCAGCACAGGCTATCCACAGCTACTTTACAGACAGAGGATTCCTGTATGTGCATACTCCGTTGATTACCGCTAATGATGCGGAAGGAGCAGGAAATACTTTTACGGTAACAACCCTTGATGTAGGTGGGACGAAATCTAATACTGAAATGAGCGTCGAAGAAGCCTTCAAAGAGGATTTCTTTGGTATGCCCACTTCCCTGGCGGTAACTGGTCAGTTGGAGGCGGAAGTTTTCGCTATGGCTTTTGGTGAAGTATATACCTTTGGACCCACATTCCGCGCAGAAAATTCTAACACCAAGACACATGCGGCAGAGTTCTGGATGATTGAGCCGGAGATGGCGTTCTGTGATTTGGACCGTCTGATGGATGTAGAGGAAGATTTCTTAAAGAGTATTTTGGGTTATATAATGGAGAGATGTGACGATGAACTGGTATTTCTTGAGGGCTTTTCTAAATTATCCTTGAGAGAGCGCATGCAGGCAGTAATTGATTCCAAGATTATCAGAGTGCGCCATGAGGAAGCAATTCGTATCCTGAGGGAGTCTGGCGAGGATTTTGAGTTTGAGCCCAAGTATGGCGAAGACATTGCTAAGGAGCACGAGAAATATCTCACTGAAAAACATTTCAAGGCTCCTGTGTTTGTCTATGATTGGCCCAAGGATATCAAGGCTTTCTACATGTATCAGAATGAGGACGGCAAAACTGTGGCAGCAGTAGATTTGCTTGTGCCGGGCGCAGGAGAGCTCATGGGCGGCAGTCAGAGAGAGGTGCGCTATGAGCGTTTGAAGGCAAGAATGAATGAACTTGGTATTTCAGCAGACAGTATGTGGTGGTATTTAAATCTGCGGAAATACGGTAGCTGTGACCATGCAGGATTCGGTATGGGCTTCGAGCGTCTGTTGATTTATGTGACCGGCATGGAGAACATCAGGGACGTGATTCCGTTTCACAGAACGCCGGGAAGCTGTGACTACTAGGAAGAAACTGCCAGTAGAAATTTTCAGGATGACATTGCGGTAACTGGCGTATATTTTTCAAGGGAGATTGACTATGGATAAAAAAATTGCTATTGTAACAGGTGGCAGTTCTGGAATGGGACTTGCCATCTCAAAAAAATTAAAACAGATGGGAATGGAAGTAGTCATTTTTGACATTCAAAATCCACCTGATGATTTTCCGTTTTATCATGTAGATATTCGGAATGATGAACAGATCAAAGCAGCAATATCGCAAATACCCAAAATAGACATTTTAGTGAACAATGCTGGTATCTATTTTGAAAAGTATCTTGAAGATACTACAAATGATGAGATTGATAAAATGGTGGATGTTAATATTAAGGGAACTTATTTAATAACAAGAAATGCTTTTCAAAAGGTCAAGGAAAGCAAAGGCAATATCGTCATAATCGCTTCATGTCTTGGCCTTGTCCCAGAATTGACCTCCCCGCTATACTGCACAACAAAAGCAGGACTAATCATGTTTACGAAATGCCTTGCACAGCAGTACGCAGATTGCGGAGTTAGAGTAAACTGTGTGTTACCAGGGCCGATAGATACCCCTCTGCTGCAAAAGAGTTTTTTGGATGAGGGCGCCGCTGAGCGATGTGCAAATCGTATCCCTATTAAAAGAATTGGACAGCCAGAGGATATTGCAAACATGGTGGCATTTCTTGTGAGTGATGAAGCATGCTATATTACAGGTGGTGCGTTCCCGGTTGACGGTGGTGTATCTTCTTCAAGTATGTATTCAAAATGAGCATAACAAAAGGCCGGAAGCTGGGCAATCGCCACAGCCTCCGGCTTTCTCTGTGCCTTAACGGTTTTTCTCTTGTTCTTTTTTCTGTTCTTTCTTTTCCTCCTGCTGGATTTGCAGAAGGCTGTCTACATTGGATTTGACCGCCTGCAACTCTTGGTTCTCCTGGCGCAGCCGCTTGTAATCTTCATAGGCGGCTTTTTTCTTTGTCAGCAGTTCTGTGTACTCTGCTTGTAAAATCTTGACCGTAGGCAATTTCTTTACGCCCTGGGCATCAAAGGCTCGTTTGGCGGCTTCGTGCAAAAGGATCTCCGCTTCATGGGCAGTTCGGAACGCTGGTTTGTCAGCGGCCTTTGTTCTGCGATAGGTTGCATAGGTGTCCCTTGTCTTGGCATAGTTGATGATGTGTGTCTTTAGAGCGGCGATCTGTTCCATGCGATGCTCCATGTGCTTGATGGAAGTAGAAACAGCATCAAAGTCAGCCGCAGCAGCTTCCGCTCTGGCGGCCAGCACATCGTATTCTGTAATGCCATGCTCGGTAAGATAGTTTAGGGTCTTGGCGGCTTCCTTCAGGTTGTGTATCTTCATCCACCGCTCCAGACCGGGGCCACGCCCCTGCAGGCGGGCCTGAATGTCCATGAGCAAATTGATACGGGTATCTTTCTGAAGATTGACCTTCTTTTTCTTGGGCAACTGGGTTTTTCTGATACGATCACACAGAGCTTCCAGTGTATAATCAGCCCCCAGCGTCTTGGAACGGGTAAAGCGTTCCTGACCCTGGGCACGGAATTTCAGAAATTTCTTGCTCTGGACGATCTCATATCCTTCCTGTCGCATTGCGTCCAGAAATTCATCGAATGTCTTTACCTTTGGCAATACCCGGTCAATGGTCTGCCGGAGTTGGGCTTTCCAGCTTTTTCCCATTTTTGTAGCTTTCCACTCCGCATAGTGCTTGCCTTTTTCTTTGGGTTCTTCGATAATGCTCAGTCCAAATTCCTGACATATCCGGTCATTGGCTTTCCGCAAAGGAATAAAGCTGTTCCGCACGTTATTAAACTTGTGGGAGCAGTCCAAGGTGGTGCTGTTAAACTCGATGTGATTATGGATGTGGTGCCGGTCTATATGAGTGGCCACAATGAATTGATGTTGGCCACCGGTAAACTCCAGCGCCAGCTTATAACCCAGCTTGTTGGCATTCTCTGGTGTAATGGTTCCCGGCTCAAAGGACTGTATCAGCAGATAGGAAATCACATCTTGATCAGGGGCACGCCTGCGCCCAGTGGTGGCGGTATAAATCTGTTTGGACACGGTAAATTCTTGCCATGCTGTTTCCGGGTCACATTGGTAGCCGGTTACAAGAAGGCCGCCGTCTGTTTTCTCTGGGTTCTTGTCGTAGTCAAGGCGGTCTTTCAGCACAGCAGCGATGCTGCGTCCCTCGCTGGCATGACGGGTTTTGATTTTTGAGATTGCCATACGGCGGCTCCTTTCCGTATAATTGAAAAGCGCAGGCCATATTAGCCTACGCTTTATTTTACATCTTTAAATTTGATGTTACTTGTTATCAGCATCTCATCATTCGAAGCAAATCGTTAATATCTATCAAAGTAATCAACTGATTTTGCCGATCTGCAAACTCTTTTGCATCTCGTGTAAATGTTGAAGATGTGACCAGCACAGCCTTATTTGCTTTTCGATCAGTTTGCACTCCTAACAAACTCCTCACAAGTTCAACACCTACCTTATGCTTCTTTCCATATTTTTTGCATTCTATCAAAATCATATAAGATAAACCTCCGACACTATGAGTTGCAATAATATCACAGCCTCCGTCTCGTGTTGCAGGAGTAATTGTCACATTAAAACCTTGTTTTTTAAACACCTCCGCTACTAATTCTTCAAACTCTCTTGAGGTTAAATTATATATATTTTTATTATTATCTAAAACTCTCTCAATATTGGAACGTGCAGTACAAACTTCTGAATAGATATAATCTTCTTCATACGCATCATAATCGAATTCAAAGTATCTGACCTCCACTGTCGGAGGTTGTACAAATTGTCCGCCACGGCACTCGTAAGAATCATAATTAAGACATCCTACTGGATATTCATATCCTCTGACAGAATAACTTAACCAGTTTCTACAATTATCGCACTGGCATTCACCATCGAAATCGTATTCAACTTCTGCGCCCATTTGTCTTTCGTACGAATATGTGTTGACATCCAAAGAATCTTTATCAATTACATGTACTTTTCCGCAGATATTACATTGAATAACCAAATCATTTCTTAAGCATAATTCCATATTTTTCACCTTCTATGCATGTGGGGTTGATTTCATATTGCAGTCATTATAAATTGTATCTCGTTGACTTAATTATACTAATTATCTGCGTTTTTGTACAGTCATAAAAGGGCACGGTAGCCTTTTTAGACCGCCGTGCCCGATGTGGGAAACACTCTTAAATTGCTTTCAGCATACAGTTTATATCGTCTACCTTATTGGTCAGCCAAGCCGCCGCCCCCGGCAGTCCGTAAGGGCTGATTGCCCATGCCAGAACACTGAAACCAAGGAAACCCTGCCACTCTCCGATGAACAGCATCAGGACACCGAACAGGAAGACGGCTCCGGCAATGATATTCAAGACCATACCGGAAAACAGGCAGAAGAACTGGGCAAATGCCACCAGCAGGGTCAGGATCAGGGTTACGGGAAACAGCGCCAGCTTTATCAAAATTTTCAGCATATCGGATACCTCCTTGAATAATACTTGTCGCAAGTTCAATATATTGCTTTAAAGCAATAAAGTCAAGTGGAACAAGTTACAAATCCTCAAACTTGGAGAGCAGGGAACTGAACGCTCCCCATAGCTCTCCATAGCGGGCTTTCAAGTCTGCGATATCCTCGCCATACAGATTACTGGTGCTGTTCACACGTTTGGCGATCTGGTTCAGGTTGTTGGAACAGGTGCGCAGCAGGGCGGCCAGTTCTTTTACATCCGTCATATCTACCCGGACAACATAGCCGTCCACCGCCATTTTCCTGAGATATGCCCGCTGGTTGTGGGTGCCAAGCTGTTCCATTTTTTTCTCAATGATTGCTTTTTCTTCGGGCGATACTTTGAAATAAAGGGGTATGGTGCGCCCGCTGCGTGGGTTCATTAAATCGCCACCTCCAATTCTTTGTCTTTCTTCGGGGCGGCGGCACTGGCAGCGGACTCCACACCCATACGACGCAGGAGCCGCTTGATGGAAGTCTTGCCGTCACGGGCCTGCCGCTCCCGGTCTTTCGGTTTATCTTTGCCGCCGATGTTCAGTGCCACATTCAGGGCATTCAATCGTGCGGACTTTTCGGCAAGTTCCGCTTCCTGGGGGAAAGGACGCTTGACCTCAATCTTGGCTTCCTCTGTCTGCTGGATCAGGTTTTCTAAAGATGCTTTGTACTTTTCTAGATTATCCTTCATAGCTTCCAGAGCGTTATCCAGACGGGTAATATTGCCGGAAGGGTCGCTGCCGGGTTCTACACTGTGGGACAGTTCATTCTTTAAAGTAATCTGGAGTTTCTGGGAAAAGCCAGTATCCGATATCCATAAGGTCATCGGAAAACCACGGTATTCGCCCAGTTCCACCTTGTCACTCAAATCCTTCAGGCTGTCAAAGGCATTGATGATAGCCTGACCAGCTTCTTTCCGCTCTGTGTAGGTCTTACCCATGACCGTCATGGAGAAGTGTTCCTTGTCGGGCGGCGTATGGGCTTCCAGATGCTTGATATCTGCTTCCAGGGCGGCAATCAATTCCTGTTCCCGTTTGATAGCCTGGGGAAAGAATTTAATCAGCTTATCTTCCAGAGAATACCGCTGATTTTCGTGGTTGGCCTTCAGCAGTTTCAGCTTCGTCACCTGTCCATCCAGTTCCGTCTTTTCCATGATACGAGGGTCGCCAGATGCCAGAGCCTTGACCTCTGCGTAGGAAAGAGCTGCTTCATCCACGTCCTCACAGGAACGGGAAGGATTCTTTCCGCTCATCAACTGGCCGATGAACTTCTGCTTATTCTCGATCAGGCCCCAGTTGTAGGCATCGAATGTACCTTCTGTTACATACTTGAAGATTTTGACGCTTTCAAACATATTGCCTTGGCGTAGGATACGACCTTCACGCTGTTCAATGTCAGCAGGCCGCCACGGGCAATCCAGATGATGAAGCGCCGCCAGTCTGGTCTGTACGTTCGTACCGGCTCCCATTTTAGAAGTGGAGCCTAAGAGGACACGCACCTGACCTTTTCTAACCTTGGAGAACAGTTCAGCCTTTTGGGTTTCAGTCTTAGCATCGTGAATAAAAGCAATTTGCTCCGGTGGGATGCCCTGGGCCATCAGTTTCTGCTTGATGTCATCGTACACATTAAAGGAGCCGTCCCCATGGGGCGTAGACAAGTCGCTGAAAACAAGCTGGGCACCTTTCTGGGGTTCCGTATCACGCCATACCTGAAGGACGTTGCCAACACAGGCATTGACTTTGCTTTCCGGGTCGTCGGGCAGTTCCGGGAATGCCAGCCGCTGATCCAGTGCCAGCTTACGGCCATCCGACGTAATCTTGAGCATATTGTCCTCTCTGGGTTCTACCAGCCGGTTTCGCACATCCTCCGCACGTTCTCCCAACTCTGCGACCAGTTCTTTCTGGAACTCGCTGGGCTTCGTAACCACAGTAATGTTTTCCGCATGAGGTACGGGAAGATTGAGCATTTCTGCCGTCTGAATGTCTGCGGACTCTTTCCACATGGCCATCAATTCAGGTAAGTTAAAGAACTTCGCAAATCTGGTCTTGGCACGGAAGCCGCCGCCCTCCGGGGCAAGCTCCAACGCTGTAACAGTTTCGCCAAAGGCAGCCGCCCAGCTATCAAAATGGTCAAGGCCGGTTTCTTTCAGCAGGTCATACTGGAGATAGCGCATCATGGTGTAGAGTTCCACCATGCTGTTGCTGACAGGTGTGCCAGTCGCAAAAACAACGCCACGGCCACCCGTAATGTCGTCCAGATACCGGCACTTGGCAAACATATCGCTGGACTTCTGGGCTTCGGACTGGCCGATGCCCGCCACATTGCGCATCTTGGTTGTTAAAAAAAGGTTCTTAAATCCGTGGGCTTCATCCACAAACAGCTTATCAACGCCCAATTCCTCAAAAGTGATTACATCGTCCTTGCGGCTCTGGTCATTGAGTTTGGACAGCTTGGCTTCCAGTGATTTCCGGGATTTCTCAAGCTGTTTGATGGTGTAGCGTTCTCCGTTTTCCCGTTTGGCTTCTTCAATACCGTCGATGATCTGGTCGATCTGCTCCCGCAGAAATTCTTTCTGCCGTTCCGGGGAAAGAGGGATTTTTTCAAACTGGGAGTGCCCGATCACGATAGCATCATAGTCACCGGTGGCGATACGGGAACAGAACTTTTTGCGGTTCTGGGGTTCAAAGTCTTTCTTTGTGGCAACCAGAACATTGGCACCGGGATAGAGCCGCAGGAAGTCTGCGCCCCATTGTTCTGTCAGATGGTTGGGCACCACCACAAGGTTTTTACGGGACAGC
>OFMJ01002508.1_pt1 | contig 10412 bp, 10 predicted proteins | sample 1541801 | NCBI WGS metagenome assembly OFMJ01 (sample SAMN04209234, study PRJEB22552) | human gut metagenome | biome: gut; material: feces | host: Homo sapiens | place: USA: Oklahoma
TGCTGCCGCTGGACAAGGAACTGGAAACGGCCCTGTTCCACCGCCTGGACGCCAAGCGGTGCGCCGTCTAGCCTGCGGCCGCACTTCATTGCCAAATCATTCCGCACACTAACGAAAAAGCCAGGCACCGCAAAAGCGATACCTGACTATTTTGGAAGTGGCAAAAGGGCTTGGTCTCGGCTGCCAGCTGGGGTGCTGCTCCCCAGTGGGGAGCGCCCAGCACCGACCGAGGCGGGAGCCGAGACCGACGCGGCAGAGCGCCACAGGTGGCCAGCGCTCCTCGGCACGCGGTTTTGGAGTGGATGTGAGGAAGCGCGCCGGGGAGCGGGGGAGGAGCAAGGTTGAGCCGTCCTCACGGACAAGTTCAGAAAAGGTGGTGCTGGTTTGGTGCTGTGAGCTGAAATTTTCGATCCAAACAAGAAAACAGGAGGGAAGTCCCCAAAAAGTCTTAACAATAATATCGTACCTCGCCAAAGAAGTCTCTCCATTTTTGGATGACCTCTGCACTGCGGGCCTCGATGATTTTCATGATGTTCCGCAGGGTGTGCTCGGGGATGCGGGAGTTGTTGTGGCACAGATAGCACTTGCCAGCTTTGGTGATCCAAATTTTCGTGGCGTTAGCGTTGGGCGCACCCTCGCACACGTGGACATGGATAGGTTCCAGGGGGTCGCTTTCATTGGCCCAGAAGAACACCCAGTAGGAGCCGATCTTAAAGATTTGCGGCATGGTCGAAGCCCCCCTCCTGGGAGAATTGCAAAATCAGGTGGGCGGTGGACTCAATCACTTCCTGATAGCGGTTAATCTCCACCTGGGTAAAACCCTCCACGTCCTCCCAGGTGTAGCTGGGCAGATAACAGGTGGCATGGCGGAACCCCAGTTCGGCATCGGGCCGCTCCAGGTAGACCTTTACTGTGCCATCAGGCCGCATTTCAGAGTGGACAATCTCCGTGTTGTCATCCAAGGTTAAGAAGGGATACATCATAGAAACCACCTCACGCGGGACAGGATTTACTGCCTTTAGTATACCTCAGAACAGGCGGAAAGGAAAGTGCTTTGAAAAGTTTTCGCTGGGACAAAAAAGTTCATTTCCGCCTAGTTTCATCGGTGAAAAAATGCTACACTTTTCCCAAAAAACAGGTGGGAACACAGCACATCCTACTAAAGAGCCGGCGTATAGGAAAGGCAGAGGCTCACAGGCGATTTTTACCGGCATTTAAAACTTTGTTTAGGTAACAGAAACTGACCGTGCTACATTCAAAAGCGTCCCGATCCCATTGCTCCTGTTCGGCAAAGACCCATTTCACGCCGGAGAATTCGCAGGCGGCGGCAATAGGCTGCCAGTTATGGCTGCCTTCTCCCAAAGGCGTTAGCTGTTCATTTCCATCGGGTTTCCGCAGGCTGTCTTTGAAGTGTACCAGAACCAAACGACCGGCGTAGTCCCGCAGCACCTGCCGGTAATCTGTCCCGCTGCCAAAAGTTGCGTAAACGCAAAAGGTCAGCTGGACTTCCTTTGGGAGCAAGTCCATGAGCCTTTTGTATACGGGAACGCCATCCATCAGGCGATAATCGCTTCCGATGGGGTGAAAAGCGAAGGTGAGTCCAGCTAGATGTACCTGGTGGGCGATATTCGACAGCTTTTCGGCAAAGCATGCCAGCTTCTCTTTCGAATCCACCTCCTGAGGGATCAAGGCGCAAGTGAGGTAATGGCTTCCGCAAGCTACCGCCCGCTGGATATACCGCTCAGGTTTTCCCCCAAATCTCAAGGGAAAGTCCTCTTGGGTAGGTGATGGTTTTACGTGGGTTCGAATCCCTTCGAAGGTTTTCCACATCATTCAAAAACGTCACGCCGTGACGGGCCTTTTTGGACCCTAGAAACGCGAAAAAAGCCCGGAATTCCGGGCTTTTTTCGTACTTGCATCATTTTTGGCAAGTAAACCTGGCAGGGGCAGAAGGACTTAGTCTCGCCTGCCGGCTCGGGTGCTGCTCCCTGGTGGGGAGCGCCCAGCACCGACCGAGGCGGGAGCCGAGACCGGCGCAGCAGAGCGCCACTGGCGCTCGCTCACCCCTCGGCACGCGGTTTTGGAGTGGATGTGGGAGAAAGCACCAGGGAGCGGGGGAGGGGCGGTGTTGGACGGTTCCTGCTGCAAGTCACAAAACGGGCGGTGCTAGGTTGGTGCTGCGAGGAAATTTCGGGCCCAAAAGGGAGGGAAAACCCCGGAAAAGCAGGAAATACGTTGACGAGAATCGACAAAGACCGTATAATAAAAGTGCCGGGATTACTCCCGGCGGGGCGTCTGTTGCAGACAGGCGGTTAGCCACTCCCTTTACTCTACTTCAACATAGAGAGGGGGTGATGCGGATGGGAAACAACCGCGGGACGAAAGCCCTGCGCTTTACAATTTGCTTGGTCATCGTTTTGGCGGTGGCCATAGCATTAGCCCCAAAAGCGTGCTAGCCGCTGGCGGCAACCAGCGGCTAGCATTTGTCCGAAAATGTTAACCAGTTGGGGCTAACCGTCACAAGTTTGCAACAGCGCCCTTTCTGTCTTTATTATACCCGGCAGGCGGGGCATTGTCAACAGCTAAGCGCCCCAGGTAGCTTAAATTCCGTAAACGGTTAAAATTACTGTTAGGTGTACGCTTTAGGGAAGCGGTTAGTCTTTCCGAAATAGTTCCATCAGCTTCTCTCCCAGGGAGGATTCCTCTTTTTCTGGAACTTGTGGAGAGTCCGGCTGTTCGATCTCGATAGCCTCAGTCTGGATCACAAACTGCACCGAATCTACATGGGTATTCTTTTTCGAGACAAAAGAAACTGGATTGTCCATGTTACCGCCGATGGAATCCAGCAGGCTGTCGATTTCCTCGTCAATTTGAGAGTCCATGTCCGCTGTTTCGGCGCGGAATTCCCCTGTGCCGTCGGCCATCTCCTGGGCACCGTCACACAGGGATGCCACCCCATCGTACAATTCCACGGTGCCATCGTACAGCTCCCCGGAGCCGGATACCAGCTCCTTGCTGCCCTGGGCCAGGGAGGACACGCCGCCCATCACCAGGCTGTACCCGGCCACGATCTGAGCCACTCCCTGGGTGTATGTGCCAAGCCCAGCGTCCAGCTCCTCATAGCTGGCCACCAGCTGATTGATACCGCCCGCCAGGGCCGAGAGGTTCCCGGTCATGTTCCCCAGCAGGTTGACCAGCTGGGTGATGGAAGCGTCAAACTCCTCATATTGGGCTTTCAGCTCCCCCAGCCCCTCTGTCAGGGCCGGCAGCTGGGCGGAGACCCCGTCCAGATAACTCTCCATTCCACCGATGGCGGCACTGTTGGCGTTGAGCAACCCAATCACCTGCTCGGCAGTGCCCAGCACTCCGGACTTGTACTGCGCTACCAGCCCCTCCAGCCCGGGGATGCCGCTGACCTGCTCCAGCAAGGCTTCGTACTGGCGGATGGTTTCCACTGCCTGGGCGTTGCCCGCCAGCAGCGCGTCAATGTCCAGGCCGTTCTGGGCCATCAGCGCCTTGTATTGGGCATACCCCAGATTTGCCTGCAAGCCGGCCGCGCCATCATGGAGGTCGCTGATGGCCTGCTTGATCTGCCCGGAGGCCTCTGCCAGCATGGTCAAATCCTCATTGCTTACGGAAATGGAGTTGACAGCTGTCTGTATGGTCAGCAGCGCAGTTTTGAATTCCGAAGAACCGGCGGTCAAGGTTCCTGACTGGGCGTTTAAGGTGTCCAGGCCGCTCTGCACTGTGGCCAGCCCATCTTGCAGCGTGACCACGCCCTCATCCAAAGAGGCGACCCCGCTTTGCAGAGAAGACGCCCCGTCCTTCAATTCAGAACTGCCATCCAACAGTTCTGCAGAACCGTCGGAAAGTTCCACCGCGCCATCGTCCAGTTGCTCCACCGCATCAATCAGTTCATTCACATTATCTTTTAACTCGGCGTCATCCACCTCCACATTCAGGTTGAGATGAATACCATTAATAGAAACAGCGCTCATCTCAAAATCGGTCACATCCGCGGTGATGGTAGTGTCAATCCCTTCGCCGGGCAAGACCGTGTAGGTCAGCTGTTTGTCGCTGCCCACATTGGCAATCGTGGCGTCCGGGGCAGAGATATTACTGCACTGTTCCGTGTCCAAAGTGAAGGAAGCCTGCAGGGCGTAATCCTCGAAAAATGTGCCGTCACAAGCGGTGTTCTCTGTGATCTGGAATCGAATCTCCAATTCTCCGCTTTTTCCCGCAATCTCATCCGCAGAGTATTCCTTCCCGTCCAGGTAATAGTGTAAGGAAATGTTCCAGGGGATTTCCACATCCGTCAATTCTCCCTGGTAATAGGCTTTCTGAGCAGATGTGGAAAAAGTGATGGTATCCCCATTCTGTTCAATAGGGTCGCTGGTATTCAGCATTTTCACGGAAGCATAATCGCCGTAGTCGGTAATGTTCCCGCCGGAAAAGCTGTTGACCACATAACTGTTTTTCAGCTTCCCATCGGCATCCAGTGTAATGTATATAACTTCTTCTTTTTCTGAAGGCGCTTCACTTGATGTTTCGGCAGCCAAAGCCGGAACTGCTGAATTCAGGATCAGCAGGCTCGCAAGCGCCACAGGCAAAGTGCGTTTTAAGATTTTCATGTTACTTTTCCTCCTTGGATACTTTATAGAAATGCAGATTTAAGGTGGTATGCTGGATAACACCATCCAGCAGATATAACAGTCCGGGCAGTACAAACAAAACGATGAAAAGGGACAGTAGGCTGCCGATTCCTAAGAAGAACCCAAGCTGCGACAAAATGCCGTGGCTTGACACATACCCCAGCAAAAAGCCGACCACCGCCAGCACGGTACCAGAGGTCATAACGGATGGCGTTACCGCCGCTACCGTCTCCACTACCGCCTGTTTTTTGCACATCCGGGCTCTAAATTCCGTATACCGTTCGGTGAATAAAATGGCGTAATCCACTGTAGCTCCCAACTGAATGGAGCTGATGATTAAGTAAGAGATATAGAAAACGGTGTTGCCTTGGAAATAAGGAATCGCTACGTTAATCCAAACAGCCGTCTCAATCGCCAGCACCAAAATCACGGGCAGAGAGATGGATTTCATCGTCAGCAGAAGCACGAGGAATACCGCGCCAATGGCGATCAGGTTGACCTTTACTGTATCTGCTGTAATGGTATCCATCAGGTCATAGGTGCTCACGCCGCTGCCAGCCAGGTAATAGGAATCCGGGTAGTAAGTGTTGACGGTGTTTCGGATGTTTTCTACCAGCTCAAAGGTTTCTTCGCCTTCGTAATCGGCGTCCACCGTAATGACGAACCGGCTGTAGTTTTCAGAAACAAGCTGGGAAAGGGTGTCCTCGTCCAGATATTCCATGGGAATTTCCGCACCCACGGTGTCCACATAGGAGAGGATGCTTTTCACCTGCGGAATGTCATGGAGGGCGTCGGACAGCTCTTGTTCAGTTGCCAGATCTCCGCGGGGCACCATCGCCACATAGGTGTCGCTCTTTCCATACATTTCCTCAATAGTGGCTGTATCTTGCCCAAGCCGGGTGTCTGCACCGTAAATTTGAGATGAGCCATAGTAAAAATCGTTGGCGTTGGAAGCCAGATAGCTCGGCACGATCAATACCACGAATACACAAACCAAAGGAACCATGACCCGGTAGACAACCCGTCCAAACCCCTTGAAGCCGGGTAAAAAGCTGCGGTGCTGGGATTTTTGCAACCATTTCTGCGCCGCCAGAATCAGTACCGGCATAAAGGTAAACACCGTAATCAGGCTGATGGCGACGCCCTTTGCCAGTGCAAGCCCCAGGTCCGGACCAATTTTGAACTGCATGAATGCCAGGGCCAGGAACCCGATGACGGTGGTAAGTCCGCTGGATAAGATGGAGCTGGTAGACTTGCACAAGGCGTCCACCATCGCTTCCTTGGGATTCGGATTTTCCTTCAAGCATTCTTCAAACCGATGGATTAAGAAAACCGAATAATCCAGCGATACGGCTATCTGTAAAATGGCCCCCGCCGCATTCGTAACAAAGGAGATTTCTCCGAATATCAAGTTGCTGCCGTTGTTGATTAAAACAGCAATGCCAAGCCCCAGCATTACCAAAACCGGCTCTACCCAGGAGGTGGTCGTAATAATCAGCACCACAAACACAAACAGGATAGCGACAATGGCGATGATATTGATTTCATTTACTGTCCCGGTCGTGGCGTCCGCCGTAGAAACGGCGTCGCCGGTGAGGGCATTATCCTCGCCGATGATGTTTCGGATTGCGTCTATGGCCTCTACCTGCTTTCCATCCTCAATGGTCACGGTAAAAAGAGCGGAATTGTCTTTGTAATAGGTCTCCACCGTATCCGTATCCATCGTTTCGATGGGCTGCAGAATGTTGGCGGCGTCATCCAACCACATAACATCTGTAACCCCTTCGCAGCTTAGGATTTTCTCCTTGTATTCCAGCGCCTCCGGAATCGTAACATTCCTCACTGCCACACGGGCGTTGGGGATGCCACCCTTAAATTCTTCCTCCATGACATCCAGGGAAACGGTAGAGGCAGTGCCATCCGGGAGGTAATCCTTTATATCATAGTTGACCCCGACCATTCCTGAAAGGACAGCACCGATAGCTGCTAACAAGAGAAAACAAGCTAATATCTTTTTGGGGTTGTTTACAATCGTCTGATAAAATTTTTTCATGCTGTACCCTCCCGCTCTTCGGCCAGAGCAGAAGCTCCTGCTCTGCCCGAAAGAACAAAGGATTCTTTTTTTCCCCGCAGCAGCAGGCACAGGGCCTCTTGGGTGACATTTCCTGTTCCCTGGTAGGGGATAGAGCGGAACAGGCTGGTCAGTTCACCGCAGATGCTGCATTCCCCTGTTTCGCTGATGGTGCCGCTAAAGGGGTTTGCCTGCTTTAGAACATCCAATGTCCCGCAGATCTGATGCTCCTGTACACTGACCGTCATATGCCCTTGCCGGGTACCTATTGGTGTTTGCAGGGCGACATAATATTTTTGAAACCACATTGACCAACGCTCCTTTCTGTAATGCGGACATCAGTATATCGCTGGGGTGGAGAAAAGAAAATGGTCAATCAGGGGTCAGATGGGAGATATGGGACATTCTCGCACAATGTGTGAGGGAAAGATACCGGACAAGTGAGGCGAGGCTGTCCCTTGAATCAGATATGGGACATCTGTATAATAAAAGCTGATACCAAAAGGGGGAGTCATATGACAAACGAGGAGCTGTCCTTTCGGACGAAACAGGCCTTGGCAGCGGCCTTGAAAACTGCGTTGGAACGAAAGAAGCTCTCCAAAATCACGGTGAGCGAGCTGGCAGAGGCCTGTCAGGTCAACCGCAAGACATTTTATTATCACTTCCAAGATGTATACGCTTTGTTCCGGTGGATGCTGGAGCAGGAGGCCATTGACGTAGTAAAGAATTTTGACCTGGTGGTGGACACGGAGGAGGCCCTCCGCTTTGTAATGGAGTATGTGGATGAAAACAAGCACCTCATCAACGGTGCATTTGACTCCATGGGTTACGAAGAAATTAAGCGTTTTTTCTACAATGACCTTTTTTCTGTACTGGATGGAGCTATCAGTCAAGGAGAAACAGAGTTGGGTGTTCGGCTTGATCCAGGCTTCAAAAAATATCTGGCCACCTTTTATACGGAGGCCTCGGCAGGCCTTTTGATGGAGTGGATCAAAAGCCGGGATGCCTATGACAAAGAGACAGTTTTAGAAAACCTCTTGTCTATTTTCAAAATTTCCATGATGGCAATAATTTCCCAAAAGGGTTGTTCCGAAAAGTGAAGCAGCCTACAATAAAAGATTTTGCGCGAACCAGGATTCTTTCGCCGGAAGCTGCACTGTGATACTACTTGCAGCGGCTGGGATAAAGAAAAAAGGCCTACCATGCGGACAGCAGCATTCCGGCGAACATAGAGGACTGGCTGGATCAGTTTGATATGTTTTCTATTTATGAGGTGCTGCCGCAGATTCTGGAACTGTGGGGCGAGAACCTTGTGACGGATGTAACGTCAAAAAAAAGATTAGCAGAAGTGAGCGGGAAATGACCACGCCGCTTTTCCTTCTGCGGAGTGTGGAACTGGGGATTTCCATCCGGGATCTGGATCTGCTTACGATTGGGCTTGTTCTGGATATGTGGACGGAAAAATCCAATGACGGCGTGAAATCTAAGCGGATTGCCACTCAGGAGGACTTCGATAAGTTCTGATATTCGTTGAATTGTCAGCCTTTTCTTGGTATAATTGAAACCATGAAAAGGCTGATGATTCAGCGACAAATTTTAATTTGAAAACCATAAAATTATGAGTGATTATTGCTCTCCGTAGGTTATCAATAAAATCCTCCAAAAGCCTTGAAAATAAAGGATTTATCGCAATGTGTTCGCCTTATCTCTTTATATGATTTCACACAAGTTTACTCTTTCCCTGATTGCTCATAAGGGCAAATTCAAGGGCAAGAAAATCTGATAACAAGATATAACAGAGTGTGGCAATCGGAGAACTGTGACATATGTGCGAATATATTATAACGGAGGATTTTTTAATGGACAAGTATATTTATGATGCAAGCAATGGTTTATGGTATGAGTTGCAGGGGGATTATTATATTCCTTGCCTTACTTTACCAGCCGAAAAAGAAAACAAACCTATCAGTTTGTGGGGGCAGCGACACAAACACTACTTACAGGAACATAAACGGACGGTTTATATTTCGCTGCTCACAAGCGGCAAATTGAATAATTACCTTGCCGACATTGACGAACAAGCAACGGAAATGATGTTTCGATTGGTTGAGCAAATGGCTGACAAGGAGGGCGTGACCGAACAACTTAAAGTAGAAAACCCGATGTTGTGGGTTGGTCGAATGAATGAGATACAGGCAAGAGCACGAGAAATTGTATATGCCGATATTATCTATAAGTAAAAAATGTAATATATAGAATATTAAAATTGTGGCAGTCAAAAATTAAAACTTTGCCTGCCACAATTATGATTCGATGTGTTCTCTTTCATAATGACTTTGGTAATTCATTATGCTATAATGAATTTAATTTACGGTATCGCACTGCATCTACTAATTTGGATTTCGATTAGAACAGGAAAAGCTTATATTGATTGCTCTCTATGCGAGATTAAAACCGATTATACAGGAGGAAATTGAATGAGCAATATTATTCAAATCAATAATCTTAATAAAAGTTTTGGAAGTGTAAACGCTGTTCAGAATTTGAGTTTTCGTGTGAAAAAAGGAGAGTTGTTTGCCTTTCTTGGTATCAATGGGGCAGGAAAATCAACTACAATCAATATTATGTGTGGACAACTGTCGAAAGACAGTGGAAGCGTTTTTATTGATAAACACGATTTAGATAAGGATATGGACTATATTAAGCGTGAACTGGGCGTAGTTTTTCAATCATCTGTCTTGGATTCTGCCCTTTCTGTTTATGATAATTTGGAAAGTCGTGCCGCTTTATATGGCATTACTGGGATGGAGTTTAAGAAACGACTTGAGGAACTGGCGAAAATATTAGATTTTGAAAATTTATTGAAACGCACCGTTGGTAAATTATCAGGAGGACAACGCCGAAGAATTGATATTGCAAGGGCTTTGTTTCATAAGCCTAAAATTCTTATTCTTGATGAGCCGACAACAGGGCTTGATCCGCAGACACGCCGACTTATTTGGAATGTTATATCAAGTTTTCGCAAAGATGAAAATATGACTGTATTTTTAACTACGCACTATATGGAAGAAGCTGCGGAAGCTGATTATGTTGTAATCATTGATGATGGAAAAATATCCGCAGAGGGTACTCCGCTTGAATTAAAAAATATTTATACTGGGGATTACATCACAATTTATGATGTAGATGAAAAGGATATTAAAGCACTTGATGTGGAATATGAGCAAATCCGAAACGGTTATCGCCTTTCTGTACCGAATACAAAGGCTGCAACTGAATTGATTATTCGTAATCCACAGTTGTTTAATGATTACGAAATAACAAAAGGAAAAATGGACGATGTTTTTCTTGCTGTTACAGGAAAAACATTAGTGGGAGGTGCTGAAAAATGAGTATGGCTTTCATTCTTATCAAAAGGAATATCAAATTGTTTTTCAAAGATAAGGGAATGTTCTTTACCTCTTTGATAACGCCTGCTATATTGCTTGTACTCTATGTAACTTTTCTTGGGAATGTGTATCGGGATAGTTTTACATCTAATTTACCTAATTCATTAAAACTATCAGAAAGTATAATAGAGGGACTGGTAGGCGGTCAACTTATCTCCTCTATTCTTGCTGTTTCGTGTGTAACAGTTGCTTTTTGTTCTAATTTTTTAATGGTGCAAGATAAAGCAAATGGTACGATAA
>OFMJ01002510.1_pt1 | contig 10409 bp, 8 predicted proteins | sample 1541801 | NCBI WGS metagenome assembly OFMJ01 (sample SAMN04209234, study PRJEB22552) | human gut metagenome | biome: gut; material: feces | host: Homo sapiens | place: USA: Oklahoma
CAGAGAATTGCAGCCAGCAGAGTGGAATTGTGAACAGGATGCAAACTTTTACCGGGTTTGGCAGATTTGTGAGAATAAAGCAGAAGGCATCAGAATACGAAAATGAAGAAAGGAGAGTCTGCTCAAAACAGTTTGGGCGGCAGGAATGATATGCAGGCAGTATTTGATGATTCCTTAATTACAGGCAATAAGATGATTGACACACAGCACAAAGAGCTGATTGACCGGATTAACAAGCTTCTGATTCTTTGTGAGAATGAAAAGCCGGCAAAGCGGGAAGCAGTTGAGACTCTGGATTATCTGGCGGATTATACAGAATTCCACTTTGGCGAGGAGGAAAAGCTTCAGGAGGAGATTGGTTATCCGGGTATTGCAGAGCATAAAAAGAAACACGAGGAGCTGCGTCAGGTGGTAAAGGATCTGTATGCGATGCTGGAGGAGCAGGAAGGTCCTACCGCTGCTTTTGTAGAGTCTGTGAATGAGAACGTGACCAACTGGCTTTATAACCACATTCGCGGTTTTGATCGCTCTGTGGCAGAGTACCGATTTATGAGAGATAACGAAAGTCGTATTTAATAGTAACAGCTAAAGTTTCAGACAGGAAAATGCGTTGAAAGTTTGTTTTCATAAGCGTTTTCCTGTCTGAATTTTTATAAGGCAGACGCCCGGTGTATCTTGCGGATTATGTGGGAAAGAACCCAGGATTGTGCAGGAATCGCGATTTTCTTTTAAAACTGCAAAAAGAGAGCCTAGTATTGTGCAAAAATCGCCTTTTCCTTTCAAAAATGCAAAATCCACACCTAGCTTGTGCAAAAATCGCGGATATCCATTAAAAATGCAAAATCCTCATATTATAATATAAAATCTACTCTATAAAGTGAACACGCAAAATATATCATTGGACTTCAATTAAAATCCCCCCACAGTGCAATTCGAAAATAATTCTTAGCAAGAAACTAAAAAAATATAAATTCTGTGAAAAAACTATGACCTCTATTGACATGGTGACAAGGTGTCATTATAATGAAAACTGTTTTTCGGAGTATAGATGACAACTTGTCACCTTTTGAAACAGGGCTGAAAAAAGCTGATGGAAAGAACCGGGAATGGAGCTTAGAAGCATCGGCAGAATCAGCCATGAAAATCAAAGAGGATGAAGGGAGGGGGAACAATGCCTACAGAACGGTTTCACCGTTTGCCGGAGGAAAAACGGCAGGCTATTCGGGCGGCGGCTGTTTTGGAGTTTGCAAGAGTACCATACGAGAAGGTGTCAATCAACCAGATTATCCACAATGCGGATATATCAAGAGGCAGTTTTTATACATATTTTGTGGATAAAAAAGATTTGATGGAATATATTCTTTCTGATGGATTTGAGAATATGCTTCAGCTGTGTGAAGAGGAATTGGAGGCGAACGGAGGCGACTATTTTGGATTGCTGGAATGGCTGTTCCAGCGGCTGATAGATGAGCTTCAGGAAACAAAGACCATGATGGAGGTTGTTCGCAATGTGTTTACCAGCCAGGAGGGTGAAAGTCTTTTTGGCATGGATGGGGGGATGTTCCGGACCCGGCATTCGGGGAAGGACGAAGATATGAAGATGAACCAGTGGATATTTGAACGTCTTGATAGAAGCAGATATCCTTATGAAAAGCCGGAGGAATTTGATTCGCTTTTACGAATGGGAATGATGACCATGACATTTTCTGTTAAATGGTATGTCCAGAATATGGATAAGGCGGAAGAAGCAAAAAAGCACTTCCGGGATGATCTGGAGCTTTTGAAGTACGGTGCGTATCGAAATAAAAACTGAAAAATGAGGAGACAATCATGAAAAAGAAAATTGTAGTCGGAGGAATTGTAGTAGCAATCGCTGCAGTGGCTGCCATAACAGTGCCAAGGGCTCTGAAAAAGAATGCCCCTGTGGAAGAGGCAGCAATTCCGGTTGTGGATGTGCAGACACCAGAAACAGGAACCATTGAGCTGTTCCGTGAGTTAGTAGGAAGTGTGGAACCGTCAGATGTGGTTTATATTTACCCCAAAATGGCTGGTGAGGTGACGGAGGTATTTGTAAAAGCAGGAGATGTGGTAGAAGCGGGACAGCCTATTTGTACCATTGATACTAAACAGGTAGATGCGGCAAGACTGAGTTTGGAAAGTGCCACTCAGGCGCTGCAGGATGCCCAGACGAATCTGGCCCGTCAGCAGGCTCTCTTCCAGGCCGGCGATATTGCCAGCGCTATGCTGGAGCAGGCCCAGACAGCTGCAAAGAATGCTCAGATTCAGTATGATTCAGCAAAGCTGAATTATGATCATCAGATGGAATATGCGAATATTACGGCAACCATCAGCGGTAAGGTAGAAATCTGTGATATTGAGGTACATGACAATGTTTCTCAGCAGAATCTGATTACTGTAATTGCCGGTGAGGGAAGTAAATCCGTTTCTTTTGCAGTGCCGGAGAAAATTGCAAAACAGCTTAAGACAGGGGATTCTATCTATATTGAAAAAAATGGCTCTGAATATACAGGAACCATCAACGAAATCAGCAGCATGATTGATGCAGCTACTGGGCTGTTTCAGGTGAAGGCCTCTGTTGAAGACGGAGACGCACTGCCAACCGGCTCTTCGGTACAGCTGAAGGTTACTTCTGACAAACAGGAAAATGTCATGACTCTTCCGGTAGATACCGTTTATTATTCCGGCGGAGACGCATATTTATACCTCTATGAGGATGGAACGGTTCATCAGGTTCCGGTAGAGGTTGGTATTTATGATTCTGAGCGGGTGCAGATTCTGTCAGGTATCGATATGACAGATGAGGTTATCACCACCTGGAGTTCAGAGCTGTATGAGGGTTCTAAGGTACAGAAATCTCAGGCTGGAGATACAGCAGCTGAAGAGAGTGCAGCAGACCAGACAGATGCAGAAAATACCGATGCAGCAGGAGCTGCCAAGGCGGAATAAGGATAGGAGGAAACAGCTATGGGATTAACAAGATCGGTCCTGAAACGCCCGGTTACAACAGTGCTGGCAGTGCTGTGCCTGATTGTATTCGGTCTTCAGTCCGTATTTTCTTCAAAACTGGAGCTGATGCCGTCCATGGATATGCCGATGCTGATTATCGCAACCGTATATCCCGGTGCCAGCCCGGAGGATGTCAATGACCTGGTAACAACAGAAATCGAGGATGAAATCGGTTCCCTAAGCGGTGTCGATACGATTCAGTCTCAATCTATGGAAAATATGTCCTTTGTTATGATTCAGTATGATTATGGTAAGGACATTGATGAGGCTTATGATGATCTGAAAAAGAAGATGGATATCGTAGAGGCAACTCTTCCGGATGACTGCGAATCACCGGTCATTGCGGAGATGAACATTGATGATATGCCGGTCATGATGCTTTCAGTAAATCATAAAACGGAGCCGAACCTGTATAACTATGTAGATAATGTGATTGTTCCGGAAATTGAAAAAATCACGGATGTTTCCGATGTCAGCGTCAGCGGCGGTCAGGAGGAATATATTCAGATTCAGCTGATCCCGGAAAAACTGAAGCAGTATCATCTGGACATGAGTTCCATTGCTCAGTCTGTGGGAAGTGCAGATTTTACCTATCCGGCAGGCGATACCATTGTAGGTGGGCAGAAGCTGTCAGTCAGTGCAGGAACAGAATATAATACAGTGGATCTTCTGAAGCAGATTCCCATTACTCTTGGAAATGGCAATACCATTTATCTGGAGGATATCGCAAATGTAGGAATGGCCCTGGAGGATACCACAGGCGTAGCCCGCTATAATGGCCAGGATACCATTTCGATTGGTATTAAGAAGCTGCAGAGCGCTGCGGCTATGGATGTATCAAAGGCAGTGAATTCAACCATTGAAAATCTGAAAGCTCAGGATCCGAATCTGGATATGGTGGTGGTATATGACAGCAGTGATGATATTCAGGCGTCTTTAAAGAGCGTAATGGAAACCATGGTAATGGCAGTTATTATTTCCATGATTATTATTTTCCTGTTCTTTGGAGAAATCAAGGCATCTCTGATTGTTGGTACTTCTATCCCAATCTCTATTCTGGCAACGTTGATTGCGATGAGGGCAATGGGCTTTACCTTAAACGTAGTAACCCTTTCGTCCCTGGTGCTCGGTGTCGGAATGATGGTAGATAACTCCATTGTAGTTCTGGAAAGCTGCTTCCGTTCTACAGAGGGAAAGGGACTGGTAGGATACCGGGAGGCAGCCTTAAAGGGAAGCGGCGTTGTACTTCAGTCTATTATCGGCGGTACGGCAACCACCTGCGTTGTATTTATTCCTCTGGCTCTGCTGGAAGGAATGACAGGACAGATGTTTAAGCCTCTGGGCTTTACCATTGTATTCTGCCTGGTAGCTTCTCTAATCAGTGCAATGACCATTGTTCCTCTTTGCTACTGTATGTTTAAGCCTCAGGAAAAAGAAAATTCTCCGGTAGGAGGGCTCTTAAGAGCCATGCAGAACGGCTATCGCAATATTATGAAGGTTCTGCTGCCGAAGAAGAAAACCGTTATTTTAACTTCTGTAGCTTTGCTTGTGCTTTCTCTTTTTATGGCAACAAAGCTGCGTATGGAGCTGATGGTTGCGGATGATACGGGAACCATTGATGTCAGTATTGAAACTCGTCCCGGCCTGACTGTGGAAGAGAATGATAAGATTTATCAGAAAGTAGAGAACCTGATCAAGAATGATCCGGATCTGGATTCCTATATGCTGACTTCAGGCGGAAGCGGAATGAGCTTAAGTACAGGCGGCGCAACCTTAACAGCTTATTTAAAGGATGACCGTGAACGGGAAACGGATCAGGTTGTAAAAGAGTGGAAGAAACTGCTGAATCAGGTGACAGGCGCCAATATTTCTGTAGATGCATCCTCCTCTTCCTCCATGATGTCTTCTTCAACAGGAAAGGCTGAGTATATTCTTCAAAGCTCTCAGTACGATGAGCTGAAGGAGGCTTCTGATGAGATTGCCAATGCTCTGATGGAGCACGCAGATGTAAGCAAGGTGCACACGACACTGGAAAACGCAGCGCCGGTTGTCAAGCTGAACATTGATGCAGTAAAGGCAAACGCAGAAAATATTACACCTCTTCAGATTGCTGGAACCGTAAGCAGCATTCTGGGGGGCAAAGAGGCAACAACTCTGAAGATTGACGGCGAGGAGGTCAGTGTTAATGTAGAGTTCCCGCCGGAACAGTATGATACCATTGATGAGCTGCAGGGTATTGTTCTGACAACGAATAACGGCACTTCCGTTGCGTTAACGGATGTAGCAGATATTGTATTTAAGGACAGCCCGGCTGCCATTGTAAGAAAGAACAGACAATATCAGGTAACCATTACCGGAGAACTGACAACAGACGATCCCAGACAGGTGAATGCCATCGAGACAAGGCTGTATCAGGATGTGGTAGAGAAACACATGGGACCGAATATTACCCGTGCAACAAATGCCATGGATGAGGCAATGCTGGAAGAATTTGGAAACCTGGGCGGAGCCATTGCCACAGCAATTTTCCTGGTATTCGTTGTTATGGCGGCACAGTTTGAGTCACCGAAGTTCTCAACCATGGTTATGACTACGATTCCATTCTCTCTGATTGGATCCTTCGGACTTTTGTACCTGTGTGACGTGCCCATCAGTATGGCATCTCTTCTGGGATTCCTGATGCTGGTTGGTACGGTAGTAAATAACGGTATTCTGTATGTAGATACGGTAAACCAGTACCGGCAGACAATGGATAAGGAGACGGCGCTGATTGAGGCAGGTGCAACACGTCTGCGCCCGATTCTGATGACAACACTGACGACAGTAGTATCCATGATTCCTATGGCTATGGCTTATGGCGACAGCGGAGAGAGTATGCAGGGTCTGGCACTGGTAGACGTAGGAGGTCTGATTGCCTCCACCATTTTGGCACTGTTAATGCTTCCGGTTTATTATTCTGTTATGAGCCGTAAGAAAAAACCGGAACCTCATTATGATTAATGATTAGTCACTATTGATAAGCATCTTTGGAGGGATTTGAATGAAAATCTGGAAACGAGCACTGTCCGTAAGCATCACAGGAGTGATGCTCGCGGCGGCGCCCATGACCGCTCTGGCAGCCAGCCCGGAATTCGCCAGAACTTCAGAGGAGTGGGCGAGATTAAGAGACAATAAAATGGAGTATGATGAGCTGGAGGATCTGATTGCGGAGTACAATACCACGGTTCAGACCAATCAGCTGGATTTGAATGAGTTCCGCAGAGATTACGGGGATACCAAGGATGATGTTTCTGACAAATACCGGGATATGGCAAACGAGATTTATGCCAATATTTCCTATCCGGATTCCGACGATCCTACTTATGGCTATGTGGTTGCTTCCATGCTTTCTGCTGAAATCCAGGCAAAAAATATGGAAAAGCAGGCAGATGATAACCTGGAGGACAGTGAAATCATCGGCTGGAACTACAAGCAGGCAGAAAAAACCCTGGTAACTGTGGCTCAGAGCAACATGGTGACCCTGGAGAAGAATCAGTTAAGTCTCAAGCAGGCTGAGATTGCAAGGGATCAGGCGCAAATGTCTCTGACCAGTGCAGAAACGAGAGCGGCTATCGGAACAGCGACACAGGTTGATGTGCTGAATGCCAGGGAAGCTCTTCAGACTGCAGAGCGGAATGTGGAATCTGCCAAATCAAATATTGAGAATGTACGGCAGAAGCTTCTGGTGATGACTGGGTGGACCTATGACGCTCAGCCGGAGATCTGCCAGGTGCCTGCAGCTGACGTGTCCCGGATTCAGGGAATGGATCCGGCGGCAGACAGGGAAAAGGCGCTGGAAAATAACTATACGCTTTTGGTAAATAAGAAAAAGCTGAAAAATGCAGAAAGCGGAACAACAAAGGAATCCCTGCAGAAGACGATTGCAGATAATGAGCAGAAAATCGGTTCTGCACTGGTAACCAATTATCAGAACGTACTGGCAGCCAAGCTGGCCTATGATCAGGCAGCCGCAGAGCTGGAGCTGGCGCGTCGGGATCTGCAGAGCATGGAGCTTCAGTTCCAGCAGGGAAAAGCCAGCCAGAACCAGCTTACCACTCAGCAGTATGATCTTCAGAATAAGGAGCTGGCAATGAAAACAGCAGATCTGAATCTGTTCCAGACTATGGAAACCTATGACTGGGCAGTAAAGGGTCTGGCCAGCGCAGCCTGATAGGGAGGTGGCAGTATGAAGCACAGAAAACGTGCCATTGCGGCAGTGACAGTATGTATGCTGGCAGTGACATCCGTACCGGCATTTGCCTATTCTCCTACAGGTCCCGGCGCTTCGCCTGAGGCTGGCAGATACAGTGAAGAGGAGCTGGCAAGACTCCAGGATAATGTTCTGGAATACAGTGAAATTCAAAACCGGGTCAGGGAATACAATCCTACGATTTCCCAGGTGTGGAAAACCTATGAAGATACGAGACAGGATTATGCCAATATGGTAACGGAGCTGGAAAGCCAGTATCAGGTGGTAAAGAATCTGGCAGACAGCTATGAGAGCGCCGGAGAAATGATGGGCAATCAGGTTCTGATTTCTACGGCAAAGCAGCTGAAAAAGGGATATCAGTCAACGATGGAGTCCATGGAAGACACCGTAAGCCAGTGGAACGATAACAAATCAACCGGTTCCATACGCAGCTATGAGAGGCAGATGACAGCGGGAGCCCAGCAGGCTATGATTGGCTATGATACGATTCGCCAGAATATAGCAACGCTGGAGACCATGGTACAGCTTTATGACAGACAGTATCAGATGTACACCCGTCAGAAAGAACTGGGACTGGCAACGGATAAAGATGTTCTTTCTTCCTATACCAGCTTTCTGTCAGCTCAGTCTCAGCTGGCATCTCTTAATAATCAGGCAGACAGTGTAAGAAGAAGTCTCTGCCAGCTGTTGGGATATGATCCGGAGACCAATCCGGAAATCCGCTCTCTTCCAGCCTTTGATATGACAAGGCTGGAGGGCATGAATCTGGAAGAAGATACAAAAAAAGCGATTGGCAATAACTATACGCTCATCAGCCAGAGAACCTCAGCGGCAGGAAAGACCAATGCCAAGAGGGAAAACAGAAATAAAATTCTGGATGAAGGCGATCAGAAGCTGACAATCGAAATGCAGCGGCTTTATCAGGATGTGATGGATAAAAAAGCTGCTTATGATGCAGCAGCGACCGGTTATCAGGCAGCAGAAGCTTCCTGGGGAAAGGCGCAGCGCCAGTATCAGAACGGGCTGATTTCTGAGATTCAGTATATTGGCCTTCAGCTTGCTTATTATCAGAAGAAGGCTGCCTTTGAGTCAGCCAATTTAAGTCTGTGGCAGGCTATGGAAAATTATGATTGGGGCATAACCGGACTGGCAGCAGTAGAGTAGTCCGGAGCCGGGGATTTGGAAAAGGAAAAGGACGGAAACAAACGAAAACGGAATTCAAAATCAGGACGATGATTCTCCAGGGCGAGATAGTCGTCCTGATTTATTTGATTCCGAAGCTGGCTTCTACTTTCCTTGGGGATTTCCTTGCAGGCGGCATCCACAAAGCAGAACCGGGGATACAGGACGCACCACCAGTTATGCCCCTTCCCTTTTCCCAGCGTAATCCGGGCGGCATCGTACTCGCCACAGGGAATCACCATATTGTCGTATACTCTTGTGGGAAAATAGCACCGTGTAATTTCCAGCTCTGCTCCGTAAGGATAGCCGCGCTGTGCCAGATACTGGCTGGCAGTTTTTTCAATCGCAGCCTTCTGTTCTCTCAGGCAGCGGATGGTTTTCTTCTTGCCCTGTTCTGGGGGAAGAAGTTCCTGAATATAGTCCAGAATCAGACTGCGGACTTCCAGCTTGACCTGCTGGTCTGCAGAACTGTCGCTGTTTGCCAGAATATGAAAGCGAAGCAGAGAGGGAGCGATTCTCTGTGCCAGCGCTTCCCGCTGCTGCTGCACCTGATTCATGGAAAGAAGAAGCGCCATAAATAAAAATCCAAGTCCCAAAGCCAGCTGACGCCGACAGAATTGATATGTTTTCATGAAAAACCTCCTTGTTTTGTGGTTGCTTTTTAAGTATTGACAAATATGATATAATTAAACGTAACGATTCAGGACAGTGGAAAATCAGGCGGAAAAGCCGGACAGGAAGAGGTCTGCTCCTGAATGGATGCGGATAATCCGAGGTTATAACCAAGCGGGAGGAAAAAAGAATGGATAAGAAAAAAATCGCAGTGCTGTTTGGCGGACAGTCTTCTGAGCATGTAGTGTCCTGTATGTCTGCTGCCAATGTGATTGAACAGATAGATACCTTAAAATACGATATGGTGCTGATTGGAATTACGGAGGAAGGACACTGGCTGAAAACCGGGTCTGTAGAAGACATCCGTTCCGGCGCCTGGAGAGACAGCAGAGTGGAAGCGGTGATTTCACCGGATGCTACAAAGCAGTGCATTATGTATACAGAAGGTGATTGCCGTTGGGAGGAAAAGGTGGATGTGGTATTCCCCGTGCTTCACGGTCTTTACGGAGAGGATGGAACTGTGCAGGGACTGTTTTCTCTGGCAAAGCTGCCCTATGTAGGGTGCGGCGTGCTTTCTTCTGCAGTGTCTATGGATAAGTTGTATACAAAGATCATTGTAGATGATCTGGGAATTCGTCAGGCGGCCTATGTGCCGGTTATGGTCTGGAAAATGAGACAGGATATGGAGCGGGTGATCCGTCAGGTAGAGGAACGGTTTGCTTATCCGGTATTTATTAAGCCTTCCAATGCAGGCTCATCCCGGGGGGTTTCCAAGGCGGAAAACAGGGAACAGCTGATTGCCGGACTGGAGGAGGCAGCCCGCCATGATCGGAAGATTCTGGTGGAGGAGACCATTATCGGCCATGAGGTAGAGTGTGCGGTATTAGGTGGCGGAGAAAAACCGGTACAGTCCTCCGGTGTGGGAGAGATTCTGGCAGCAGCAGATTTTTATGATTTTGACGCCAAATATTACAACGAGGAATCCCGTACTGTGATCAATCCAGAGCTGCCGGGAAATGCAGCTGAGAAGGTGAAAAAGGCGGCTGAGAAGATTTTCAATGCAGTAGATGGCTATGGTCTTGCACGGGTAGACTTTTTTGTGACAGACAGCGGCGAGGTGATCTTTAATGAGATCAATACCATGCCTGGATTTACAGCCATCAGTATGTATCCAATGCTTTGGGAAGCAAGAGGCGTCAACAAAGAGGAATTAGTAGATAAGCTGATGAGCCATGCTTTAGAGCGTTTCTAAGATCACGGGTTTACGTAAAAAGAAAAGAGGAGTTACATGACAAAGGATGTACTGATCACCATTCGCGGTGTCCATACCATGGATGAA
>OFMJ01002515.1_pt1 | contig 10400 bp, 15 predicted proteins | sample 1541801 | NCBI WGS metagenome assembly OFMJ01 (sample SAMN04209234, study PRJEB22552) | human gut metagenome | biome: gut; material: feces | host: Homo sapiens | place: USA: Oklahoma
TTTTCTCCCTGATAAGCATAATAGTTTTCCTGAAGCATAATACATTTTGACAAATCGCCCATCTGTTTGGTCAATTCTATCATCGCGCCGTTTACTCCCCACGGCTTTCCCTCTACCTTTTCAAATCTGTGGTAAATATCCCTGTAAAGCTGAATTGCCTCCTGAAATGTCATTCCCATAATTTTCTCCTTCTTCCATTCATTTTTCAGCTATATCTTATCGTTTATTTAATCCTTCCATTACTCCGTTTTTTTCTTCGCAGGCTTCTTATTCAGCTTCAGGACAATTCCCTTTTCCTGTGCAATCGCCTGAAAACATCCGGCCGCAGCCGCGGCTTTTTCCTTCAGCGTCATCTCCTGCACCGTTCCCTGTATTGTTCCTTTCACCTTTTCCTGCGTTCCTTTTGCCTTACCTTGCGTTCCTATCGCCTTTTCCTGTGTTCCTTTTGCCTTACCTTGCGTTCCTATCGCCTTTTCCTGTGTTCCTCTCCCTGACGTTTCACGCAAAATCTGTTCCATCGCATCCCTGAGATCCTGCAGCTCCAGCAGGTACACTGCCAGCATGTAAAAGGTTTTCCTGCGCCCATCGTTATAGTTGTCCAGCAGTTCCTGCAAAATTAACTCCTTTTCTTCCAGTTCCGTCTGATAGGCTTCAATTCCTCCGCTTTTGGCCCGCTCCATATCCTTCCGCATGTTTCTGTGAGGCAGAAAGGAGTCATACTCCATCACACTGTCATATTTTTCACAGGGATATTCACTGCACTGGAAACAATATTCCGGGCAGCCGTGTTCCCTGGCGCAGCGGAATATGGCGCAGGACTGGTTCCCCTCCCCGCCGCCGCAGCCAGGGCAATACTGATTGAGGTGCATGGGGCACAACGCACAGTTTAATCCGCAGAGGGAAAACAACGGGTACTCTCTCTGATAATTTTTCATCTTTTATCTCCTGGTAAAAATCTGCGCTTCCGGTTACAAATCGTCCCTGTCCCTTTCCTTTGAATCCTGTACAGAAAAACCTTCGGGATATCTTTTCTTCAGCTTCCTGATATTTCCCTGCAGGACCTCCTCAAGGCTCACATCCAGCGCAGTAGCGGTTTCCGCCAGATACCAGGCGATATCACCCAACTCCTTTATTAAGTGCTCCCTGTCCAGCTCGTGCCCCTGCGACAAATGCTTTTTTACAATATCAATTGCTTCCCCGGCTTCACCGCACAGTCCCATAACGCCGTTAATGAGGATATCCTTCTTCTCAAGAGAGGAATTTAATGTGGTCATTGCAAGCCTCTGATATTCATTCGGTGTCATTTTCTTCTCCTCTTTCCGGTTCGTCTTCATGAAGTATTTCCGTAATTGTCCAGTACCCTCACAGTTACTGCTAAAATCCATCCTAAATCACCTTTGACGATGGATTTTGCACTCTTGAATCACTTTCTTACGTTCAGCACAGTAAATGTGCTGAACTGCTGAACAGTTACAAAGTACTTACCTTTTCCCACTCCATTACATATTCCCGTTCACCGGTCTCTTCATCACTCTGTTCCCCTGTTATTTTAAATCCCTCCTTCTCATAAAACCGCACGGCACGTTCATTTTTCGTGAAAACATGCAGAGAAAGGCTGTCGCGATTCTGCTTGGCGCAATGAAGCAGATGTTTTCCAATACCACGTCCCCGGCTGTTTTCCTCCACGAAAATTCCTGCGATATAATCTTCCTGCAGCCCCAGAAAGCCAAGGATGCCTTCCCCGCTGTCAAAAACATAAATCTCAGCCTCGGGCAGCATCTTCCTGACCTCATTGTAATGTGATTTCCAATATGTTTTCTCTATAAAGCTATGTGCCTGTATGTTGGACTGCAGCCACAACTGCATAATCTGTTCCAAGTCTTCATTTCTGAACTTTCTAATCATATTCTCCTCTTCCTTTTTTCTTCTGCGCCGGAATCAGAGCCAGGCTGTTTAAAGCAAATAGCGGGCAATACGCTCTGTCAGCTCTTTTTTCCCTCCCGAAACAGGAAGCCCCTCCGCCCTGCAGAATGCAGTCAGTTCTTCCTTTAAATAATAATAGCTGCGAAATATTTTACTGTCCAAATCTTTCTGTAAATCGGGCCTGTCACTCAAAATACTTCCTCCCGCTGTTTTTCTCATTCATATTTTCCTGTCATTCATAGATTTCTGCTATTCATAGTTTCCTGTTATTTATAGTTTTCCGCCATTCACAAATTCCTCAGGAAGGATCATCTCATCCTTCATCGGAACAAATCCATATTTTGTATATAGGGGCCTTCCCATTGAGGTGGCTTCCAGTGAAATATGCTCTACTCTTCTTGTCAGCGCTTCTTTCACAAGCAACTCAAGAACCGCTGAGGCTATCCCGCGGCGTCTGTAATCCGGGTGCGTATACATATTCATAATGTATGCTTTGTTGCCCGATGGATTGTGAAAGGTGGGCATCACCCGATAAAAACTGATACCTCCGGCCCCGACAAACAGCTCAGCGTCAAAAACCAGATAGGCCGCATGACTGCCGTCCCTGAGGGCTTTTTCATAGTAATCTCCGGATTCTTTTTCAACGGCAGACATATCCACGGAAAGTTCCAACCCATATCGTACAGTTTAGCCTAAAATAAATTCAATTTCCTTTATAATCTTCCCATCACTGAATTCAAAAACATCATTGGATTTTTCCCCGGCAACATTGACAAGCATACAGGCAATTCTATTTCCATCAGCGCTGACAGCCATTTTTTCACAGGAAAAAGTAACTGAGGAATTACGATAGGCTTCCCTGATCCGCTGCAGATAAGCTTTTGCACCACGGATACTTTCTGTATTTCCCATGTCCGAATGAAGCTCCCACACGATGTCCTCTGCGATGAACTGTTCGTATACCTTCCAGTTTCTTTCATTCTCAGCCTGGAAAAACTCTCTCAGCCTTTGACGGTTATCCCTCTGCCCTTCTGCCTTTTCCTGCACCAGTTCCTTTGTGTAATAAAATCTTTTTCCTGTACGGGGATACTCCTCCAGCACAAAAACCTGCTCATATCCTTTTTTCGTATAGAAACCAGGAGCCTGGAAACTGAAGGTATCCAGAAAAACATATCTGCACCCTCTGTTCCTGGCCTCATCTTCAGCCTTCTCCAACAGAACGCTTCCAATTCCCTTCCCGCGGGCTTCCTCATCCACCCATAGGAAATCAACCTTCAGCCAGTTCCCATGTGTGGAGCCAAGCAGCCCGCCTATCCGCCTGCCATTTTCTTCGTCCGCAAAGATTCCCAGTTCCTTTGGATTTTTATCCTCTATATGATTAAGATTGTAAGCAAGAAGATGTTCAAAGATAAAGGTCTTTTCTTCTTTGCTAATCGATTCCTTCATTCTGTAATTCATTTTATAGCCCTTCCATCCAAAAATCATCAGAAAACTATCGTTTTTTCTATTTATTCAAAACGACGCATCTTCTTGAACTGTTACGCTTTTATTCATATATTACCCTCGCATCTGCAGGCAGTTTTCTCACATGCTCCAGATATGCCCTGCAATTATCCGCCTCCGCCGCATCAAAATGGAAGTTCATTTTCTCAGCCAGTTCTTCCTCTGTCTGCCTGAATAGATCGCACATAATAAAAACTGCATCCCAAACAGCCTCTGTTTCTGCCTGGGAATAAGTTAACAGATACCTTTTATAGGTTTCCTCCGGCAAATACCGTTTCATATATTTTGCCGACTTTCCCACGCTGACGGAAAAATTGTTATCCCTGCCGATTTTCCATTCCAGAATTCTGGTAAGCATCGGCCGGATATACAGATGAATCATATCCATTACATAGGGAAGTTCCTCCCTCCAAAGTCCCTTCGCCACGTTATCCAGACACCACCAGAACTCATTACAGGTAAAATAAAACTGCTCTTCCGTCGGCTTTTTCACCCAGTAAATCTCATCCGAGGCCGGCTTTGCTTCCGGCAGGATACCATCCTTATCTACCAGTATCCGATAGATTTTAAGGCTGCTCTGTACCGCCTTCATGGTACTGACATGCAGATCCAGCCTGTTTCCATCCGTAAACTGCATCAGCCAGCCATAACAGTTTTCCACATCAGAACTGAAATATATGCTATCTTCCGGATATTGCATAAACAACCGTTCCCCGAATCTGTCAATCCATTGCCTGTCCTCACGGAAGGATTTCGTCTCGTTTACAACATATACCACATCGTAATCCTGAAAAATATCCTTGGGAACGTTAGGGTTAACGCGGGATCCTTCCAAATATGCCGCCCTGACACGCGGATCCTCTTCTGCAGTTTTTATAATCAAATCAAGCATTTCTTTTTCTGAACGCATTTTTCCTCCTCACCTTTTCCACATTAAATTTATACTGTTTTGGAATATTAAATTATATGATATTTACATAATAATTTTCCGGCCGCTCTCTTTCCTCTCCCCGAAAAAACGCCGCCATTTCACTCTCACACAGTGCTACCGATTTATTAATATATTCTTCCATTAGCTCCAATTTATAAATTTCAAGCTCCTCCACCTTGGCTTCCGATGCATATTGAATATCATCTTTCAGGGCACAAAGAAAATTTTCAAGAAGCTCTCCCTTTATTTCATTAATTTCTTCAGCCGCTATGTTGTATATGTTATAACGCACATTGTATTTTTCCCCCAACAGATAATTCAGCCTCTGATAATCCCGATATCCTGCCTTATAACGGGCCTTTTTTATTTCCGGCGGATAATTTCTGATATACTTGTCGGCAATGGAACAAAACCATATACTGTCCATAATCAGATGACAGTAATAACCAAGGTATAAGCTGTCTTTTTCCATCTGTTCCTCATACCTGTCTCTAAATAAAAGCCAGTTAATCCCTTTTTTATTTTCTTTCTCCAGCTCCACCCAAAAATGCGCCGTATTGTAACTTCCATCCTCATGCCCCGACAGGTCAGGCAGCAAAGCGCCGATACAAAAACGGTTCTTATCCTTTATTTCCTGCCTTTCAGCAAGTTCTGATGCTATTAGATAATGCAAAAGCCGTGATGCCATTTTTCCTCCCCGGCCAGTCTGCCATACACATCATTCCTCCTCCGGAACCGCCTCCAGCAAAAAAATCACCGGACGCACACCATCAGTGCAGCATTCTATTGTCTTATTTTCATGCTTATACCAGTATTCCTTCCCGGCTTCCCTGGGCGCACGATCGATTGCCCTGCGGGAAATAGCTGCGTATAAGTCCACCCATGCCCAAGGGCAGAAGCCTTCCGGCATGACTGCCTCCTCTCCGGATTTATAAAGAAATGTATCCCCTTCCTTCAGAATCGGACACGGACCAACCGCCCTTCCTTCGCTCAGATATTCATCTGCAATATCCTCATAAAATTCTGTCTTTAATACTTTAATACGCACATCCATCTCTTTATCCCCCTGCTTTTCCTTTTTCCCCTGCTTCCACCAAATTTCTCTGCCATTACAGTCAGAATGCTCCGGTTACCATAAAAACGATGCCCAATACAAGAAAAATCCCGCCGATTCCCATGAAAATACCGCAAAGCAGCTTCATCATTTTTGTATCGCGTTCGCACCAGAATTTTTCCGGTTTTTCCGGATCATAATATAGTTCCGTTTCTTCTCCTGTCTGATACCGGCAGGGGCTGCTTCCAAAAGTCGATACTACCCGCTGCATTCTGCCTCCGGCATAGTATTCAAATACCGGATAATAATATGTGCTGCCACCACTGTCTCTTCTGCATTCCACATCCACTACCCGCGCCGTGGTAACCATCGAGGCGGTCTTCCGCTTCCTGCCAAACACTTTCATCAAAAAAATCCCAATCAACAGGAACAGCAACCCCATTCCCGCAAAAATCAATGCTCCAACCTGTATTTCCATCATATATGTATCCCCTGCTCTCAATTTTCAGCCTCAGAATAGAAAAGGCCGTTCATTACTGTACTCCCGGTACACTGCACACCCGTATCGCGGGATTCCTCATTTTCAATTCAGCTACCAACGCCGCTTTATCCCTCACCGCTATCACCATTTCCTGTCTTTTCCCCTTGATAAAAAGACGATCCAAAGAAGCGGCACTGGAAGAAATCGGGCAATAGGAACCTTTGATTTCCACAATGTCAGCAATCCGCATGGAATCCTTTCCAAAACCGAAAAACAGCTTCAGGTTTTCTTCCTCGATTACCACATAGTTGCGCACAACGATTGGTATAAAAATAATATCGCACAGAGCCAGCGAAAATAATAATATGGGTACATTATCAGGGGCAAAAAGCAGTTCGTATATACATACCGCATTTACCGCAATGATAATCAGCCAGAACCAGGCGGCTACTTTTCCTTTAAATTTCATGCTTCCTCCATTATCTTGCCATATATCGCAGTTCATCCTTTTTCTGTCCTTACTGCAGCTGTCCGTAAAAAAATTCTCCGCGGTATGATGCCGCATTGATGTCTGTTGCACAAAGATTTCAGAATACTCAGAAAAAAGTGCGTAACAGAACAGTATCCGCTATTTATTCAGTATATCAAATATTTCCTGGCAATACTATGAAGTTTTTCTTATATTAAGGGGTGAAATAGAATTTATGTAGAGAACAGGCCAGTTATCTGCCTGTCCTGTTTTTTGCTTCATACATGGGATACCCGTTTCCCTGGGCATCTGTTGAAGGCGTATTTTCATGGCTGTTTTTATCATGGCTTGGGCCATGCCCCACCACGCCTGCCTCATAAACGCCGTCCGGTATGGTTGAAATACGTTTATCGTCCTTTGCTTTTTTCATGGAGACCTCCTGACTTTTTTCTGCTGTTATTGTCCCCGTTTTCTATAAAAAAATAAGCATCTGACGATGTTTATCAGTGAAAATCTCGTCTATAGTAAACTTCTATGCCAAAAAAGCGTTTCTCTTTCAGAACTTTGCAGAAATAATAACATCACTGTAACAGCATCTGTAAAATGAGCATCAGGATAAAGAATAAATGGTTTTTCTTCATAGAAATTTATCCTGGCCGGATTCCAATGCTTAAATATCTGTATCAGAATTCACAGCCTTTTCCCATACCAAATGAAATTCCCGGATAGTTCTATATCTGCTGTTTCTCTCGGCGCTGACTGCTTTTCCTGCCGCTTCATAGCATGCAGTATTCAATTCCCATTTTTCACGGTCACAAGGGGAAAAAGCATTTTTCATGTATCGCTCCGCAATGTCTGAGCTGCTGAATTCACCAAAGAAATCAAATAGCAAAGCTCCCAGCGTAAATACATTGGTTTTTTCATCAAGCTTTGCTCCTAAAATATATTCCTCCGGTGACTTGAGCCTTTTTGTTCCAAAAAGTTTTTCTCCCATATTGTTATAGGCCGGCATTTTTCTAAAAAAATCGATATCGCATATCATTGTTTGATCAGTATTAAAGTCATACATAATACTGCCGTCATAGAAATCAACGGCAACATAACCTTTTTCGGCAGTTTTTTCAAGATAGGAGAACAGAACCTCAGCGCACTGCAGCTTCTTTCTGGCTGAAAGTGTATGGAACCTGTCGCTGGGCCTTATCAGCTGCTTATTCTGTGTATATTTCTCAAAATTCCAGAAATCAAAGAGGCATTCCCCTTCCACCCAATCAAATACTGCCACATATAAATTCTCATGTGGAAAATATTCTATGAGGTGTATAAGATTTGGATGTGCAAGCTCCTGGTATAAGCCTGCCGCATTCTTTAAAACTCTTATGGATTCATCTGGTGGAACTTCTGCATAAATAGTATCCGCACCTGCTATTTTCAGGAAATATCTCTGACTCCCTTTCTGCATAACTATACAAAGGCATCCCGATCCTGTTGCGTCAATCACCCTGAAGGCTGTTCCATAAGACCTCAGCCAGCTAAAATCACACCAAGTTTTCAATCGGAAGGTAATTCCATCAAGTTCAATTTGTTGGGTAATTCCCGGCAATATTCGCAGTGTTTATAACCCATTTAATTTACACAACAACAGCTAATTTTTTATCCATAGCAAACTCCTTTTTAGTCGGATGAAATATATGGAAAATTGTTATTTGTTTTTTGTAACTGTGTGGAGTTGAGCTTTATTTTATATTTTAGTATAGAATTCTTAATTTCTGCAGTAGATATCTTTAATGTTTCATAACTATTCAAACTCTTTGAAATGAGGGAATGAAAAAACCGGGAATATCCCAGAAAGCTCCATAACTGCATGTGGATTGAAAACGCAGATACGATGGCTTTTCGGGATAGTCCCGGGCCGGCTGAATCGATCAAAAAGTCAATCAAGATGGAGTTTATAAAATTTTGCCGGGAAGGTTTCACTCCCGTCAAAACAGCTGTATTTTCCATAATGGTCAAAATACATACCGCATTTTTCCATGACTCTTCCTGACGCCGGGTTTGCCACCGCATGATTTGCGCTGAAGTCATGTATATCAAATTCTTGGTATGCAAAGTCAATCATAGCTTTTGCCGCCTCCGTGGCATAGCCTTGGTTCCAGCAGTCAGAACGGAGGTTGTAGCCAATTTCCCACTGTGTATTGTCTTCCGCCGGGCCTATGCCGCCGCTGCCGATTAACCGGCTATTTTCTTTGCACACAAAGCCAAATTCGTATTGTTTTTCGTTTTTTTCCACGGTTTCCAGCCATCTGCGTACGTCTTCTGTTTTCGTGTAAAGGGCGTAAGGCATGAAACGGTTTACCAGCGGGTCCGAGCACCAGATAAAAACTTCTTCCGCATCTGCGGCTGTGAGCGGCCTGAGGATGAGTCTGGGTGTTTGCAGGATGTACTGTTGCATAATCGGGAGCCTTTCAGTGGTGTCTTATTGAAGATGGTTTTATGGTGTTATTATGTATGAGATTATTGTTTAGTATGATTTTAGCAGTTTACTCGCAATATCTTCTGTATTTCCGATAAGCTGGACTACTTGTGTAAGCCAATAAAACGTTGATGTATTATCATCGCATTTAAAATATGTATCATCATGGTGGCATAAATAAACTTTTTTATTTAGTGCAATCGCTATACCGAATTCCGTATGAGTTCCTCTCCCCTCCGGAGTTAATATTATGACAACATCAGACTGCTTTATCGCTTCATATTCCTTTTCACCAATGGTCCTTAGCGTTTCCGCGTCTGTTTCTTTCGCCGGGCAATGTAATGTCCAGTCATAGGTATGTTCCCAACCGGCACTTTTCAGCAAGCATGAAAGGTCACGCACTTGTTTATAATTTTTAAGGCTTGAAGCTATGTAAAATTTCATTTTTTCTCCAATTCAATCAGTCCTGGGGCCGTCTTGTTTGTCTGATATGGGTTAACTCTTTTCCATTTGTTTTATTCTACGATTTCATGGCAATTCTGTCAAATCTATAGTTTGTAAAATCTATAGTTTGTAAAATCTATAGTTTGTAAATAGTTGGTTTGTAATGTTGGGCAGGGGTGAGAATGCTGCGCACTCTCACCCCTGTATGGGCGGACAGATGGCGAAGGGGAAGGGTGATGGAAGGAGGACGCCTGACGCCTGCGAGTAATCCCTGCGGGCTTTCTCGCGCTTCGCTGCGCGAAGCTTTGTAAAAAGCCATAAGGCCCCGTTGCTCTGCAAGCAGGCAGCGGGGCCTTATGGCTTTTTACGGCGTCTGGCTGGGTATCGGGGATGTGAGGGTTATTGGGTGTTCATCTTCAGGAGCTTCGCCGCCTGGTCGGCTGCGATCAAACTATCCAACAATTCATCAATATCCCCATTCATAATATCATCAATCTTATAAAGCGTCAGCTTTATTCTATGGTCCGTAACCCTTCCCTGGGGGAAGTTATAGGTCCTTATTTTTTCTGATCTGTCCCCCGTACCAATCTGGCTCCTTCTCAGTTCCGCTTCTGCATCGTGTGCTTTCTGCTGTTCAATGTCATACAGCTTGGCACGGAGCAGTGCGAATGCTTTTGCTTTGTTCTGAAGCTGTGATTTCTCTGTCTGGCTGTATACAACGATTCCTGTGGGGTAGTGGGTCAGTCGTACGGCGGAGTCTGTGGTGTTGACGCACTGGCCGCCGTTTCCGGAGGCGCGCATTACGTCGATTCGTATGTCTTTATCGTCAATGACAACGTCCACATCTTCTACTTCGGGCATTACAGCCACGGTTATGGTGGAGGTGTGGATGCGGCCGCCGGATTCGGTTTCCGGGACGCGTTGTACGCGGTGTACGCCGCTTTCGTATTTGAGTTTGGAGTAGGCTCCTTTTCCGTTGATCATGAAGCTGACTTCCTTCATGCCGCCGATTCCGATTTCGTCAACGCCTACGGTTTCCACCTTCCAACGGTTCCGTTCCGCGTATTTTACGTAAAGGCGGTACATTTCGGCGGCAAAAAGCGCTGCCTCATCTCCGCCGGCGCC
>OFMJ01002522.1_pt1 | contig 10376 bp, 11 predicted proteins | sample 1541801 | NCBI WGS metagenome assembly OFMJ01 (sample SAMN04209234, study PRJEB22552) | human gut metagenome | biome: gut; material: feces | host: Homo sapiens | place: USA: Oklahoma
TTGTTTACGCCGGGTTTCCCGGCGTTTTTGCTATTGGGGCAAAATGATGTTTTTGCCCTAAACAACAAGTTTCAGTCCGTCAAGTTGACGGGCGTGTTCTTCTCCTGCTGTTTTTAAGTAGATGCGAGTCGTCTCGATCGAAGAGTGCCCAAGCACATCGGCGAGCCGCACAATATCTTTATACGCCCGATAAAAAGCAGTGGCAAAGAAATGCCTTAAATTATGAGGGAATACCTTGCTGGGCTCCACCCCCGCATGTTTGCAAAGCCGCTTCATCTCCGACCAAATCTGCCGCCTTGACAGGCTCTTTCCGCTTCTGGTGAGAAACACTTCACCGGAAGCGATTTTATTTTTCCCGGCATATTTTAAGAGTTTGCGGCACAGTTTGGTCGAGAGGAGAATCGTGCGAATTTTACCCTTGAGTGCAATCTCCGTCCGGCCGCGTTTGGCGGCCTCTACTGTAATATACCTTACCTCTGAAACCCGGATGCCCGTGGAACCTATGGTTTCAATCAAAAGTGCCAGGCGATCCCGACCCAGTGAGCGGGCTGTGTCGATCAGACGGTCATATTCATTTCGGTTGAGTTCTTTGGCCTCCTCACGAAATATCCGCCGCTGGATGCGCAGGTACTTGACCCGGCACTCCTCCCATCCAACAAAGCGGAGGAAGGAGTTGATGACGGCCAGCATGGAATTGATCGTGGCCGATTGATAGCCCGCCTCCCGCAGATGTTCTTTCCACTCTGCCGTCAGTTCCTTGGTGACGCTGCGGCCATCCATCCATTGGGCAAAGCGACTCACATCTCTCTGATATTTTTCCAATGTGCCGGAGACACGCTCGTTTTCCTTCAAGCTATGGATAAAGCCAGTTACCTGTTCTGATGTCAATTTGTGATCCTGCATAATGATACGCCTCCCAATAAAGGTAATAGCATTATCATTTCACAACTAAAGTCAGCAATACAGCAAAAAATATTTATCCGGCAAAAGAAAAGAGCGCCCCTCTGCGGACGCTCCTCTATCACATAACCGAAAAAACATCTGGTCTTCCCGCAAAAAGGGATATGCTACCACTCATCTGCTTTCACTATTCCCGTCCCTTTCTCCTCAGTTTATGCAGTCTCCGGTTTGGCACTTTTCCAGCCAATAGCATAGGCCGTAATATGGAAATGGAAGTTCCCACCCTTAACGTGTCTATATACAATAAAAAATATTGAGTTCGAGCATACTTGCGTATTGCTATTCAGTTACCATTGGTAGCAGATAACGAACTGGCGGTGTGAAAATGGTCGATACTCAATATTATAAACAATTCGGGCGAAATCTCAGGAAACTGCGGGAATCCATTGGGAAATCCACGCAGATTTTTGCCATGGACTGCGATTGCTCGGCCTACACCATCCAAAACTACGAGTTGGGACGCAAGGGGCCAAACCTCAAGCGCTTTCTGACCATCTGCAATGCCACAGGCGCGTCCCCCAATCAGTTGCTCTCCGGGCTGTACTCCGACAGCTCCGAGCTGCGGGCCATCCGCAGTCTGCGGGAGACCTTTGGCAAGCTGTTGCCTTCGGATCGTCAGCGATTGACTGCTGCCCTTGAGATCATTGCAAAGTGCATGATGGACACGGCGCCCTCCCTGGCCAGCGCCGGCTTCGGAACCAGGCTTCATCTTCTCCGCCTGGACACTGGGTTAAGTGTGGATACCTTTGCGGCCAAGTGTTCCATCGCCAAGTCCACGCTCCAGGGCTATGAGTCCGGACAGTATGACCCGAGTATCCCGGCCTTGCTCCAGCTCTGCGAAACGCTGGATGTCTCGCCGGAATACCTGCTGGCGGACAAGCTGGAAAAGGCCGCTTTTCCGGATCAGCGTCTGCTCAATCTGCGGCCGCGTCAGATAACTGCTTTGCACGAGGCGGCAGCTTATCTCTCTAATTCCTCGAATAAGTAATTACAATCGAATAAAATAGAGAAATAGAAGCACAGAAAATGCGGTTTTGTAACATTGCGCATTTCCTGTGCTTCCTATTTTTTTCGACAATTGTTGACCGACTTTTCCTTCATTCTTCTCCTAAAATGTCTTTATGCAATGTTTGACATTGAAATTAGACAAGCGGAGGGGTATTATGAGTAAAAACGGGAACCGCAGCGCAGTGGAAATTCTCAGTGGATATTTAGACTGTAAGAAGTGGGGTGACATCGTCCGGGCTAATGAAGAAGGGCCGGGTATCTTCTATCTGGCGACAAAGGACGAAAGCCACTTGGTGTGCCGGGAGTTCTATGCGGTCTTCCCGGAGGCATCCCCACAGATCATCTCAAAAGACGCCCTTACCTATGGGACGGCTTGCGGCGACATATTACTATTTGAATATGGAAAAAGGGGCGGCTGGGAGCTGATTGAATTTGAGTTGGAGCGCTACCGCATGAAAAGAGGAATTGCCGACAAGCCCCACTCAATCTACTGCACAGCACTCTATGCCGCTGAGAAATATCCAGAATATTTCGGCGGGGTAACGCCGCCGCGTGTTACCCCGGAAGGGCTGGTGCTCCGGGCGAAGAAGGTCTATGACGGTATTTTCTTTCTGGAGACCGAGCGGTGCCAATGGATGCTTGCCGTGTCCTACCCGATTTGGAATTGTGATCTGACTGAATATACCCAGCGCCTGGGGCAGAACTGTAAACAGGACCAAGATACCGGCGCAGAAGAAGCTGAGTTCCTCTACTTTTCAGAAGACGCCTGCGCTCCAGCGCTCTATGAGCTTTTAGCCTGCAAGGAGTATGGAATTGATGAATATATCACATCCAGGCAGGCCCTGGAAACAGCACTGAATCTCCAGTTTCCAGCGTATGTGATCCAGCACAACGCACTGGAAATGACCGGTCATGGTCAGGGAGATATAATCTTTAATGTTTTAAAGGCGCTCGGCTGTGAGGCCCCAGTTCTCTCCGAGGAAGAAGAAAAGAAGGACAGGGAACGCCGGACCGCGAACTGTATTCGTCTCTTCCCCGGCTTTGAGGATGAGCGGCTTTTGAACCTGCCGCTTTAAAAAATCCGCAGCACACAGCCGCGGATTCCTTACCTGATAAATTCAATGATGTCGTTTGGTGTGCAATGGAGGATCTCACACAGCCTTTCCAATGTGTAAACCGTGATTCCACGGTTGTGCTTGAGATTATTGATGGTTCTTGGGTTGATACCATACTTTGAAATCAGAGTGTATGTCGTTTCGTCCCGTTCCCTCATCGTTCTCCACAAGGGTTCATAGCTGACCAATCGCCATACCTCCTCCACAATAATACTCTGTCAATATTATTGTGGAGTTTTCTTCGATTCGCTATACTGAAAAATGTATCTATATAAGTAAGGATGTGCAAGATGGTTATTTCATTTTTAGATGGGTCAAAGGTAGTGGAACCTGGGGTAATGGCTGCGCTCAAACGCTGCTTATGCCGAATCATCAAGACAGAAGAAAATGTGAGCTTTTACTTTGCCTTTTCCTCCGACTTTATTTTAGAGTGCGAGTGGCTTGTGCGGGAGCTCCAGGCGCTCTACCCAGACAAGCGGATAGACCGTGTGGGCGTGGTCGATCAAGGCACAGAGTCGTTGTTCTCACGCTGCCGGTTTGACCGCTTTGAGTGTACCGAAGGTAAACCGCGGGTGGGAATTTGGCGCTGGATGGTGGACCAGTCCGATTATGTCTGCGGCTATATGCACCTGGCGCTCTGCCCTTCCAGGGACCGACTTACTGCCTGGAATTATGCGTGTAAGCGTCTGCAAGGCCGCTGCCTAAACTTTGCCACCGAGGAGGCGTGGCTTCGTATCTCCGCCCAGATTCCCTCGCTTGTCCGCTGGCAGAGAGAAGCCTTTGAGGGCAAACTGCGCGGAGATTCAAAAGCGAAGATTGCTCAAACGCTTGGCGTGTCCAGGACAACTGTCCACATGTACGAGTTGGGGGCACAGCAGAGCTTGGAACGGCCAAACATACCAGTGCCAGAGCCGCGCGTATGCGCGATTTTGGGCCTTGCCGCAGCCCGAATCCCCGAACCACAGAGAGAGGTGTTGGCAGAAACGATCCGATACCTGGTGTATTGTTGCGGCATCAGCATATTTTTGGTCCAGGGCGCCGCCACAAGTCAGTGCACACAGCTTATCAGCATCCTGCGTACCGAGTGCGGTCGGTTTACCCGGGAAACAGAAATCCGCTCACTTGTTCCGGCCGGAAAGGATTTGCCCATTCCAAGGGTCAATCTCTCCACCAGACGGGTAGACCGTGGCCTCAATGAACGAGAGGCCATGATTGACGGGGCCGACGTGGTGCTCTGCTCCATCAAAAACCTGTATGGAAGTGGATTGAACTACGCGAAGCGAAAGCATGTACCAATCATCAACCTGGAAGAACTTACAACTTAATTATTGGGAGGATTCTTTATGTTCGATTATAGTCTTACCGAGCGTGAGTTTGCAGCCAAGCATCTTTATAATACAGATGACCTAACAGGCATCGAAAAGGTGCTTCAGGTATTTTCCGCATACATCAAGGCTGCGAAGCACTTCGATATTATCTGGTCAAACAAGGTCGGCTACATATTCCTCAATGACCTCCAAGAACCGGAGGAATTTGATTCTGTACCCTTCCTCATCCAGAGCGGGGAGGAAATCTGCGACCGACTTTTCTATGAGGTCGGCGTCGATGTAATGCTGGAGCATGGGCGTACTGTTGACATCTCCGAGGCCAATCCCCAGGAGCGCAAGGCCGTTCTGGACCGACTAGAGCCCTATGCAAATCAGCTCCCGGAGTACCAGCATCTGATGGAGAAGGTCTTTCGACAGTCTGATTTTGAATGATGCTTTAACATTCGCTTGATGGTTGACACCGCAGCGTGGCTGGATCACAGAACAAGCCAAGACTGATCCGTTACCACAATATCAAACGACCTAAGAAAACAGCCGTTGAATGACGGCTATTTTCTTCTGCTGTGTGTTCAATGCTGATGATTAAAACACACAGTTATATCCTTCAGTTCGCCAGCTCTTGACAGCATGAGAACGGCAGATTCACCGCATACTATCAGAAATGATTTGCTCAAAAGGGGGATCAGATATGGCGGTGTCTCACAGAGGCGCGATTTCCTTCGGCATGGTCCACATCCCGGTGGGGCTTTACACGGCCACCCAGGATAACGACATTCACTTCAACCAACTGTGCAAGTCAGATGGAAGCCGGGTCAAGTATAAAAAGGTCTGCGGAAACTGCGGCAAAGAGGTGTCCGCTTCGGACATCATCAAGGGCTTTGAATACGAGCCGGGCAAGTATGTCACCATGTCGGACGATGACTTTGAGAAGGCCAAGACGGAAAAGGACAAGACCATCCACATCCTCCATTTTGCCGATCTGCACGCCATCCGTCCGGTCTACTATGATAAGACATACCATGCGGTGCCGGAGCAGGGCGGCGATAAGGCGTATGAGCTTCTGCGCAGGGCAATGTTGGAAGAGCAGAAAGTGGCCGTTGCCAAGACGGTGATCGGCACCAAGGAAAAACTGCTGGCCTTGATCCCCACGGCGGATGGGATTCTGGTGGAAACACTGTTCTTTGCCGACGAGGTCAAGGATGCCCCCAAGGAGGCCGTGCATCCGGAAGTCAGCGAGGCGGAGCTTACGATGGCTAAAACACTGGTCGGCGCCATGGTACAAGACTTCCAGCCCCAGGCATACAAAAACGAGTATCAAGCCCGGATCTGGGAGATCATCAACCAGAAGATACAGGGTAAGGAGATCACCATTCCCCAGGAGGCCGGCACGGCCACGGTCATTGATATTATGGAAGCCCTCAAGCAGAGCCTTGCCAATGTGGGCAGCGCCTCATGAGCGACCTGTTTGAAGCAAAAAATATCAAGCCCATGCTCATCGGCGCAGACAGCGAGCCATTTGACGATCCGGATTATATCTACGAACTCAAAATTGACGGAGAGCGGTGCGTCGCCTATCTGGACCCACAGGCAGGGACCGATCTGCGCAACAAGCGCAATATCCGTATGCTGCCCAAGGTGCCGGAGCTGGACGGTCTGCACCGGCAGGTCGAGCGGCGCTGCATCCTGGACGGTGAGCTGGCCGTCATCTCAAAGGACGGACCGGACTTCTTTGCCATCCAGCGCCGCAGTATGATGACCAATCCATTAAAGATCCAGTTGGCCATCCGGCAGACGCCTGCCTGCTTTGTGGCGTTTGACCTGCTCTATATGGATGACCACCTAACGACGGACCTGCCTCTCATGGAGCGAAAGCGGTTGCTGCAGGAAGTGGTGCGACAGGAAAACGCCCGCTTTGCCGTTTCACGCTTTATTGAACGCGGCGGCATAGCCTTTTATGAGCAGGCCAAGGCACAAAAACTGGAGGGCGTCGTCGCAAAGCGGCGGGAGAGCCGGTACTATTTTGATAAGCGCACGAAGGATTGGATCAAGGTCAAATACCTGCAAGATGAGGATTTCGTGGTGTGCGGCTATATCCGTAAGGAAAACCATATGACCAGCATCATCCTGGGGCAATACCGGGACGGCCAGCTTCTTTACAAAGGTCATGTGACGCTGGGCGTAGGGGGAGAAAACTTCCGTCTAATCCGCGCTCAACCCGTCCTGCTCACGCCGCTCTTTTCTATGCCTCCCGGAAACGGGGATGCTGTTTGGGTTGACCCAGCCCTTGTCTGTACGGTCCAATATATGATGAAAACGGAAAGCGGCGGGATGCGCCAGCCGGTCTTTAAGGGCTTGCGGACAGATAAAAGGCCAGAGGAATGTGTGGGCTAAAAAGGCCGGGCAGTCGATTGACCGCCCGGCTTTGACGCAGATCAGTAATGCGGCTTTCAAGGCTTCCAGAAACTGTTTTCACTTTCTAAAGCGAACATCCGATGCCACATACTCCTCTGGGATGTCAGCGATTGCGGCGGAAATGTGCGCAGGGAGCGTCAAAGTGGAAAGAACAATAATACATATAATGGATCTCTAATCGTATTTGCAACATCTTCCAAGCGCGTTTTTCCACCACATTGATCGTCGGAAAATATAAAAAAGCGCATGGATAGTGTTTAACTGTCCATGCGCCTTTTGACCAGGAAAGTTCGGTGCCCCTTACTTTCCAAATCCAATTTCAGTTATGTTTTATTCCTTTGTCCCTAATAGATTAGCGTACTTTTCACGGTCAATCTGAGGAATTTTCAGAGCATCCATGGCCTTCTCCATAGAAAGGCCCAACGTCTCCATAATATTTCTGATTGACGCAACGATACTCTGTTCAGCACCCTTTTCAATGCCCTTCTCAATGCCCTTCTCAATGCCCCTGCGCTCAATGCCTTCACTGAGATTACACATAAGCGATACCTCACTTTCCAATCCCTGTGTCATCTGAATGTCAAAATCGTCTTGCAGGATCTTCCGCTTCTCCGCCTGGTTGGTGTCAGCAGAGAGCAACACGTCCAGTAGCTTCAAAACTGCGGAGGAGTTTTCCTTTCCCGGCTTGCCGAGACAAATCATCACTGCGGCCATCAAGTCGTAGTTTTCTGCTTTCTCCCGGACGCTGCCCACCAGGTTTTCCTCCTGGATGGTATAGCGGTTGATGCTGTTCTCGCGGTTCTTGGGCGGATTCATACAGATCCAGATGGAATAGACCTTTTTGATGTCTCCATACCTGGCCCCGGTGAATTCCGTCCCATATTGGGCGGAGATCATTCTGCTGCAATAATATATGCCCCGTTTGAGCAGAGGATAGCCGGGGTAAAAATCATTTTGCGCCTCAATATTGATAATCAGCCGAATCAAGTCCCCGGACGCCGGGGCAGTGGCATGGAACCGAATGTCATAGGTCACAGTCCCCTCCGTCACAGTAGCGTCCTCGCCGCTGCTGCCGTCGATCTTCGTGGCCCGGTTGGTCTCATCCACACCAACAGGCACTTCGCCAACCTGGGGCTGGCCCTCGATGTAGTTTGCGGCGATCTCTTTTACGTCGCAGTCCCGGTACTCGGGCAGACAGCTTTTCATGATCCAAGCAAGAATGATTTTCTCGGAGAGCAGCCGCTTACAGGCCGCGTCATAGGATGCCTTGTTATCCGCCGCCCGAATACTTTTGGAGATCGTTGCCTCCGTCACCATTCTATCAGCTCCTTTGTGTCCTTATTTTATCATGTTCCCCATGGAAAATCCACTGTATTTTATGAACTTGCAGAGCTTCAGCGCCTCAGATGCGCAGTCCAATGAGGCTGCGCACGATTTCATCTCCGGCAAGCTGACTGGTGCGGTAGACGTCGTCGCAGAAGCTCTCTAAACTAAAAGAAAACCCAGGCTGGGCCATATCCAGCAGAACACCGGTAATAGTGAAGGGCTCCGCTTTTTTTCGCTCCCGAAGCTGTTCTTGAAAGGAATCGGACAGCGCACAGGCGCCGTCTGTCACAAAGACCAGGTCTGCCTTCTGAAAATCCGCCTCCTCCATGAGACGAAGGGCCTCACGCAGGGGCGTTTCGTAGCTGGTATTGCCGCCTAAAAATGTCTCGGCGGCGGCAAACACATCCTCCCGGGTATATTGTCCGGGAAGAAACAGATCAGTCTTATGCTGATTGTGACTGGAGAAGTGGACGATCGCAAATTTGCGTCCGCCCTCCATGGCGGCGTCCAAGAGCGTGAATGCCACAGCTTTCGCCCAGGGGGCGTCGCCCTTGGCGGAGCCGGATTCATCCAGCATACAGATGATGTCGCCGCAGCCTTTATGGATGGCCTCCCGGCGGCGGTACTGCTTGAGGGAACGCCGTTGGAGCTTTCGCAGAAAGAGCGGGATCGTCTCCGGCAACGCCAGGAGGGAAAACTCCGAGGTCAGCGCCCGGCTCATATCTCCGCCCAGCTCCAGGGTATATTTTTCACCCCGGCTATAGGCAAAGCCGTTTTTTCGCGCCTGCGCGAGCATTTCCTTAAAGCGCCCCAAGTGTCGGGTGATCGTCATGAGTGTTTGGCTCCGACGTACCCGCTCCAGAACCTCCATATCGAGTTTCATCTGCTCGGGGCCGCTCTCCGTGTCACCGGTTCCCCAGGCGGCCAGAGCCGCGGCGGTTTCCTCGCCTTTCTCCTGGGCGGCCTTCATCGCTCCGGCCACGAGGCCCGCGATTTGATCGCTGTTTTTTAGGAGATTATCCCGCACCATACGGCCCACCTCATCGGCCTGGCGGCATTGGCTTTGGGCGGTGTTGGCCGCCTTGACGATCCTGGCATCCAGTTGCGCGTCGGGAGCGCTGTCACGGCGCCGCTCCAACAGCTTTTGCAGGGTCTCCAGGCTTTCATCCCGCTTCTGCTCCAGCTTGTCCAGCACGTCCAGGGACTTTTTCTCTCCGCCCACGTCTTTCAGAAGATCATCCAGATCATGTGCGATATGCTCGGTGAATTCCCCGGCCGCGTCATAGGCCGGGAGCTTGCGCCCCTCGCAGACGGACTTGATGGTGGGGTATTCGTCCGTATCCATCATGTGCTGAAGGATATGGCCGTTGAAGCGCCGGGCAAGACCGGAAAGCTCCTCCTCGGGCCGTTTTCGCACATTGAGGGAATAGAAGCTCTGGTAGATGTCCCGGGCTAGGTCTGGGAAGGTAGAGAGCCTGGGGGTACATTCCCGGACCAACTCATCCAGTTCCCCATCGTCACGGCACAGGTCCTGGTAGACCATATCCTCCAGGCGCGTCGCCTTCAAAACACGGTTCTGGCCCGCTCCAGTGGGTTGGAAGGCTTGGGCCTGCTCCCATATGGGAGCGCCCAGCACGTCGTCGATGCTGCGAAATGCTCGGCGCATATCACGTTCCCGTCCTTTCTCCAAAGGTGTCCATCCAGAGACGCAGGACATTCTTATACCAGTCGCGGCTCCACCCGGGGAACGCCTGCTCCAGATGCGGCGACGCGCCGTACATATTGGTCACGGACGAATCACGCAGCTGGTCCAGGTACCGGAATTGCTTTTCCAACTCTGCGGTCAGTTCGGCGTCATAGTTGTGCTTTTTTGCGGTCAGCCAGTCCCGGACGCCGTAGCGGCAGGTCAGGCCGCTCATCTGCCGGCCACAGCCGCCCCGGATGCACATACCGCAGTCGGGGTGCTCCAGCACGATCTCCTCCGCCAACTGGTCAATGAAGAATTCCTGGGTAAGAGCAGAAAATTCAGAATGCTTTGCCAAATTCATAAGAGTTACCTCCATTTTGTTTGATAAAAGCCGCCCGGGGGAGGCAATGCCTCCCCCGGATGCGGAAGAAATCAGGGCATAAAGCCATCCGGGACCGCCCCCATGCTGGATGGGCCGGGATACGAGTAGCCGCCGTAGGCGACAGGGGCATTGCCGGGGAAGGCTCCGCCCGCAGGCGT
>OFMJ01002523.1_pt1 | contig 10375 bp, 7 predicted proteins | sample 1541801 | NCBI WGS metagenome assembly OFMJ01 (sample SAMN04209234, study PRJEB22552) | human gut metagenome | biome: gut; material: feces | host: Homo sapiens | place: USA: Oklahoma
TATGTTTTAAGTGTTCATAGAACCATACTGCATCTGATTTGTATTGGAATGTCACTACAAAATCATCAGCATAGACCACCAGACCTGCATATCCCTTTAACATCGGCGTTACCACCTCTTTGAACCACCATATCAGCACATAGTGCATATAGATACAGGAAATTATCGGAGAGCAGACGGAACCTTGTCCACTTCCTTCCTCTGTTGCTTCAAATTCATAGTTATTCATAATTCCTGCCTTCAGCATCCGTCTGACAAGACGGATAATATTGGAATCTTTGATCCTTGATCCTATAAAACGTATGATCTATGGAAAAGCATAAAGTTTATCTAAGTGCAATACTGGCTCTATATGATAAACGGATTGTTTCGTATGTTATTCGTGATAAGAACAACAATGCTTTGGTGTTTGATACGGTAGACAATGCTTTACTTAGAAATCCTGATGTGCAACCACTGTTTCACAGTGACAGGGGATTCCAATATACGAACAGGACATTTCATACAAAACTTGTAAATGCCGGAATAACACAAAGCATGCCGCGAGTTGCTAAATGTATCGACAATGGACCAATGGAAGGCTTTTGGAGAATTCTGAAGAGAGCAATACTATGGAAAACGATTCACTGATAGAGTTACTCTCGTAAAAATGATCGAAGATTATATAGATTACTACAACAATAAACGCTTGCAAAGGAATCTCGGAATTTTAACGTCAATGGAAAAACACGAAATTTACTTGCAAGCTGCATAAAAACTGCCAGCAGATAAATTTCTACTGGCAGGAAAAATTTATATTTTTTCAATTGTCTACTTGACGGGGAGCGGTTCACACTTAGTGCGATAGCCCCATTAATATCATGGTTCAGCAAAGAAGTTTATATATCTTTTATAGAACTTTTAAGGCTGATTCATTTTTTATTCGTCTTTCATAGAGCCAGGCTCCAATGTATCCAATGTGATCTTGGTCGGATATTTTTCAGCATTTTTAACGAGTTTATTCATAATCATCTGAGTCATGTCTATACCGTAAGCGTTGGCCAGATCAATACTATATATAAGAACATCTGCCAGTTCTTCTTTTATACGTTCCATCATTTTAGGAGACGGCTCAGTCTTCCTATCCGTCCACTGAAAGATTTCTAACAGTTCTGATGCTTCTATATTAATGCTTACAATCAAGTCTTTTGCATTGTGATACGATTTCCATTTCCGATCTTTGTTAAACAAATCAATAAATTCACGAATTTGACAAAGAGGTAAATTATCATCTGATAATGCTGTTGCATCTGAAAGTTTCATTAGGAGTTCTTTCAACACTTCTTCTTTTTCTTTTCCATCAATGTTTATCACAATGTCTGCGATGGCAAGAAGTCCTTCCAAATCTCCCTCAGCACAATGTGTAGAATCAAATACTTCAGCTCCACGAATAGAGATATGTTGCTGAAGGGTATCATCATTAGCATGAAGAACAACTTCGTAAACAGGTGCAGGCCAACATATCATTTTTATAGCATTTAAAAAATTAATATGGCGAACTCCATCAATTACAAAAGGTAATTTCTTATTGCGTCCAATATGTTTCACTGTTTGAGATGCAAATTCAATCCACCCATTTTCGATATAGGCTGCTCCAAGAGCCTGCAATTGTTCCCTTGTTGGTGTTGTAATACCCTGTTTTTTTAACTCAGCTTTCAAGAAATCACTTACTGAACCGTGTATACCACCAATTTCATCTGCCATCATTTTACCAATAGTTGTTTTGCCGCTTCCAATTTTTCCAGAAATACAATATACTGGTGCCTGCATCATCTTTGAATCAGCTGAAAGTTTCTCGTCTCCTATAGCCTCCTCCGATGCTAGTTCTTTATCATCCTGATTGGGCTGATAGAGTTCCAACCAAGCCTGGCGATTCTTAAATTTGATTATAAACGGATTGAATCCCAACAGATGCGTTATCGCAATCAAAGTAGCATATCTGCTTTTTGATTTTTTTTTCCACCAATCATCTTCTATACACAGACGATCATTAAAATCACTTTTTATTTGTTCTACTTCAGCAGGAGACAGTATCTCCTTTGAAATCACTTCGCCAGCCTCAAAAACAGATTCAAAACCGCCTCCAGACCGTTTAATGATTATAATATCACCAGGAAATACTCTCTTCCACGGTACAATTTTATTCTGTAAAAATCGAGATTCAATGGTCTTTTCCCCTTTCATGATCTTTGTTATATAAGGTTCAACCATGACAGCCACATGAATATGGCTGTTGCGAAGAACTTCAATTTTTGAGATCCAATACTGGTCTCCAGATGCTTTAATTCGATCAGTTAATTGTGTCAAAATCATTTCTTTATCAATCATATTGCAAACCTCCATGATGAACCATATTCCTCCGCTTCAAGACATATTACATCTAGAAGCTTTCCCTGAATTTTCTCAAGCTGCTCTAGTTCTTCCTTATTAGGAATTCTATAGCCATTTTCCACAATAACTTCAAAGATATCTCTATCAATGTTACGCAGAATCATTTTTAAAACTGCCATATTATTACACCAGAATACGCGGTTACCACTGGTCCAAACATTAATAGTTTTCTTCCCACCAAAGCTTCTTTTCACAGACGGATAAATATCATCATTGAAAATACGTTCTAACTCAATGTCATAATTATCAATCTTGCTTTCACATGCTCTGTATTTAATGCGGATATTGTTTACACATGCTTCATCCCATTCAGATTCTATAATACTGACATTATGTGTACATGTGGTAATAACATTATACAACTTTTCAACAATGAGGAGGTCACCGATTCTCCAATTTTCAGGATTACAGCAAATTCCATTTGCCTTTAAAACATTCTGTTCATATGGCGGAGTATGATAAGTTACTACGCCAGTGAAATAATGCTTTTTAACAAATCCATAATCCTTCTTGATCATCTCCAACAGTGAGTGGGTTTCACTCTCTGTCTTTGCTCTGGTAAATTTTGGCGGCATAATACACATAATCTGAGTATCCTGGGCACTCATAATAGCTGCTCTATCAAAGAAGAGCTGGTAATAGTTTAAGTACCATGGTGGATCCATCACAATAATATCTGCATGAATTGAAAGAAGCTCTGTACAGGAACCATTTAAATTACAGTTAATACATAATGCACGATTTGAATCAATTCCGCTAGAATGCATGTCCGCATTAATATCCACCAATACCAATTTTGCATGTAAAAAAGGCTTATTATAGCAATATCTAAACAATGTTGGAGCTCCCAGAAAAACAATCACTGCATTTTTCTTTTTTATGATTTTTTTTACAGCATTAGCCATATACTCAAGTCCCTGATGGCTAAATCTCCAGTCATAATCCAGAATATGAGGAACCGGAAGTACATCTGGCATATCTTCAAAGCCTTGAATATTCGTGTTTGATGCCGATGCCATTATTCTAATATATTTGGATTTTTTAATCTTGTTTGATTTATACAGTCTCTTAATAGATTTCTGAAGGTCGATTGGATGAATACCACGATTATTCTTCATAATCATATAAAAGTCATCATACTCATTCATCAAAGCTAATACTGTCTCATCCATCTGATTCATAAACTGTGAAATGCTATCAACTACCATGGCAATCACCTTCCTCACTTCATTTTAATATGTGTTATCTGAAATTCTACCAGCAAGCTGTTCTTTGGAATAACGTTTTGAAAGCTCAACTTTCCATGCTTTAACAGCACGAGTTTGATTTTCAAGTGCCATGCTGTAGCGATCATTTAATCTTGAACCAGTTGGTGTGAAAATAAAAATTTTAAGAGGGACAGTCCTCAATGGCAGGATTGGATGAATTTTCTGCAAACGATCTATGAATTTCCCCATTTTCTCTTCAATACCATCATAGTTATCAGAGGTCAATGTTACATATCCGTATATATCCAATCCCATATCAACATATCTTTCAAACCGTTCAAATTGTTTTTCGTACATGTTTTCCGGAAGCTTACTATTAAAAGTGAACGAATGAGCATCGAAACCTTTAAAGCAACCAACTTTACCAAAATTTTTATATGACGCCATGTAACTTAATTCTTCCTTAGAAAGATACTCAAAAGCATAATCAGTGGTCAATGTATCATCCGTCCACAGATATACTTTATTTTTGAGTTCATTCCTTTCGAGAGCCTTCATTGTATCTAAGGTCCATTCTGGTGCCAGTTCCGGATTTCCTCCTGACAAATCTATTATCCTAATGCCAGTATCTGATTTCTTATACAACTCAACCATCTGTTCAGCTGTAAGCCATTTTGCATTAACCATTTTCCCACGCTTTAACTCATCTGGTACAAAGCAATACCAGCAATGAACGTTACATGATGCAAGCTGAAACACCTGTGCTTCAATCACATCAGTATAAGGAATTTCCAGTGCTTTACATACTGGATCATTTGGTAACGGATCCTGTACCCATTTATCAACATTACGTCTAAAATGATGAATACGTCCAAAACCATCGCAGTTAGAAGGAACCGACATGTCTGTTTCCTGTTCACTTCCAGCAATTCTTGACAGTAAGAACTGTCTTGTTTCAGATTTGTAAATTGATGTACGACAATTATTAAAGTTCTCTTTAAACTTAATATTTTCCATATCTGCTCACCTTTCCTTCCTTTTTCTCATATCAATTTATTACCACATGGACACAGAAATTGTAAGAGATGATTAGAGGGATTTTTTATCATTTAAACAATTATAAATTCCACTAAATTCCACTATTTTTATGATGATTTCGACACATTTTTATGTTTATATGGTATACTTTACATGAAACTATTGTTTACCTTATGGAGAATTAGTCATGAAAATAACGAAAGAACTGCTTCTTTCCATTATTTTGAAATATTTCAATGAAAAGAAAGAAATGTCATTTTACGAGTTAGGAAGGAAAACCGGAAAAGATATAAAATCATTGCAAGCATGGTCTATTCAAAAGAATCAACGTGTGCAAGCCAAAAACTTTAATACTGTGATTAATGCTTTACAGAACGAAATTTCCTTACATTTCAATGATTTTTCCGAATATGCATTGTCCATATTGGAAAATAATGGTATTATCAGGGGATATGTACAGGAAATATTTGATGATAATAAATCATTTAAAACCATGATAGATCAGTTGCTACTACTTGATTTCTCTGAAAAATACTATTTGCAGGATCAAATTGGTACCGAAAATATTATTCAAAAGGCTAAAGTATTACTTTCCCCTTTCAGAGATTATTTTCAGGTCAGTGAGCAGGTTATACATGACAATGAAAATGGATTAGAACCTGCTTACGCTCCTTTGATATATAGCTCTGGATATACGACACAGCCAATTCATGGGGTTAATCAACTTAACTATTTAATTTTGAAATTTCCTAATGCATATCATATTGGTATCTTATTGTCAAACTATCCTGTAGATTATTCAGATACCAGTAAACTTGGCTATTTTTCATATATGATGGATCGCTTAAAGAGTTCAAATAATTTAAGTATGATTCTTTTTGTTACCGATATAGACAAGAAATCAATACCATTTTCTATTCAATCGGCATTAATGGAAAAACACAATCTCTTCTTTGAATTTATAACACGCAAAACATTGGATCAGATTTCGATCCAGGGATTACAACTTCAGCAGGAAGATGCCGCAAATTTTGCTCAGATTATTGATTGCCACAAATATGCACAGCTGATTTTTGAGAGACTGATGTCTTATCTGGTTGTTATTAGTAATGAAATTATCTTTGTTCCTTATCGTGAAAAACTTCATAAGGAACTCGATCGAGCAAAAGATGACGAAACAGCTAAAAAAGCCTTGAATGAAATTCTGGTCTCATATAGTGAACGTACCAACAAACGAAACTTTGAGCATTATGCCAAACACACCTTACTCAAAGACATCTGCCAGTATTCGTATTTATCCAGACACACAATTTATTACGAACGAACACAGGTTGCTCAAGAGGTAGATAAGGTCTTAAATTCGAAGGAAGAAAAACTTCCTCTTGTGGTTGAGATATGTTCTCCAAACTCACTCACAACACTTAACATTATCGAACGTTGCCAAAAAGTTATTCTGCTTACTGCTTCGCAAAATGCTTACTACGTTATGAATACGCTAGAAGAAAAATCTAAGCATCGTTATCTTCCTGAGAATGTGTCCTTACGCTTATGTCATCTGAATCCGGAATATATGATGCACCAGTATCCTGAAGAGCTTAATGGAAAAGTTAATCTACTTGTCATAGGATATGGTGCCGGAAGTCAGATTGGTGATTTGACACGTTTTATTCGGTATGCTTATAACTGGCTGTCAGAAAACGGAATCATGTTTATATCCGTGTATAATAAGGATGCTATCGTTCTAAACAAACATCATATTCATGATCAGCGTTTTGAGATTTCTCCTACATATATCGCTGATTATTGGACCCATACAACTAGTGAGCATAGTTCTATGCTGAAAAGGCTGAAAGCATATTCTCCAGAAAACTTTCTGTCAGCTTTCCTGCCATTTTTCGATCAGAGTAAAATCAGCCTGTCCACATATCCATATATCTCTGCCTTGATTGATCCCGGTGAATACTCGCGAGAGATTTTGGATGAAATTCGTGAAGCTGATAAATTGTATGCAAAAAAAGGCTCTCATGGACAATTGATAAATTTGATTGCTCATAAAAGAAAACATCAAGATATTCCTACCGATCAATCTATGGTGCTAGATTATCTTCGAACCAGAGGAATTCCTTTTGATTCAATTACGCATATGCTCTCCCCTGATTCAAAGAGTCTGCGTCGAAGTCTTCAGGCAAACAATATTTCAACAACTAATGCCACTCTTCTCAAAACTGTTATTTTACAGAATAGGAATCGAAGAGAGAACGACCACACATGGATTTACGCCATTCTACCGTATGATAAACGGGTGGCGTTCGATCATACCAAATTCGAACTTGTTCCTGAGCCATCTGTTGTAAGAAAATTCTATCAGGGAACCATATCTCCGCTTACCGTAATAACAGATTTAAAGAGAAAATTCGACTGTAAGGAACAAATTTATCTACTTAATGTAGATTGCATCAATACCGAATATGTGATAATAGGCGGTGGCTCCAATTCTGCAAGTGTCCGTATCAAAACCAAGGATTTCTTCAATTATATTATTAATACGGAGAACATTCTAAAGGCAAAAATCATTGAATGATAGAATAAAAAGGGTAAGTGCCTCAAAACATGGCGTAGTGTAAACTGGCAGAGTTCCTGTTATAATACCATCAATGTTTGAGGCACTTTTTTCTGTTCCTTTTTAAATGGCACTGCTCTGGCAGTTCTTTTGACCAGGGCAGAAGACTGTCGATAACGGATGGATCTTCCAGATGATGATTGTTTGGCGTTTCAGTGAGCAGATATTTCAGATACTCATAGACATCCAGTTCATTCGCTCTGGCGCTTTCCACCAGTGTATATAATACTCCATTTGCAAATGCTCCTTTCGGAGTATCAGCGAACAGCCATGCAAGAATGTCTGAGTCTGACCCTATGAAGTATAACTGAAATAAAAAAAGAGCCGTTCATTGATAAGCAATCCAATATAGACTTTGGAAAATATCTAGTAAAAAGAATCAAATATGTAGTTGTATAAAAGTATCATACACATAGGGGAGGAAAATCTATGGAACGCATACATATTGTTAAAAAAAGTGTAACAAAGTTAGATGTCGATTGTGTGGTTAATGCTGCCAATGAAGGATTGTGGGCAGGCGGTGGAGTATGCGGAGCTATTTTCAAAGAAGCCGGATATAATGAATTGACAGATGCTTGCACGAAGATAGGTCATTGCGATACAGGAAATGCTGTGATCACACCAGGGTTTCAGTTGAAAGCCAAATATATTATTCACGCTGTTGGACCACAGTGGCATGGTGGCAGTCATAATAAAGAACATTTGCTTCGAAAATGCTATCAAACGGCATTGCTTTTAGCACGGGATAATGGATGTAAATCTATAGGATTTCCTCTAATTTCCTCTGGTATATATGGTTATCCAAAGAAAGAAGCGTGGCAAGTGGCACTAAGGGCAGTTGCAGATTCTCTTGATTCTTTTGTGGATATGGAAGTCTATTTTGCTGTATTAGATGATACGATGCTTGCTATGGGACAGGAAATATATCATGCTATGTTCGATTATACAGGTGATTCATTGTTGGTATCTATTGATAAAGAAAAGCTGTGGCAGTGTATAGAGCTGTTGTGTAAAATACGGAAAATTGAATGGAAAACACCGCCATCAAAAAATGGATTGAATTATTTTCCCTTTCCAATCTATCCAGAGGGGATTTGGCAGGTGTTTAACCTTATGAAGCCGGATAGAGATTATGGAAAACATATGGAACAACAGCCGAGAAACATAGTACCAAGTGAGATGTCTGTAGAGCAGATTAATATAAGACTCACCTTGATTCAAAGTAGTGAACGTTTCGGTGATGGTAATGTTGCAGCAGAAATAGAAAATGGTAATTTGTTAAAAATGTTACTTCGCTTAGATGATCTTTTGAATAAAAGCGTAAAGAACTAGAATTTGCTTGAAAGAAGGTGAGGCAACACATTTGTAGCATTGGGGTCTGACACCAATGTGGTCAACCTAGCGTCAACTTAGGGACATATTAGCAAATAGCCTCCAATGCAAACTACAAAATAAATCGGTTTATGATAGAAAACAGTTGCTGTTTTGTTGGAAACTAGAAGATTTATAAAAATGGCCGCACTTAAATAAGCCTATTGATGAATGCTGGTTCTATTTTAAAAAGAAACTTTTTTATTTCGAAAATGTGAACGGCCCTTGGATTTCAATTTCTTCCTTGGAAATGACCTTCCGGGCAGGAGCTGTGATCTGCAACGTACAGCATCTGTATATAACTGTTCAATAATTGAAAGCTCAAACAGTCCGCAGAGTATTTTGGGAATAATACTTTTAATCCGTCCAATGATAAATGCACGATTGGCCTGATAACGGAACTTATTTGTGCTTTTGGCAGAAATCTGTATTTCCTCATCTGCTTCATTTTTTATAAGGGAAGCCAGATTCGATAGAAGCATATTTATGTAAAATTCCTGCTGTATAGATACTGCAGTAGCACCGGAAAACTCTTCCATGGCAAAGCGGCTTTTTAATTCTTTGTACTTAAGTTCTACAGGCCATCTGTAGAAGTAAAGTTCCTGGAACATATCTTTTGTAACAGCAGGATCAAACAGGTTTGTTGCAAGATATTCTTTTGTGCCATCATCAAGCGGAATCTCAAGGACACGTATAGGTACATCGGAAGTACCTTCTTTTGAAGTTCCCTGAAGAATGGAAATCATATCACCATTGCATTTTTTAGATAAATTGATTCCCTCTTTCAGTCTCATAACACAGAGATGCCCATGCTCTACACAGTAGCGTAACATATCTTCTGAATAATAACCTCTGTCAAAAATAATAATACTGTTGTTATATAGTCCCATATCTTCAAGAACTTTAAGATGTTCTAATGCAGCTGCTCGTTCAGAGGAAAGAAATTTATGGATAGATGCATGAAGGATATAATCATCCAGAACATCATAAATTATTGAAGCCAGTCCCATGGTATAACGTCGGTTTGGATCAGGATAGCTGGACATTTCGCCAAAGAAATCAAAAGTTGATTTTGAATTCGGAAGTTCGATCCTGGAACCATCTACTGCAAAAAGATGATAACCCTGCCACAGCTTTCTTGAAGGGATCTGGCTGTAAAACAGATCAACAGAAAGATAATAAAGTTCCTTGAACAGTGAAGGATTAATGAACTGTCTGGCTTTGGAAAGTGCCTGTTTTGAAACATCCGGAAAAGAAAGTGTGCCAAGTTCTTCTCTGATCTGTGAAAGATTCTGGAACATGGAAGCTTTTGAAGAAAAGAACAGATAAATAATAACTTGCAAAAGTGAAAGTTTTCTTCGCCGTACAAAATGTTTTTCCACCCGATGGGGTTCCAGTTTAACTTGATCTGTGATATAATCTTTAATGGATTGGACGATATTTTTACAAATATTAGTTCGATTCATATGGCATACCTCCTACGTATTGGAATAGATAAATATTTCGCTGGTAACGTAATATTGCTTAATCTATAAACCACATATTTAGGAGGATATGTCAAGATATTTATATAAAAAAATCCAGAATATAAGCCCAGAATCGTTGAATTTTCAGCATTCTGGGCTTAAGTTGACCACATTGGGGTCAGACTCCATGAAATACCCGGGGATTTATATGAAGGATATTGATAAAAGTACTTTGTAAGAAT
>OFMJ01002527.1_pt1 | contig 10355 bp, 9 predicted proteins | sample 1541801 | NCBI WGS metagenome assembly OFMJ01 (sample SAMN04209234, study PRJEB22552) | human gut metagenome | biome: gut; material: feces | host: Homo sapiens | place: USA: Oklahoma
AGCTATTAAATTATATGATGAAGATCAAGACCTATTAGATGACGTTTTGATTGAAATCCATCAGGCAATTGAAATGTGTAATATCTATTCAAATATTTTATCAGGAACAATGGATGCATTTGCTTCAGTTATTTCCAATAACCTGAATATTGTTATGAAAGTATTAACAGTTATTACGATCGTTATGGCTATTCCAAATATTATTTTCAGTTTTTATGGAATGAATGTTGCAGGTTTACCATTTCCACAATGGTGGTTCCCAACGGGACTAGCAATAGTTGCCTGTATTATCGCCACAATTATTTTCATCAAAAAAGATATGTTTCATTAAATAAATTCTAGATTATATGTATTTATAATCTAGTTTTTTATACTTGTTAAACATAAATGTACTATAATATAACTATGGGGTGATATTAATGGAAATTAGAACACTACAATATTTTCTTACCATCGCAAGGGAAGAAAGTATTTCTGGGGCAGCTGAATATCTACATGTAACGCAGCCAACATTATCAAGACAAATGAAAGAGTTAGAAGAAGAATTAGGAAAACAATTATTTATCCGGGGAAAACGTCGTATTACTTTGACTGATGAAGGCATGATCTTAAGAAAACGGGCAGAAGAAATTCTTGGGCTTGTTGAAAGGGCAGAAGCTGAAGTCAAAGCTAATGAAAAACTATTAACAGGTGATATTTATCTAGGATGTGGTGAGAGTGAAGGAATGCGTCCGATTGCCAAGACAATTGCAACGATGTTGGAAAAATACCCTCATGTAAAATTTCATTTGCATAGTGGAAAAGCTGAAGAGGTAATGGAAAAAATTGATGCTGGAGTTCTAGATTTTGGAATCGTTATTGAGCCTGTTGATTTAAATAAGTACGATTATTTAAGGCTTCCTTATAGCAATGTTTGGGGGATTTTAATGAAGCGGGATAGTACTCTAGCATCACTTGACAAAATAACCCCTGATGATCTACGTGGAAAACCTCTTCTTTGTTCAAATCAAGGGATGGTAAAAAATGAATTAGCTGGATGGATTGGTGGAAATCAAAGGAAATTAAATATTGTGGGAACTTATAATTTATTATTTAATGCATCTTTAATAGTTGAAGAAGGAAATTTATATGCTTTATGCTTAGATAAAATTTTTAATTCTAATAATAGTTCATTATGCTTTAGACCACTTGAACCAAAATTAGAAGCGAATATGCTAATAATTTGGAAAAAATACCAACTCTTTACCAAAAGTGCTGAAACATTTTTAAATATGATAAAAGATAATATTACATAAAGATAAAAAGAGAACTAAAATTGTTATTTCTCTTTTTACAATAAATTATTTTTTCGTTTCGCAATAATGTCACTTATATCAAATGGTGTTTCATCTTTAGGTAATGATCATACATCTAAAAATGGAACATCTGCAACTGACCTTATTGGAAATTCAGACTTCGCTGTAACATTCTTCATTTTACATTCAATCACTCCGATATATATTGGGAGTATCGTCTTTCTACTTTCCAAAAGGACAATTTCACGATGGTTGCAGGTGGATAATAAATTATATCCTTTTTTAATTTTGTAATCATCATTACCATCAATTAACTTGATAGTTCCTTTAGCAATTATTGAACGATAATCATGATAACGCCCTTTATACTTGTAGTCTGGAAAATCATGAAACAAACCAAATTCAATACACAACAAATAAGATATTATTCAAAAAAATCTAAATTATTTTCCTAAATAAAAATCGACTATTAAACTTTAAAATTAAAAGTCTATTCAGTCGATTCGTAAATCCTATTCAATCTAAATAATTTGAAAAATATAAAATTTTAAATATGACGTTTCTTCCATTGTCCATAAAATTGGATGGTCTGGGTTTTGTTGAGTAACTGATACTTGTTTAAGGGTTACTCCAGCCTCATGCGCTGATTCACGAAGCATCTTTTCAAAATTATCAGTCTCCATAAAACGTGAACAACTACATGTAATTAAGTATCCACCTCTGCCTAATAATTTCATTGCTTTCATATTGATTTTCTTATAACCATTATAAGCATGATCTACCGTTCTTCTCGATTTCGTAAAAGCAGGTGGATCTAAAACAATAATATCAAACTGTCCCTTTTTACATTTATCTAGATAGTCAAAAACATCATCTTTTACAAAAGAAATACATCCTTGTAAATTATTTAGTTTAGCATTAGCATATCCCTGATCAAGAGCAGTTTGTGATACATCTACTGCAACCACTTCTTTAGCTTTACCATAAGCCGCATTTAATGCAAAGCCCCCAGTATGACTAAAGCAATCCAAAACTTTTTTTCCATACGCTATATTTCTAAGTAAAACACGATTTGCTTTTTGATCTAAAAAGTAACCTGTTTTTTGACCATTTTCAACATCAACACTTAAATTGATTCCATTTTCATTAATAATCGTCGTTGTCGGTAAATTAATATTTCTCCAATATCCTTTTTCTAAAGGCAGTCCTTCTTTTGCTCTAACCTTAATATCATTTCTTTCATAGATACCTTTAACATCTTGCCCATCTTCTGTTAAAACCTCTAATAATATTTCATAGATCATATCTTTGATTTTATCTAATCCGTATGAACTAATTTGGCAAACTAAAATATCATTATAGCGATCAACTGTTAATCCCGGCAGTTCATCTGCTTCTCCAAAAACCAAACGACAATTAGTTAAATTTTCTTTTTCTACTGTCTTGCGAAAGTCATAAGCAAATTGTATTCTTCGCTTAAAAAAGTTTCGATCAAATATTTCATTTATATCTTTAGATAAAATTCTTACCGTAATGTGACTATTTTTAGAAATAAAACCTGTTCCAAGGTAACGGCCAGTAGTAGTAATGATATCTACCAACGCTCCATTTTCAATTGTTTCATCAATATTAACAGCATTATTTCTATACATCCACATCTGACCTTTATCAAGCCATTTTTCTCCTTCTTCAGATATAATGACCTTAGGATATTTTCTTTTCATTAATGTACCTCTCTTATAAATATTTTCTTCTTCACTATTCTACTATAGTTCGATTTCATAAACAAATATATTTCTTATTTATCAATAGATTCTTCGATATTAATCACTAAATATCCAATACTTAATGATTTTCATTATTAATTCAGTGTTTTTATAATTTAGATATGATAGAATTAATAAAATAATAATATTTTAGGGAGGTGGTCATGATGATTCTAGGTTATGTTTGCCGTAGAGTCGAAGGCACTGTGCTTCGTACAGAGTCTGTTAATCAATAGGCTAGGCGATCAGAGTATAATGCTCTAGCTGTGCGAAGCGATTAGAAACAATCGCCTGATCCTATTAATCTTAGGCTCTGTTTATTTTAAATAAATTTATAAAATAAAGGAGCAAATATACAATGATTGAAATAGGAATGCATAAAATTTATAAAAATTTTGGTTATAAACAAGTATTAAAAGATATTAATTTTGAGATTTTAACTGGTGATCGTGTGGGAATTGTAGGCAAAAATGGTAGTGGCAAATCTACACTGTTTAAAATGATCATGAAAAAAGAATTCCCTGATACAGGAAATATTACTATTCGCAAACAAGCTACTATTGGCTATTTAGAACAAATTCCAACAATCAGTGATAATGATATAACAGTAAAAGATATGCTGATGTCATCTTTTTTCGAAATTCATGCTATTGAACAACGAATGCGAGCACTTGAACAAGATATGATGCATAATAATGTCGATGAAGCGATATTAAACAAATATGCTAAAATACAAGATCAATATATAGCCCTGGGCGGCTATGAAGTTGAAGAAAAACTAAACAAAGTCATTACCGGCTTTAAATTGCATAGTATTTTAGATAAGCCGTTTGCTATCTTGAGCGGTGGTCAAAAAACAATTATTAATTTAGCCCAATTAATTTTAACTGAACCTGATATCTTATTATTAGATGAACCAACTAATCATTTAGATATTACAATGTTAGAATGGCTAGAAAATTATTTAAATAAGTATCGTGGGACTATTGTGATTATTTCACATGATCGCTATTTTTTGGATCGAGTAACTAATAAAACTATTCTTTTAGATAACAGTGAAAATCGTTTATTCCACGGTAATTACTCATACACCTTAAAAGAACAAGAAAGATTATTATTACAAGAATTTGAACAATACAAAACTCAACAGAAGAAAATCGAAGCAATAAAAGCTTCTATCAAGCGTTATCGAGATTGGGGTAATCAAGGTGATAATGAAAAATTCTTTAAAAAAGCCAAAGAATTAGAAAAACGTTTAGAAAAGATAGAAATCCTCGATAAACCACAATTAGAAAAAAAGAAACTGCCACTTAACTTTTTGGGTGAACGCAGTAGCAAAGAAGTGCTTAAAGTCATTGATTTTGGAATATCTTTTAATAATCTATCTTTATTTTCAAAAGTGAATTTTACACTTTATTATCAGGAAAAAACAGTCCTACTAGGAAATAATGGTTCAGGTAAAACATCATTTATTAAAGCTCTTCTTGGAAACCTTAATAATTATCAAGGTGAGTTAAAAATGGCGGAAACAGTCTTAATTGGATATATACCTCAAGAAATAAATTTTATCAATAACAATGATTCAATTCTTCAAACATTTTGTCATGAATATCCTTGTTTGGAAGGTGAGGCTAGAGGGATTCTAGCTAAATATTCTTTTTATCAAGATCAGGTTTTCAAACGAGTAGGAAACTTATCTGGTGGTGAAAAAGTATTATTAAAAATGGCTATTTTAATGCAACATAAAGTCAACTTATTAATTTTAGATGAACCAACTAATCATATTGATATTGAAACTCGTGAAATTTTAGAAGATGCACTTTCAAATTATTCAGGAACATTATTATTTGTATCACACGATCGTTATTTCATCGACAAACTAGCTCAACGTAAATTAGTTATCGAAAATAATACAATCAACAGTGTTTATTGTGACTACAAATAAACTATAAAAAAGGACGACTAATGAAGTGAATCTCCCTTATTTGGACATGATAGGGAAGGTTCATTTCTTAACATCCTCCTTTTTTTGTTATTCTTCTCTAACTACCGCTAAATAAATTATTTACTTATTCATACCAGCTAAATAAGCTACAATTACAATCTAATAATTCAATTTCTTTCATTTCATCATTTGTTAATTCAAAATCAAAAATCTCCCAATTTTCCTTTATTCTATCTTTATGGATCGATTTAGGTATAATCGCAATACCTTTTTGATTTAAAAATCTTAAAGCAACCTGAGCTGTTGATTTACGATGTGATTTAGCTATTTTTTCTAATATTAAATTGCCAAAGATATTATTTTTTCCACATGCCAGTGGTGACCACGCTTCAAGCTTGATTCCATATTGGTTCATATCTTTTTGAAAAACTTTTCTTTGATGAAAAATATGTGCTTCAACTTGATTGACCATAGGAATTATTGTACATGAACTAATAACAGTATTAAAATCATGAATAAAAAAATTTGATAAGCCAATCGCTTTTAACTTGCCGGCCTTATAATAATCTTCCATCGCTCGATATGTTTCTGTTATATTTCCAGATGGCCAATGAAACAACATTAAATCAATGTATTTTGTCTGTAATTTATTTAATGCTTCATCAATATACTGACATGCTTGACGATAACTATCAGCCCCATATATCTTAGTTGTTAGAAAGATTTCAGCTCTCGAAATACCTGAATCTATAAGTGCCTCTCCAACTTCTCTTTCATTACCATAGTTCCTTGCTGTATCAATATGTCGATACCCAATTGCTAAAGCATCTAAGACACATTGCTTTGTCATTAATAATGGAATTTGGTATACACCAAAGCCTATACTTGGCATTTTAATACCATTATTTAATTGTATATATTCCATATTCAATCTTTCTCCTAATTTTTAATTTATATTCTTATCAAAAGGTCAAATGGACTATTATTTATCTTAAAGCTCCTCTAAATCAATAAGAAAGCACGCTTATTTTAAGCAATAAAAATAACAACCAAAGTATAGACGATCAGTGTAATAATCATAAAGATAGAAACAAAGGCACTTGTAAATGAGGCATCATCTTCATCTTTATATAATGGGGCAATAACAGGCATCAATCCAAATCCAGTGGGACACATAAAATAGATAATTGGAGCCATCATAAAAGTCTTATCGGCCATTTGGGCAGGAAATAAAATAAAGAATCCCGCAATAACCATCGCATAATAAACAATTTTAATTCCCATTAACTTAAGAATCGGTACTAATGTTTTTTTATCAACATTTAAATCATAGCCTAAAATAAATAAAATCATTGAAACGATCGGTGTTGTGGCTTGTGATAATGTTCCTGTAATCATTTCACCAAATTGCGATGCTATCAGTAAATCATAAATCCCCGTAAAATTCAAAACAAGACCGACAATCACAGCAATAACAAAAGAATTTGTAAAAATACTTTTAATCATCTCTTTCATCGAAGAACCTGTTGCCGCTTCTTTAGCTATTAAAACTGGAAAAACAATAAAAGCAATAACTGTTCCAGCAATATCAAAAATAACAGTATTACTAGATTTTCCAACAATAGAAAGATATAACGGTAATGCCACATTTCCTCCCTCTACTACTGTAAGTAAATAAGGTGAAAAATGAGCATATTTCTTGCCCGCAAGTGGTGCAAGTAATTTACCTGCAACTAAAGCTAGAAGGTAAACACCAAAAACATAACCAATAATTTTAATATGGTCTGTTTCAATCGTTGCTGTACACATCAAATTAAGGACTAAAATAGGAAATAAAATTTTAAATATTATTGCATTAGCTCCATTTTTCTGTTCAAGTGTGATCCATCCCTTTACTCGTGCGATAAAGCCTAGTGCCAGCATAAAAAATACTGGAAATAACGTTGTTAAAGCTGCCATAATAATCTCCCTTCATTTATATAATTTCTTCTTTATGAGTTAAATTTTCCCATATACCGGAAATACACTAAACTCTCCATAATTTTTAATTTTATTAATATTTTTTAAAAGCATCATATCTTCATCACTGATAATAAAATCTAAATCCGCATTATTTTGCATATGTCCTGGATCAGCAGTTTTAGGTAGTGGTAAGGTATCTAACTGTAAACAATACTTAATACACAATTGAGGAATTGTAACCCCATATTTATCAGCAATTAATTTAACTTCATTATTTTTTAACATTTCTCCATGACCTACTGGTGAATAAGCTTCAACTAAAATATCATGTGCTTGACAATAATTAATTATATCAAATGGGGTATTAGAAATATGTGCCAAAATTTGATTAACCGCAGGTTTTATTTCACAATTATTTAAAATGTTTTCAATATCTACGATTTCAAAATTTGATAAACCGATTGCTCTAATTTTCCCCATTTTATAAAACTCTTCCAGTGCTTTCCAAACATCTATATTTTCTTTAAAATAATGATTTTCTTCTCTGAATTTTGTCCATGGTTGTGGTGCATGAATGATCATTAAATCAATATATTCAAGCTCTAATCTCTTTAATGAATCAATAATAGATCGTCTCGCTTCTTCATATGTTTTAAAATCTGCTTGAATCTTTGTTGTTATAAAAAGATTCTCTCGCTCAACACCACAAGTTTTAATTCCAATTCCAACACCATTTTCATTCTCATATCCTTGGGCAGTATCGATATGGCGATACCCTAGTTTAACAGCTTTCTTTACTGCATCAGCTACTTTATTATCAGCAATTTCCCAAGTTCCTAACCCTAATTTAGGTATTTCTACCCCATTATTTAATTTATAATTTTCCTTTAAGATCATAATTTTTCCTCCATTATTTTTTATCAAATATTCCTGCCTGATTGAGTGTTCTAGTTAAATAATCTAAACAATATAATTTCTCTTGACCATCTCGAATCTTTAATAATAATTCAGCTCTTTGGCTTAATAAAATATTTTTACTTTTTTGAAAATATTCTGAGTTAATACTTTCAATAAATTCATTGATTTTTTCCGTATCCATACCAGCATCGAGCAGTGCTATAACAATTTCTTTTTCACTAATTTTCTGCACATTCAATTTAACCATCTCCTTTCAAGCCGTTTTATTCTACACTTATAACTATCAATAAAAGCCATGAAAATACAAATACTTATATTTTATGGTTTTCCATGCTTTTTATTTATGCAAAAAACTGTATCGTCATCTTTATATGACAATACAGTTAATCATTACTTATAAAATTAAATACTCAATTAATCTAAATCTTGACCATTACTTTGTATTACTTTTTGATACCAATAGAAAGAATCTTTAGGACTACGTTTCATCGTTCCAGTTCCATCATCATGTTTATCAACATAGATAAAACCATAACGTTTTCTCATTTCACCAGTGCCTGCCGAAACTAGATCGATACAGCCCCAAGTCGTATACGCAATTAAATCAACACCATTATTAATTGCTTTATCCATAGCCAAGATATGATCTCGATAATAATCGATACGATAATCATCATGGATTGTTCCATCTTCCTCAACTGTATCAAAAGCTCCTAAACCATTTTCTACAACCATCAATGGCCTTTGATAACGATCATAAATCATTTCAAGATAATATTGTAATCCATCTGGATCAAACGCCCATCCCCAATCAGAATATTGAAGATATTCATTTCGTGCTCCTGTTGTAAAGTTTCCACCTACTGCATCAGCAATCTCATGAGTTGTAATCAAAGAAGACATATAATAAGAGAAAGTATACATATCAACAGTACCTTCTTTTAAATCGATTAAATCTTGTTCTGTAATATCTAATTTAACATTATGTTCATCCCATAAACGTTTAGCATAAGTCGGATATTTACCAAAACATTGGACATCACCGCAATAGAAGATTGATTTTTCCCATTGATGACGATTTGCTAAAACATCCTTAGGATCACATGTTGCTGGATAACTTGTAATACCGCAAATCATACAACCAATCTTATTTTCGGAATCAATTTCATGACCTATCTTAACCGCATGAGCACTTGCAACAAATTGATGATGTAAATGTTGATAAGCACGTTGATAATCCTCTTCTTTAGCCTCATAGAATAAACCTAATCCCATGATTGTATTATTAATTTCATTAAAAGTTAACCAATATTTAACTAAACCTTTAAACTCTGTAAAAACTGTTCGTGCATAATGATCAAAAAACTTGATCAACTTTCTATTTGACCATCCTCCATATTTTTCAATTAAATATAAAGGTGTATCAAAATGCCAAATTGTAACTAAAGGCTCAATATTATATTTTCTTAATTCCTTGAAAACACTACGATAAAATTCGATTCCCTTTTGATTAGGGGTCTCTTCATCACCATGAGGAAATAGTCTTGACCATGAAATAGACATTCTAAAAGTTTTAAAACCCATTTCCGCAAACATCTTAATATCTTCTTTATAATGATGATAAAAATCAATACCATCATGGTTAGGGTATAAACATTCATCTAAACAAGCAAAATGGGCTCCTTCAGGTAATTGAACCTGCCCTTCACTAGTAACGATCTTACAATGTTTACCATCCTTGTCAATATAAGTAACCTGTCTACTTTCTTTAACTGATCCTCCTGTAGTAACATCTGTTAAAGCAGGACCACGTCCATCTTCATTCCAGGCTCCTTCACATTGGTTCGCAGCAGTAGCTCCGCCCCATAAAAAATTCTTTGGAAAACTCATTTTTTCTCCTCCTTTATTTATCTTTTCTATAATTATCTCACAATTTAAAAAAACTACAAATGCTTATATTATATATATTATTATACCTTTTCTTTATGGTATAATTTTTTAAATGGAGGTGCAATATTAATGGAAATACGTATTTTAAAATACTTTCTTGCAGTAGCTCAAGAAGAAAGTATCACAAAAGCCGCTGAAATTTTACACACTACCCAGCCAAATTTATCCCGTCAATTAAATATGCTTGAAGCAGAGGTTGGAAAAAAATTATTTGAAAGAGGTAGCCGAAAAGTTACTCTAACAGAAGAAGGGATGTTTCTTAGAAAACGAGCGAAAGAAATAATTGATTTAACTGAACGAACTGAATCAGAACTTAGCACCTATGGGGAAACAACATCCGGTGATATCTATATTGGCGCCCCAGAAACTTATGTAATGCATTCAATTGCTGAAATTTTTAAAAGGATGCACAACCAATACCCTAATATTAAGTATCATATTTTTAGCGGAAGTACTTTAGAAGTTTCAGAACAGTTAAATAAAGGTCTCCTAGACTTTGCCATCTTAATTGAACCAATC
>OFMJ01002531.1_pt1 | contig 10322 bp, 10 predicted proteins | sample 1541801 | NCBI WGS metagenome assembly OFMJ01 (sample SAMN04209234, study PRJEB22552) | human gut metagenome | biome: gut; material: feces | host: Homo sapiens | place: USA: Oklahoma
GACAGCTTCCATTCTATAAAATTTACCAGATGTTCCAGCCATTTGACCTGCTTCTACCGGATCTTGCCATCCGATATTCTGCACGTGAGCTCGGTAAGTTAGTCTTAATTGTCTCTCATGCATAGGTTCTTCCAAATTATCACTTTGTGTCTCTCCCTGTTCTTCTTGCTCTCCATCAGGGATCACCTCAGTCGTACCATCTTCTGTCAAATCATCATCCTCAATATTCTCTTCAAAATCAGAAGTATCATTTTCATTCTGTTCTTCATCTTCTATCTGATTTTCATCTAAAAGCATATCATCCGATGGCTTAGTTCCTTCTGAATCCTGAGTGCTCTCCATACCGTCCTGCATGTCTACCGCAGCCAATACCTGCCCGGATTCCATGCTTAAGATGAGCGCCAACACAAACGCAGCAAAACGTATTTTTCTTTTGCCTTTCATTCCTTCTTATGCTCTTCCTTTGTCTTATTTATCCAAACAATTTCTCTGGATATACTCCTTTTTCCACAAGTTCCCTTACCGATGCAACAACCGCTTCTTTATCTTCTTTATAAGTTACTCCGAACCATTTATCATGAGATTGTAATACCTTCAGATCAACCTGGTCTTCTTTTAAAAGCCCTCCCACAATAGTTGGAAGCAGATATTCTGCTTTTGCATTTTTCGGCACATCTTTCTCTAAGAATTCTTCGAATCCATTTTCCAAAATTTCAAAGAAATCCGGATATAATCCCCACATATTCATAGAAACAGGAACATTTACATCTACAGCATGTAGTGTATCGCCAATTCTTACCGCAGCTCCTTCTGCTGTTTTTTCAATATTGGATGTTTCTACGATATCTGACAGATGCCCTTTTTCATCTACACTACAGAGTCCCCTTGTAACTCCTCCATTTTCGCTTAACGTATTTCCGAGAACAAATCCTACCATACAAGCCTGTACTTTTTCTGATGCAGTATGTTCACTTGTCAAATATGCATAAGCTTCTCTATATGCTTCTTTCCCGTAGTAATCGTCGGCATTAATCACAAGAAACGGTTCTTTTACCACATCTTTACAGCAAAGAATCGCCTGTCCTGTCCCCCACGGTTTTGTTCTGTCCTGATACATATCACGAAATCTTTCCGGAATATCTTCTTTTTCCTGGTATGCATAAGCTACTTCAATTTCTTTTTCGATACGGTTTCCGATCACTTCTTTAAAATCTTTCTCCAGATCTTTACGAATCACAAATACAACTTTATTGAATCCGGCTTCTCTTGCATCGTAAATGGAATAGTCCATAATAATCTCACCGTTTGGCCCCACCGGCTCCAACTGTTTGATTCCGCCGCCAAACCGGCTCCCGATTCCTGCCGCCATAATAACTAATGTTGCTTTCTTCATGAACTTTATCTCCTTTTTAATTTAAGACATATTTATTATAGTTTAACACGATTTTCCAGCAATTCCTATACCTTTTCCGCTTTTTATGCTAAACTATCTTCCGTAAGGTTACTGTTCACTCCTAACCGCCACCCATATGTGTACACCGGTCCCGCACCACGTGCTAAAACTACTCATTTTTAGATTTGAAAGGAGTCTGTTTATGACATTTATACAGAACAAAAAATTTCTTTCCTACATAAAACCTTTTTCTTTTCTTCCTGCTATTATGGTCATGTGCCTTATTTTTTCATTTTCCTCACAAAACGGTACAGAATCAGGAAGTCTAAGCCACTCCATCAGTTTACAGATCATCCAAATCGGAAATTCTGTTTTCCATCAGGATCTATCTGATCGTGAACTTGAACATTACGCAGACCGAATTGAAATCCCCGTCCGTAAACTGGCTCATATGACGGAATACTGCGTCTTTTCTCTTACAATCCTATTCCCACTTTACCTATATGGCGTACGTGGAAAACATCTGCTCTTATTTACTCTGGTTTTCTGTGTCTGCTTTGCCGCAAGCGATGAATTTCATCAATCCTTCGTCGCCGGAAGAGGACCTTCTATAAAAGATGTGCTTATCGACAGTATCGGCGGCAGTATCGGAACAACAATTGGATATCGGATAACCAAATATTTCAAAAGGAGAAGCCATAAATAGCTTCTCCTTCTATTTCTTATGCATCTATTCTTCTAACTCTTCTTCCACCAAATGAACCATAGCTTCTATTGCACGCTCTTCGCTCTCACCTTCACATGTAATCACAAGTTCATCGCCTTGCTTAATGCAGGCCGCTAATACACTTAATACGCTTTTCGCATTTCCGGTTGTATGACCTACCTGAAATCGGATACTGCACTCTTCAAATTCCGCAGCACGCTTGCAAAACATGCCCGCCGGTCTCAAATGAAGCCCTGTCGGATTCTTAATTTTTACTTTTTTACTTATCATAGATTCCTCCTATTTACTGTTGTTCTAATGAAATCTGCACTTTCGGACTACCTACAAGGCTGCATCCTTCCGGAAGCTCGGCTTCTATCGGAACTGTATAGGTTCCCGGCGTTGTATACGGCTCCATATTCACATATACAGATGGTGCCTCTGTCATTTTCTCCAATGCTTCATCAGAACCCATTACGTGAATCTCAATATTTTCCAGTGCAGCAACAGTCGGCTTCAATCCACCCGCCACTTTTTCGAGAACAATGTTATTGCTTGGTATTGTAAATACTTTCGTTCCATATTTTTCTACCGGAACAGTTACAATAACGGTATCTGCTGTAGTATCCTCTAACACAATTCCATCCGGAAGATATTTGGTCAAATCCACGCTCACTTCCTGAGTAGAAGAAATATCTTCCAGTTTCAACGCTTCCGCCGGAATTACAATTTCTTCCAATTCCTTGATCTTATCTTCTTCTCCTGCCACCTTAACAAGTTGTGGAACACATGTCACTTTTCCGATAGAATAACCCGAAGCCGGATTGATATCATCATCCTCTACCTTAATCGGTATATCCTTCGTTTTCAGAATTTCCACATCTACCTTAAGCCCTTCCGATCCAAGATTATTTTCAAAAAGAGCCGGATCAATTTCTTCATCATCCGCATCAAGAAGCTTCAATTCTGCCACAACAGACTGACTCTTCGACAATCCCGATACCTGTGCTTCCGCGACTACCTTCTTCACACGGTTAATCTGGGACTCTGCTCCTCCCAATCGTATCATCTTCGGATCCGCAACCAGTTTTCCAAGCGTATTCCCATCTCTTGGCGTTCCGTTTGTTTTCACACTGATCGTAAAGTCCTTCTGCGCACTCGGTTCAATCTCAATCTGTATATTTCTTGGATTTGTATATGCCTCGACATAATCTCCTTCAAACCCTTTAATTTCCACATCCGTTGGAAGCGTTGCATCGCTCAGCGAATTGCTGACACGGTTTCTGATATCTGCCGTGACTGTAATATCACTGGAGCGAACATCTGAAAGCACTTTTCTTCTAGCTCGGACCGTTACGGATACCGTCTCATTACCATCCAAAATACTATACGTACTGGCTTTTGTCGTAAATATCTCTTCATGAAGCACCTGAACCGGAACATTCCGAAACGTTTCCTCATCCACCGGATCATCTACGTTGACTACCAACATCCAGAGTATGATTGCAAAAAGAAGTGACATTACTTTCAGACCGATGTTATTTGTTAATCTGTCTTTCATCTTTCGCCCTTCCTTTCCACAGCCTCTTCAGACGACTGACTTTCGGCTCCATATCTTTCTTTCGAAGTTCTTCCAGTTTCTCTGTTAACTGTCTCTCATTCAAGTGTCTTACAATTCTTCCTCCCCTTGCATAAGACACAGCTCCTGTTTCCTCCGAAACTACAATAATCAAAGCATCGCTTACCTCGCTCATTCCCACTGCCGCACGGTGGCGCGTTCCAAGATCTTTGCTCAGTTCTCTGTTATCTGACAAAGGCAGATAGCAAGTCGCAGCTACGATTCTATCGCCTCTTACAATAATAGCTCCATCATGAAGTGGTGTATTGTGTTCAAAGATATTAATGAGAAGCTGACTTGAAACAAGGCTATCCAATCGAATTCCTGTTCTTTCATATTCCGTAAGCTGAATGACATCCTCTACAACAATAAGCGCTCCGGTTTTCACCTTCGCCATCTCAAATGCTGCCGTAACAATTCCGTCAATAGTTTCACGGCTGAACCGTTCCCTCTCTTTGGATTTATCAAAACCAACGACCGATTTCAAATAATCCTTCTCCCCTAGCTTCTCCAGTGCTCTGCGAAGTTCCGGCTGAAATACAACTATTGCAGCTATCGCAAGTACGCTGATCGAGTTTTTCACAAGCCAGAGAATCGTATTCATTCGGAATATGGCCGCAACGGAAATGAACACAGCCAATACGATGATTCCACGAAGCAGCATCCACGCCTTTGTATTCTTGATCCAAAGCGCAATTTCATACATAATTGCTGCGATAATAATAATTTCAATAATATCCGTTGCTTTCACATCCGGCACACTTGCAAAATATTGATTGATCATCGACATTGCCCACTCTTTCATTCCGTCACCTCCTTATAGTTCTTTTGTCATTCTGTCTATCATTTCATCAATTCTTCTTCAATTAACTTGTCAATATCTATATCGCCCGTAAGCTGCATAGTTGACGATGGTGGTTCCTTTTTTACTTCCCGTTTCCCTTGCACGGCATCAAGTTCTTCTGTCTCTTCACGTTTGTTAATTCTCTTTATCTGTTTTTCCTTTGCCGGAACAGAAAGCTTTGGAACCGCCTTCACATAATAATAGTATTCATCATCTTCAAACTGCAGGCTCTCTGTTCTGGAATAGTCTACAGAAAATACAAATAGCTCCAATCCAAGGCCAATTGCCGTTGCCAAAACGGATCCCACTACAAGCGTGAGGTAATTCACCCCTGCATCAAATACGACATTTGCTATAACAGAAACCGCAATATATGCAACCGCTCCGGAAACCGCTCCTACTGCCCATGCATAATCCACAGAAAGTCTACGTACCAAATACACAACAAGCAGACACACAACAACCGCTGCCACTGCCGTCCACATTTCCTTACTTGTCATAAGCTGTTTGGCAAATCCAACTACCACATTCAGCATAGAATCTTTTCCTGCATTGCCCATAGCACCTGCGTACTCTTTGGTAAACTTCACAAGATAATATCCGATCGTCCCAAAAGCCACCGGAATCGCATAAACCGGAGTTCCGATCAATCCAAACGCAACCGGGATCAAAACCGGTACTTTCAGAGCAAACGCAATTGGAGTCAAAAGTAAAATCACTGCTTTCTTTGGTGTAAATCTAAAATAGAAAATAAACATAAGAAGCATCAGCGCCGCCGCAATTCCCGCAATAACCGGAGACAACGAAAGCATATGTACCAGCATCAATACAACCGCACAGATTACAGTAATATTCAACGGAAGGAATGTACATACAGCCGCAAACCCTACCGCAATAACCGGATTCGCAAGTTTCTCCATAAAGCCGATACGTGCCGTAATCAATAAAAATGTGGTAAGAGCCAACACAAAATGAATTGCTTTTTCAATATACATGGAATACTCCGCATAAATCGTCTGCAACCTCTTTTTCCATTCAAGTAAACTGCTCATTTATCTTTTCTCCTTTTCATACATCTTACCCAAGCGGGTCAGGTTATTGTTAAATCGTTTAACCCTTTTTCTGGCTTCTATGTGTTTTTTCTTATAGAAATTATGCGCAATAATCCCTGTAACCACAGCCAAAACAAGATACCCGATCACTACTTCACCAGCAATCACAAGAAGTCCGGACAGACTTGCAACACTAAAAATCTGGTCAAGAAAAACAAGCATAACTGCTCCCACTATAATCCCATACCCGAGCGTCACCCAGATAATGGATATCCATGTATTCAGGCTTGTATAGTCTTTCTGATAATATTCACTGATCTTAAAATCTTCTTTTCCTTGTCCATTCTCGTAAATTGCCATACGGGTCATAAGTTTCACTCTTTTTTCATTTAGCATATCTTCACCTCGATACTTGTTTCCCTTCTTTGACATCATGTTTTAGTATAACATCAATCAGAATCCTTGTCCAATACTTATAGTGAGGAAATATATTTTTTCATATCCTGCCTTCTCAAGTATTTCCGCAATGGAATCTATGGTACTTCCAGTTGTATAAATATCATCAATTATCAGCACTTTTCGATTCTTTTCTTCTTGTTTCACAACCCGAAAAGCTTTCTTTAAGTTCTTTCTTCTGCTTCGCTGTCCAAGTTCTTTCTGCGGTGTCGTCTCTTTTTCCCTTATAACCAAGGAAGAGTCCACCGGTATCCCCAATCTTTTGCCCAGTTCTTCCGCCACAATTGCAGCCTGATTAAACCCGCGTTTTCTTTGTTTCTTCTTGTAAAGAGGCACCGGTACGATTAAATCAATCTCCCACATGCGAATCCATTTTTCGAAGTGTTTTGCCATCTCTTTTCCATATACTTCTCCGTATACTCTTCGATTCTTATACTTAAAAGCATAAATCGAGCCGCTTACAGGAGGCTTATGCAGCCATAAACTCCTCCCCTGCTCATAGTGAAATTCTCCCTTTCTACAATCATAACAGAATTCTTCCTCTTTGGAATGAATTGGTTTTCCACATCTCTTGCATCGCGGTTCTTTGATATACACGACCTTTCTCCTGCAAGTATCACAAATCCCCTCTTCACATAGCTTTCCACAGAAAATACAGGTAGACGGATATAAGAGTTTTATAATCTTTTTTACTATATTTATCACATATTATGACTCTGCTTCTTTTGACACTTCACTATACAAATTCCCGAATTCGTTCTCCAAGACTTGTATAGCGGTTCTGTTCGTTTGCATTTTGTATCATCTCATAAAATGTCGCGTCACTTCCCACCAGTGTGACACATTTTTTTGCCCGGGTAACTGCAGTGTAAAGAAGATTTCTATGATAAAGCTGTCTTGGTCCCGGAAGAAGCGGAATCACAACCGCCGGATATTCACTTCCTTGTGCTTTATGAATCGTTATAGCGTATGCCAGTTCCAACTCGTCTAATAACTGAAAAGGGTAAGTTACTCTTCTCTTTTCATCATATTCTACTTCCAACGTCTCGTTATATGAATTGATATTTGTAATAATCCCCATATCACCATTGAATATCCCTACGCCTTTATCCACAACAAGACCGAATTTTGTTGCAATTTCCCACTCTAGCTGATAGTTATTCCGAATCTGCATTACTTTATCCCCTTCGCGGAACAACTTATCCCCATATTCCTTCTCTACTTTTTTCTTATCCGGAGGATTGAGATACTCTTGAAGAATTCTATTCAAACGTTCCACACCCAAAAGCCCCTTCCTCATAGGAGTAAGCACCTGAATATCATAAATATCCGCTTCCACATACTTTGGAAGTTTTTTCTTAATCAGAGCAATGACAACGCTAATAATTGCATTGGCATCCTGCCTCTTTAGAAAGAAAAAATCTCTGCTCTTATTATCCAGGATCACAGGTTCTCCACGGTTGATCTTATGTGCATTCATAACAATGTCACTTTCTGTTGCCTGCCTGAAAATCTTTGTCAAACGCACAGTAGGAAATCTTTCCGATTCCAGAATATCTTTCAATACACTTCCCGGTCCCACTGACGGAAGCTGATTTCCATCTCCCACAAGGATCACTCTCGTCCCAGGTACAATTGCACGCAAAAGTGCGTGCATCAACGGAAGATCCACCATAGACACTTCATCAATAATAATAATATCTGCTTCCAGCGGATTTTCTTCATCTCTTGCAAATCCGCTTCGTCCATCATTTTCTTCCGGATTTCCGTTTACTTCCAGTAGCCTGTGAATTGTTTGAGCTTCGTAACCTGTCGCTTCTGTCATACGTTTTGCGGCACGGCCTGTGGGAGCTGCCAGAAAAATATCCAGCCCCTGGCTTCCAAAGTATTGGATCATAGCGTTGATCGTTGTTGTCTTTCCTGTTCCCGGTCCTCCTGTCAGGACAAGAATTCCATGCCGAACCGCTTCGACTACTGCCTGTCTTTGCATTTCATCCAATGCCAGTTCTGCATCTTCTTCGATTAACCGAATTCGTTTACTTACAAATTCTTCATCCATGTCTGCATGTACGTTCAGATCATGTAACATCTTTGCCGTATTCAGTTCCATGTAATAATAATTGGACGGATAAACTCTGATTCCCTCTTCTTCCTGTTTCAATATAATTTTCTTCTCTATCGACAAGTCCATCAGATATTTCTGAATATCCTGAATATCCACCTCCAAAAGCGCTCCTGTGCGACGCAAGAGAACTTCTTCCGGCAAGTAAATATGGCCTTCTGCCACCGCCTGAAGCAGTGCATAAAAGATCCCACTACGTATCCGATAGTCCGAATCGGTATGAATTCCTATTCGCATGGCAATCTCATCTGCAGTCTTGAATCCGACTCCCTGCACATCATCCGCAAGCTGATACGGATTTTCTTCTAATACATGATAGATTTTCTGTCCATATTGTTTGAATATCTTCGCTGCCAACGTAGTAGATATGCCATATTTTTGTAAGTAGATCATTGCCTTTCGCATGTCCTTCTTCGTCTCAACCTGCTCCGCAATTTCCCTTGCTTTTCTCTCACTGATTCCTTTGATCTCTACAAGTCTCTCCGGTTCTTCTTCTATAATACGAAAGGTATCTTCTTTAAACCTTCGCACAATCCGACCTGCAAGAGCCGCCCCAAGTCCTTTGATGGCACCGGATCCCAAATATTTCTCAATAGACATCAGATCTTCCGGTTCCTTCACCTTACATGAGGATACTGACAGTTGAAGCCCGTACGAACTATGCATTACATATTCTCCCTGTAATTCCAGACATTCCCCTTCTGCAATATAATTGAAATTCCCTACACAGGTCACTTCCCCATCTTCATTATTCAGATGAAATACGGTGTAACCATTGTCTTCATTTCGAAAAACAATATGTTCTACATAACCTGTTACTGTTTCCATTCTCTTTCCTCCATATTTCATAGGCTTTCCCATATCAAGCGTGTTTCAAGTTCCATAGAAGCCCAAAGAGATTGCCTATGGAATTAAAATAGGCAGGGAATCTCTCCCCCGCCTTTACACCTTTCTCCTATCCGTCTCTTCTTCCACTCATGAACTCTACAAACTGTCCTGTCCCAATTGCCACAACTTTCATCGGGTCTTCCGCCGTCATTGTATTAATTCCGGTTCTCTCTTCAATCAGTTCTTCCAAGCCACGAAGCATTGCCCCGCCTCCTGTCAAAACGATTCCTCGATCCAGAATATCTGCCGACAGTTCCGGTGGTGTCCGTTCAAGAACAGCGATTACTGCCTCTACGATCTGACTCGTCGTCTCCCGAAGCGCTTCTTCTGTCTCTGAAGCTGTAACAGTGACGGTCTTCGGCAGCCCCGTAACAAGGTTGCGCCCTCTTACTTCCATCGTCTCTTCTTCCACAAGTGGATAAGTTGTCCCAATCCGAATCTTAATATCTTCCGCAGTACGCTCCCCAATCAGAAGATTATGTTTCTTACGCATGTAACGCACAATTGCTTCGTCGAAGTCATCTCCTGCAATTTTTATAGATGTATTCACTACTGTTCCACCAAGGGAAATCACCGCAATATCAGAAGTTCCTCCTCCCACATCAACAATCATGTTTCCACAAGGTTTTGCAATATCAATTCCTGCGCCGATTGCCGCTGCCACCGGTTCTTCAATCAAGTGTACCTCTCTGGCACCAGCCGCATAAGTAGCTTCCTCCACCGCTTTTCTCTCTACTTCCGTTACACCACTTGGTACGCAGATACTGATTCGCGGTTTCTTAAACATACGTTTCCCCATTGCTTTCTGCACAAAATATTTGATCATTTTTTCCGTTACAGTGTAATCAGAAATCACCCCTTGTCTTAAAGGTCTGACCGCCACAATATTCCCCGGAGTTCTTCCAAGCATTAATCTTGCTTCCTCTCCAATCGCCTTAATTGCATTTGTATCACGGTCAAAAGCCACAACGGATGGTTCCTTCAAAATAACGCCCTTGCCTTTTACATAAACAAGAACACTGGCTGTTCCTAAGTCTATCCCGATATCTACTGCCATTTATAAATATACCCCTTTCCAATATTATCTATCTGTAATCATTCGTACTCCCTGCTTTTTCTCCCCAACGTGCAGTTTTTATTATAATAAACTTTCAGATAAATAGAAAGTGTTTTTATATTAAATTATTTTAAACTTTATATCTGATTTTTGATTATCCCTATAAATATTACACTTTCAAGCATT
>OFMJ01002532.1_pt1 | contig 10315 bp, 12 predicted proteins | sample 1541801 | NCBI WGS metagenome assembly OFMJ01 (sample SAMN04209234, study PRJEB22552) | human gut metagenome | biome: gut; material: feces | host: Homo sapiens | place: USA: Oklahoma
TCTACTTTGTTGCGCCCCTTTTTAGGGTGGTGTGTCACTGATTTGTTTCAAACTTTGCTCCTCTGGGACATCTTCCTGCTTCTCTTGGCAGGCGGCAAGGCTGCCTGCGCAGGCCAGCGCCAACAAAAGCGCAGCCCAGCGGTTCCCTTTTTTCATGGCTCCATTCTCCTTTCTCTACGCTGCCGTTTCTTCCCGGCCAGGGCAGGCCTCTCCCAGGGGCGCCGCCCTGGCTATTCCACTAAAAGTATAGCGCTTTTCCCGAAAAAATACAATATCATTTCCTGCCATTTCGGTTTTTTGTGGATTTTATGTGTCCAATTCCCCGCAATAGAGGATGTGGCTCTGGCTGTCGTAGACAGCGGCGGTGAAGTTCAGGGAGGGCTGGTTTAGGGCCCCGGCGGCGGTGTAGCTGTCCGTCTGCTTGTTGTAGAAGAACCAGTAGCCCTCCTCCACCGGGGGCAGCAGGGCCTCCCCGTCCTGCCCGGTGAGGTAGGGCCCGGAGTAGTGTCCCTGCCGCTCCGCGCCATAGAGCAGGGCTTGGGCGTCGCCGTCCACCGGCAGGGGCTGCCAGCCCTGGGCGCCTTGGAGGGATTTCTCCAAGGCAGCGGCCTCCTCCGGGGAAAAGGCAATCTCCCAGTAGGCCGTGCCGTCCCCGTGGAAGCCCCCGTGGCCGTCCCAGAAGGCGGCGGGTTTCTCCAGTGTTCCGTCCAGGCCCAGCTCCTGGGGCAGGGAGGCCTGCTCTCCCCACCCCCCGGCAAAGAGCTGCACCAAGCCAAAGGCCAGCGCCACCAGCAGCACCAGCCCGAAGGCCGCCCCAAACCACACAGCGTCCCGTTTTCTCTCCTGTTTCACAAGGCGTCTCCCCTTTCGGCAGGTTCTCTGTCCAGTATACCGCCTTCCTGGGCCGGTGGCAAGGGCCTCCGCCTTACGGAATCCTTACGGTTTTCCGGGGGACGCCCCAGCCCAAATGGGCCCTTGACAAAAGGGAAAGACGTGCGTATAATAAAAAACAGACTTTACATCAAAGAGAGGTACATACTGACATGGACGACGGCGACAGTCACCCTGCCAGCGACAACTTTAACCAGATAGATAGCGTGGAAAAGCATAACTTGCTGCTGCGGCCCTGGAGAGGCGCGGCGGCAGGCTATGCTTTTTTGTGCTTTCCTGGAAAGTTTTATCCCCGAAACTAGCGGGCAGGCGCTGCAAGCAGAGCGAGAAGAGAGAATCAGCAACACATAAAAAGGAGTGCACATTTTTTGGAAATCTTACTGCAAGTTATACTGATATTGGTCAACGCCTTTTTCGCCGGCACGGAAATGGCTGTTGTGTCCCTAAACGCCACCAAGCTGCGAAAAATGCAGGAGGAGGGCGACAAAATTGCCGGGAAACTGTTGAGCATGGTGGAGGATTCCTCCGCCTTCCTGTCCACCATCCAGGTGGCCATTACCCTGGCCGGCTACCTGGGCGCCGCCTTTGCCGGTGAGAACTTTGCCCCGGTGCTTTCCAGCTGGCTGTACAACGACCTGGGCTTCCAGCTCATCCCCCTAACCGCCTTAAACAGCGTTGCCATCATCATCATCACCATTATCCTGTCCTACTTCACGCTGGTGTTTGGCGAGCTGGTTCCCAAGCGCATTGCCCTGCAAAAGTCCTATGAATGGGCCAAAATGGCCTGCGGGGTCATCCGGGGCATGGCCTTTGTGCTGCGGCCGGTTATCTGGCTGCTGTCTGTCTCGGTCAACGGCGTGCTGCGCCTGCTGCACATGAAGGTGGAGGCCGAGGAGGAAAACGTCACCGAGGATGAAATCCGCATGATGGTGGACCTGGGCGGCGAAAAGGGCGCCATTGACGAGGACGAGCAGGAGTGGATTCAAAACGTGTTCGACTTTGGCGACAGCTCCGTGCGGGAATCCATGACGCCCCGCAGCGACATGGACGCCCTGGACATTGAATCCACCGACGGGGAAATTTTGGAGATGATTCAGGAGACGGGCCGCAGCCGCTTCCCCGTGTACGAGGAGAGCGTGGACACCATTCTGGGCATTTTAAACGTGCGGGACTACCTGCTGGACCGCAACGCCGGGAAGAACACCGCCTTAAAGGACCTGCTGCGGCCGGCCTACTTTGTGCCGGAAACCATGAAGGCCGACAACCTCTTTAAGGAGATGCAGAAGGAGAAGGTGCACATCGCCGTGGTGGTGGATGAATACGGCGGCACCGAGGGCATCATCACCATGGAGGACCTGCTGGAGGAGATTGTGGGCAACATCTACGATGAGTTCGACAAGGCCGAGCAGCCGGAGATCGTGCCCCTGGGCGAGAACCAGTGGCGCATCGCGGGCTCCACGCCCATCAGCACCTTGGTAGACGACCTGGAGCTGCCCCTGCCGGAAAGCGACGACTACGACACCCTGGGCGGCCTTATCGTCACCCGGCTCAACGCCATCCCCAAGGACGGCGAGCAGTTCGACATGGAGATTGACGGCGTGGCCCTGCACATTGAGAAGATAGAGGACCACCGCATTGAAAGCGTGGTGGCCACCCTCCTGCCCAAGGAGGAGCCGGAGGAAAAGTAAGCAAAAAAGAAGGACATCCAAGGGAGGCTGAGCCGCCCCAAATTGTGCGGACAGTACAAAAAAAGACCCCTGGTAGGAAATAGCATGTTTTAGTCGGAGAGGCGTTGCGTCAGCGGCGCCTCTCCAGTTTTGATTTGGATGCGCTCGTGGTTGTAAAAATAGATGTACCGGTCAATCATTTCGTTGACTTCCGAGAAGGTAGCCGGTTTGTGTCGGTAGATGCATTCTGTTTTGAGGATTCTGATATTTTACCCTCGGCCTCACTTCCTTTCTGCGAACTGCAGAAAATCCCGCAGCAGCTTGTTTACCATCTGTAAACGCGCAATCTCATACGCCTGCTCCGTGGCCACATCTCTTGGTGCGGCATCTTTCCGCGGCCTTCCCTTTGGCCACGGAACAATCCCCGCTTCCAGCTTTCGCCGCTTCTCACGCTGCCGATCAAGCAGCCTTTTTACCACATACTTGTCCTTGAATCCAAAATACTCCGCTACTTCACGCTGCGTTTTCCCTTCCGCCATCATTGCTTCTATTTCCGGAAGTAGCATTTGAACATGTGTATAATTTGGATTTTTCCATAACAATACCCCCCTGATGTAGTACTTCTATTTTCCTACATCAGGGGGGCTTTTGTCTATTGTCTTTTTTACTGGACCTGTTCACAGTGGACAGGGCTTTTTCTTATGGGCGCCTCCCCTCCCGCTGGCGGAACTGGCTGGGGGACAGGCCAAAGCTTTCCCGGAACGCCCGGATAAAGTTGTTGGCGTCCCCAAAGCCGCACTGGAAGGCTATTTGGGAGACGGGCAAGTCTGAGTTCTCCAGCAGCTCCTGGGCGTAGGAGAGGCGGTTGAGCAGCAAATACTGCTTGGGGCTGTAGCCCACCTGCTTTTTAAACAGGTGGGTCATGTAGCAGTGGTTCATGTAAAAGGCCTTGGCCAGGTCGGAGATGCGCAAGTCCTCGGCAAAGTGGCTTTCGATGTACCGCTGCACCTCCCGCACACGGCCCGCGGCGCCGGTCTCCAAGGGGGCGAAGTTCTGGGGGCAGGCCCGGTACACGTGGATGAGCACCTCCTCCAGCAAGGCGCGCACCATCGGCTCCCCATAGGGTGCGGGGGAGTCCCACTCCGCCAGCAGCCGGGCGAACAGGCGCTCCGGCTCGGGGGCGGCCCCGCCTAGGGACACGCAGTGGGAAAAGCCCTGGGGCCGGTTTTGGAAAATCCCCGGCAAGGGCGAGGAGGGGAAGGCCCGCTCCACCTCCGCCGCCTGGACCATGGCGAAGTACCGCCGGTAGGGCCTGCGGCGGACGCGCACCTCGTGCTGCTCGTAGCTGCTGATGAACACCAGGGAGTTCTCCTCCGCCACATAGCTTTTGCCATCGATGACAAACTCCGCCGCCCCCGCGGAGACAAACACCATCTCGCAGGAGAGGTGGTAGTGGCTGTGAGGGGTCTGGTCCGCCTGGCTGTAGCGCATCTGGGAGATGAGAGGCGTTTTCATAGGTTACGCCATGGTTTCCAGCATAGAGAGGGTGACCTGGTACCGGGTGGGCCGGCCCTGGATGAGGCGCTGGTACTCCTCCTCCATGTAGACGCCCATGCGGGCCACCTCGTTGTGCATGCTCCCGGCGATGTGGGGGGAGAGGAACACGTTCTCCTGGGTGAGCAGGGGGCTGCCCTCCTCCGGGGGCTCCGGCCAGGTGACATCCAGCAAGGCGGTGCGGCCGGGCTCCTCCTGCAGGGCACGGAGCAAATCCGCCTCCACCACCTGGGCGCCCCGGCCGGTGTTGATAAAGGTGGCGTTGGGCTTCATCCGGGAGAACAAGCCGTAGGTGAGCATCCCCTGGGTGGCGGGTAGGTTGGCGATGTGGTTGGAGATGGTCTGGCACTGGGAGAAAATCTCCTCCAAGGTGGCGCGCTTGGCCCCCAGGGCCTGGAGCTTCTCGTCGCTGGCAAAGGGGTCGTAGGCCAACGTCTCCAAATCGTAGGCTTTCAGCATCTCCAGCACCCGGGAGCCTATCATCCCTGCGCCCAAAATGCCCACCTTCACGTGGTAGTTGCAGGGGAAGGTGTTGCTGTAGCTGTCAAAGGCGGCGCGGCCCGCCCGCTCCTGGCGGCGCAGGCCCTGGAAGTACCCCTTCCCCGCCAGGAGAATCTGGGCCACGGTGAACTCCGCCACAGGCACGGCGTTGGCCGCCCAGGCGCTGAACACCTGTACCCCGGCCTCCAGGTACTCCCTAGCAAAGCCCTGCACAGAGCCGGCGGCGTAAAACACCGCCTTAAGGCCGGGGAAATACGCCCGAATCTGCTCCTTCCCCAGGGCAGGCATGCCCCAGGTGGAAAAGAGGTAGGCCACCTCCCGCAGCTCCTCTTTCCGGGCGGGCAGCTCCTCCTCCAGCAGGACCCCCGGCAGGAAATCCAGGGCGGCGGAAAGCCTCTCCCGGGTGGGGGCATCGTAGGCGATGGAAAGCTTGTTCTCTTGGCTCACATTGATAAACGCGGCGCGCTCTTTCATAAACGGCTCCTCCTTTTACTTGGAAAAACGGCTGGCCCAGGCGCGCAGCGTCCGCGCGTCCCGGCGGAAGGCATCCTCGCTGTCCTCCTGGACGAACTCCAGCAGCAGGCAGCGCTCCTTCTGGGCGGGGGCCAGGTGGGTTAGATACTCCTCCCAGCGGGCGGCCCCTGTCTCCAAGGGGTGGCGGACATTGGCCCCGGTCCAGGTGAACACGTGGACGGTGGAAATCCAGGGCAGCAGGGCGTCGATTTCCGCCAGCTGCTCCCCCTGGGAGATGTCCGGGTTAGGCTGCCAGTAGGTGGTGAGGCCGGGACGCCCCACGGCCTCCAGCAAAGCCCGGGCGCCCTCTTTGGTCTGGGTGGCGGTGCCCCGGTGATACTCCAGCCCCAGGGCCAGCCCGGCGGCGGCCGCCTGGTCCACGGCCTGGCCCAGCTGGACCGCCAGGGCCTCCCGCTCCTGGGGGGAGGCCTCCTCCCAGGGCTTTGTGCCCGCCCACACCCGGATGAGAGGCGCCCCTAAAGCCAAAGCGCTCTCCAGCACCGGGGTGAAATCCTCCCCAGGCTGGCACCGGTAGTAGGAGCCGTAGGACAGCACCTCCAGCCCGGCCTGGCGGGTCAGCTGGGCGGCGCGGCGGGCTGCCTCCCTGTCCCCGGGGGGCACGTGGACGTCCCCGCCCCACTCCACGCCGGAAAGCCCCGCCTCCGCTGTCAGGGCGGCGATTTCCTCCACGGACTTCTGCCGGAAGGTCACAGAGACAAGGCCTGTTTTCACCTGTGCCATAGACATACCCCTTTCCCACTATCGCGGTTTCCTCGTGGAATAGTATACCTGAACCGCGGCGGTTCTGTATCGCCCTTTTTTGCTGTGTGGTATGCAGAATTTGTCTTTTCCAAAATGGGCGTTTTGAGAAAAAAGCAAATTTTGCATGGTTTTCCCAAAGGAAACACTGGATTTTTCCCCGAAACCATTTTATCATGGAAGGCAAAGAAAGCAAAGCGGGGAAGGCAAATTTTCCCCACCATCCAGGAGGTTGGAAACCATGTTTCACTATCAAACCGTGGAAGAGCTGCGCCAGGCCGCCCAAGAGGAGGGCGTCACACTGCCCCTGGGCGGGGACCTGTCCCCCCTGGGGCAAGAGCTGGAGGTGCAGGGGGTGAAACTCCCCAACCGGGTGGCCATCCAGCCCATGGAGGGCTGCGACGGCACCGCCGACGGCAAGCCCGGGGAGCTGACACTGCGCCGGTATGACAAGTTCGCCCGCAGCGGGGCGGGGCTGCTGTGGGAGGAGGCCACCGCCGTCTGGGAGGAGGCCCGGGCCAATCCCCGGCAGCTGTGGATAAAAGAGGAGAACGTGGGGGCTTTCCAGGCCATGAACCAGCGCATCCGGGAGCTCTCCCAAAAGGAGAACGGCTTCGCGCCGGTGATTATCATGCAGGCCACCCACTCCGGGCGCTACAGCAAGCCCCAGGGCGTGCCCGCGCCGCTGATTGCCTACAACAACCCCCTCTTTGAAAAGGACAGCCCCATCCCCCAGGAGCGCGTCGTCTCCGACGACTACCTCCACCGCCTGGTGGAGCGCATGGGCGAAGCCGCCCGCCTGGCCCAGCGGGCCGGGTTCGACGGGATAGACTTGAAGTCCTGCCACCGGTACCTGGGCAGCGAGCTGCTCTCCGCCTACAACCGGCCCGGGGACTTTGGGGGCAGCTTTGAGAACCGCACCCGCTTTCTGCGGGAGAGCGTCCAGGCCGCCAAGGCCGCGGTGACCAGGGACTTCCTTGTCACCTCCCGCCTAAACGTCTACGACGGCTTCCCCTACCCCTACGGCTTTGGCGTCAGCACCAAGGGCGGCCTGGAGCCGGACCTCACCGAGCCTTTGAAATTGGTGGGCATCCTCCACCAGGAGCTGGGCCTGGGCCTGCTGGACGTGACCATCGGCAACCCCTATGTGAACCCCCACGTCAACCGCCCCGCCGACGCCCAGCCCTATCCCCTGCCGGAATCCCCCCTGGTGGGCCTGGGCCGCATGCTGGCATGCGTCAAAACCATCCAGCAGGCCTACACCAGCCTGGCGGTGGTGGGCTCCGGGCTCAGTTACCCACGGCAGTTCGCCGGGCAGCTGGCGGCCGGGGCCTTGGAGCAGGGCTGCTTCCACCTGGCGGGCTTTGGCCGCATGGCCTTTGCCTACCCCAGCTTTGCCAAGGACATGCTCTCCGGCAAGGGGCTGGACCCCAAGCAGTGCTGCGTGGCCTGCGGCAAGTGCAGCCAGCTGATGCGCCTGGGCTCCATGGCCGGGTGCGTGGTGCGGGATTCCGTCTACACCGCCCTATACCGGGAAGCCCAGCAAAAAGCCAAATCCTAACCGCGAGAAAGGAGCGTTTCCCATGAAAAAGACAGCCATCGTCACCGGCGCCAGAAGGGGCATTGGCCTGGCCATTGCCAAAAAGCTGCTGGAGGGCGGCTACCGGGTGGTGCTGTGCGCCACCACGGCGGCCGGAGAGGTCACAGCCCTGCTGGAGGAGCTCAACCGCCTGGGGGAGGCTTACTACCTTCGGTGCGACATCTCCCGCCCAGAGGACCGGGACAACCTGCTGGACCAGGTGCTGGAGCGCTTTGGCCGCCTGGACGTGCTGGTGAACAACGCCGGGGTGGCCTGCAAGCAGCGGCTGAGCATTTTAGAAACCACCCCAGAGAGCTTTGAGCGGCTGATGAAAGTCAACTGCGAGGGCACCTTCTTCCTGTGCCAGGGGGGCGCCAACCGGATGATTGCCTGCCAGCGGCAGAACCTGGAGGACTACCACCCCCGCATTGTGAACATCTCCTCCATTTCGGCCTACACCTCCTCCACCAACCGGGGGGAGTACTGCATCTCCAAGGCGGGAATCTCCATGATTACCCAGCTCTTCGCCGACGAGCTGGCCAGCTACGGCATCCCCGTGTTCGAGGTGCGGCCGGGCATCATCGCCACGGACATGACCGCCACGGTCCACGAGAAGTATGAGAAGCTCATCGCCCAGGGCGTCACGCCTATCCGGCGGTTTGGCCAGCCCGAGGACGTGGCCGACTGCGTGTGGGCCGCCTGCTCCGGCCTGCTGGACTTCGGCACCGGCACGGTCTTAAACGCCGACGGCGGCTTCCACCTGCGGAGGCTGTAAGGGATGAAGGAAATCACCTTGGGGGGCCAACGGGTGGCCCTCTACGCTTTGGACACCGTGGTGGTGGGCTCGGGCTGCGCGGGCTTTAACGCCGCGGACACCTTGTTCGACTTGGGACGGAGGGACATCGCCCTGCTCACCGAGGGGGTGAACATGGGCACCTCCCGGAACACGGGCAGCGACAAGCAGACCTATTACAAGCTCTCCCTGTGCGCCGACGCCCAGGACAGCGTCTACCAGCTGGCGGAAAACCTCTTTGCCGGGGGCAGCGTCAACGGGGACACGGCCCTGGCGGAGGCGGCGGGCTCGGTGCGCTCCTTTATGAAGCTGGTAAACCTGGGGGTGCCCTTCCCCACCAACCGTTACGGGGAATACGTGGGCTACAAGACCGACCACGACCCCCGGCAGCGGGCCACCTCCTGCGGGCCGCTGACCTCCAAAGTCATGACGGAAAAGCTGGAGGCCTCTGTGCGGCAAAAGGGCATCCCCCTGTTAGACGGCTTCCAGGCGGTGCGGCTGCTGGTAGAGGAGGGCCGCGTGGCAGGGCTTGTGGCTTTGGACAAAAGCCGCCTTTCCCAGGAGGACTGGGGCCTGGCGGTGTTCCTCTGCGGCCAGGTGGTGCTGGCCACCGGCGGCCCGGCCATCGCCTATGGGTGCACGGTCTATCCCCCCAGCCAGACGGGCTCCACCGGCCTGGCCCTGGAAGCTGGCGCCGCCGGGTGCAACCTGCAGGAGTGGCAGTACGGCCTGGCCTCTGTACAGTTCCGCTGGAACGTCTCCGGCACCTACCAGCAGGTGCTGCCCCGGTACATCTCCGTGGACGGGGAGGGCCGGGAGCGGGAGTTCCTGGCGGAAGCCTTGGGGGCCCAGCGGGCATTGGAGCTGGTGTTCCTCAAGGGCTACCAGTGGCCCTTTGACACCCAGAAGGTGGAGGGCTCCTCTTTAGTGGACCTGCTGGTCCACCGGGGAACCTCCCTGGGCCGCCGGGTGTTCCTGGATTTCCGCCGGAATCCCCAGGGGCTGGAGCAGGGCTTTGCCGCCCTCTCCCACGAGGCCCGGGAATACCTGGAGCGCTCGGGGGCCAGCCAGCCCACGCCCATCCAGCGGCTGGCCCACATGAATCCCAATGCCATCGAGCTGTACGCCGCCCACAGCATCGACCTGTGGAAGGAGCCCCTGGAGATTGCGCTGTGCGCCCAGCACAACAACGGCGGCCTGGCTGTGGACGCCCACTGGCAGAGCACCTTACCCGGCCTGTACGTGGCCGGGGAGGCCGCTGGGACCTTTGGCGTCGCCCGGCCGGGGGGCAGCGCCCTCAACTCCACCCAGGTGGGCTCCCTGCGGGCGGCGGAGCACATCGCCGAGACCTGCCCGCCCTGCCATCCCCGGGAGGAGCTCTCCCCCCAGGCCCAGCGCCAGGTGGAGGAGCTGCTGTGCCAGCTGGGCCAGCTGCTCTCCGGCGGGGAGGAAAGCGTCCTCGCCCAGCGGCAGCGCTTCCAGCAGGCCATGAGCCAGCAGGCGGGGCACCTGCGCTCCCTGCCGGGGATGGGGCACCTTGCCGCCCAGGTGGAGGAAGCCCTCGCCGGCTTTTGGCAGCGCACCGCCGTCTCCCGGCCCCAGGAGCTCCCCGCCGCCTTGAAAAACCGGGAGATGCTCCTCACCCAGCGGGCCATGCTCTCCGCCATGGAGCTGACCGGCGCGGCCTGCGGCAGCCGGGGCTCCGCCCTGCTGGCAACCCAGGAGGGCGCGCCCCTGCCGGGGGTGGGTATCCGCTACCAGCCCGGGGACAACTCCCACCGGGGGGACTGGGTGGAGACCCGCCTGTCCCCGGCGGGGGCAAGCTCCCGGTTTGTGCCGGTGCGCCCCCTGCCCAAAACCGACGACTGGTTCGAAAACGTCTGGAAGGAGTACCGCCAGCGGAAACACCTCTAAGCAGAAAAATATCCCCCGGCAAAGCCAGGGGTTTCTCGAGAGACAGGAAAGGCTGCCGCAGCTGCGGCAGTCTCATCTTGTCGAAAAAGTCCCATAAGAGGGCAACCGGCCGCAGAAGCGGGGCCTTCGGCCCCTGTCTGCTGA
>OFMJ01002538.1_pt1 | contig 10292 bp, 12 predicted proteins | sample 1541801 | NCBI WGS metagenome assembly OFMJ01 (sample SAMN04209234, study PRJEB22552) | human gut metagenome | biome: gut; material: feces | host: Homo sapiens | place: USA: Oklahoma
TTTCACAGCTTTTCTTATGAAATATATCCACACGATATATTTATAGGATTGAAGGAATAATTTTTGATAGAACGGAATCGCGACATAATGATTGATTAAAATAAATATTTGGCATGTAATTGTTCGACTAGTTAGAAAGTGCATCTTTACTACATATTTTGGAAGACGAATGTATTCTAAATATTTTTGTAGATTATACAAAATAAACAACAAAAATACGTTATATCCACAAATTTTAAAACAGATTATTGACATCCGAAAAAATACGTGATATATTACAGCAAACGGTGAATATATTACACTCGATATTCTAACAGGAGATGAACAAAACAAATAAAAGGACGTGGCAACAAATGGGACGTCAAAAATATGTTCAAAATTTATTTTATAATGTGGACTATAGTTCCCCAGATCTATTCTGTTCATTTTTTATATGATTTTTGAGCGACACGAGCCGCAGTATTTAGCTGCACCTTGTGTCGCTTTTTGCGTTCGAGTGAGTATTAAATACGATTTAAAACTCATGGTTTGCAGCGAAGGCGAAGTTAAGTAGGTTCGCAGTATGTAGATACAGAGCAAATGCAAAATTTCACAATACAAAATTAAATGGTAAATCATACTTACCATATATTGAATTTATGTTAAGGGGGGATGATGTGGAAAATATCTATTTGATTGAAAATCATCATGAGGCACTAGGTTATTGGCGAAATATGCATATATTCAACAAAACGATTATTCATATCGATTCTCATCACGATTTATTTGAAGGGACCTCCTTCCCATGGATAAATAATTATTTGTGGTTTGCAATTAAAGAAAATATTTTAAAGGAGATTTATCTTGTTTATCCTAAACATATTATTGAAAATTTTGATTTAATGGAAAAATATGTTGCGAGTATTATGGGGTTTGTATCGCTAAATAAAATTTCTCATCATATGTTTTCTGTAACTACAACCGAAACTAATATAGAAATTTATGTTTGTTCATTCGATAAAGTTGTTGATTTAGAAGACTACATTCTTGATATTGATTTGGACTATTTTATTTATAATGGTTTAGGGTGTTTCATTGACAATGTAGACTGGTATTCCTTGAGTTCTAATTTTGTTTCAGATTTGGAATTGATATTGAACTATATATCTAGGAAAAAGCCCAAAATAACAACCATATCGAAATCTATGTTCCAATCTTATGTTCCGGCTGAATATGCATTTTTGTATAAAATTATTATGGATTTATTTGATTTAAACAATCTGAAAAAAATGGATGAAAAGCGTTTGATTATTTCATCACTTATCTGCCGCACTGAGATTGAAGTGGATAATCTAATGGATGCTTTATATGATGATCTTTTATATTATAATGCTTGCTTGGCTATTCATAAAGGATGTCATAAACAAGCGAAATATTGTTTTGACAAAATAAGTAACACAAATAAAATGGTTTTTCAAAAATATTCCACTGGTTGCAGATACCATTTGTTTAAAGGAAATATTCATGCTGCTTATCAAGAAGCTTTTAAATACAAGTTATTTTATGAGGATTCTAACACCTATATATTGGCCATCTCTTACATAGAGCAGTTTTTGGGGAACTTTCAAAATAGTATAGATATTTTGAAGAACATTGATAAGCCGGATGAAAGGATGCTTCTTTTACTTGCTAAAGCATATATGAAAATTGCAAATATTAAAAACGCTAGGGTATGCGTTGAACAAATAATTTTAAAACTGCTACCAAGTCTGGAAAAATATCAAAGTGAGATTATTGATCCACAGAATTATCAGAAAAGGCTTATATTTAAAGAGGCAATTAAGATTCAGCAAAATCTTACTTATTGCTAAATTACACATTGATATGTAATTGATTTACATTTGAGAAAGGAGGTCAGAATATGTGGAAATCACCTGTTGTACGCGTTATTGATTTGGCAGAATATGCACTATTTGCGGCTTCCAGCAATGCCGTGGGTTGTGACAGAATCAGTTGCTGCTAAATCAATCCATGCTCCCGGTGGATGGCAGGCGGCTCCAACCGCCGCCTGCCATTATTTTTTGTATAGAGTTTCCTTGCTATGCTGGTTTCGAAAAGCTTTAGGGATTCACAGAAAAAAGATAGTGAAAGCTGACCATGGTAATCAATAGGGAAGAGGAGATGCAGAGCATCGAAGATGGCTTTACACGCCCTTTAGGTGTAGCCGGTACCAGCGTCTTTGCTAAGCCGGTGGATATAATTTTAGGAGGATACAGGTATGTTGGTTGTTCATGAACAACAAGACATATTAAAAAAGATGAATTATTCTGCTATTAGGTCGAATAAACTATTTATGGCGGAAATAGATGTTACCAATCAATGCAATTGTCATTGTTTTTTTTTGCTTTCAGGGGAATGAGCATAAAGACTTGGAAAAGACTTTGAGCTTTGACAGAATTATCAGTCTTTTAGATGAATTGAAAAATCTGGGATGTTATCATTTAAGTTTTGCCGGCGGAGAGCCCTTTTGTCGAGAAGACTTTTTGCAAATTCTAACTGAGGCGAAAATAAGAGGATTTCTTATCACCTTCGTTACCAATCTCCAATTGCCTTCTACTGAGCAGATCGAACAGCTTAAAACATTAGGAGTTGCAAAAATTCTAGTGAGTTTTCATTCGCATTTTCCTAAAACTTATTCTAAAATTTTCAATGTTGACGAGAAAATGTATTGGCGTGCATTAGATAATATTAAGTCATTAATAAAAGGTGATACTCCTATTGGCATAACAGTTACCGTGTCTGATTATAATGTGGCGGAGTTGTATGAAATAACAGAAATGTTTATGGAGTTGGGTGTGAAAAAAAACGATATTCGTTTTAACTTTTTGTTGGAGGGAAAAAATCCGGTCACAGAGCATAGAAATGGACAGGAACTCCACGACTATTTGTGTCATCATCAGGAGTTGAAAACTAATATTTTGAGCAAGATAAGAACGGATAACTTGTCGTTTATTTGCACTGCTGGAAAGGCATCATGCGTCATTAGACCAAATGGAGATGTTTTGCCTTGCGGATTAATGAACTCTGTAGCAGGCAATATAAACAATATTTCGTTAAAGGAGATTTGGAATCACTCCCATACATTTCAACTTATAAGAAGTATTGATGAAAAGCACTTCGACAAATGTAAGTCATGTGAAAATCTTGCTTTTTGTCCAGTCTGTATGGCGACTAACTTGAATGAGACTGGAAATTATCATGAACCCAGCGATGATTACTGTGCGTTTAGAAAATGTATTAGCAGTTCTTTTAAATAAGGGGGATATAAAAATGAACATCAATAAGTTTGTATCTTGGACTTCCAATGATGATGAAACAGTTATTATCAACACATTGACACAAAAATGTCTGCTTTTGGATGAAACAGGTAAAATCATTTGGGAGCTTATTCTGAATGGAAACAACGAAGAAGAAACCTCGCTATTGTGCATCAAACGCTTTGAGAATTCTGATAAAAGTATTATCCGAAATGATATACACGATTTTTTTCAATTACTTTATGACAATAACATAATAGAAGATCAAGGAAAGGTAATAGCACAATGAGATATTTTATCGGTGGTTTGATTATTAAGGCAAAAGAATATCCTCAATGGAAACACTTTCAATATAGGCAAGAAGGCGAAACACAATTAATAATATTAGAACAAGATTATATCCCCTTAACTAATCATGGTTTAATACATTCCATAGACGATATCGATATATTCAAAATCGATAACCGATACGAATTATCCTACAAAGGCATTGCTGTTATGTGTATTTCGCTTGAAGTGAAGCCGATACGACTTTCTGTAATTAAGGCGTTATCAGACCGGGCCGCTATTGAGATGGTTGAAAAAAAAATATTTCCCTTAATTTTTTATGCTACGAATAAAACTGTTCCTTTACATGCAACGATGATTCAAAAAGGAAACATTGCAACTGCTTTCCTAGGAGCATCGTTTTCTGGAAAGTCAACGTTAGCGGCATATTTTATCTCGAAACATGGTTACTCTTTAATCAGCGATGATATATTGCCGATTTATACGGATTCAGATAAATCTTATACCTATAAAATGACTTCTAAACTAAGGCTTAGAAGAGACAGTGCAGAGCATATACCCACAAAAGAGGCACCAATGGACACGAAGCTGCATTCCATTTTGGTAAGAAAAATCTTTGTAATAAATAATTCGCAAAAAGTTTTTTGTCATACAAATAAAAATTGTTTGGAAGCCTTGATGAAAAATCTTTTTGCACCTTATTATTGCAATTTTAGTCCTCAATTTTTAAATATACTTTCATCCATTTCAAAAACTGTAGATATGTATACACTAGACTATGTAAAGAATTATGAGGCTCTGGATCAAACATATGATATTATTAAAAGCATAATCGATATTTAGCGAATTTCCAAAAAGGGGGTTGTTGGTATAATGAAAAAGAACATTAATAAAGAAAAAATTGTTCGAAGAACTGTGATAAAAGAATTACCGCACTTCTGGACATATTCGATTTTGTCAGGCATTATTTCTCTTTTAATTCAAACCATAGGCTTAGTACCAACTATCCTGATGCAACAAATTATTGACCGATTTATTCCGAATAAAGATTTGAGAGCAATTTCAATATTTATTTTGCTGTTTTGTATTATCCCTTTATTTGCAACCATGTTATCTGCAATTTATCGTTACAAATTGGCAATTGTTTGCCGTAAAATGGGATTAAAGCTTGCAATAAAAGGATTTGAAAATCTTACATACCAATCCGTTTCCTATTTTGATAAGGAAAATTCCTCAGAGTTGGCAGCTTATTGCCGTGGAGAGGCAATGAAATATATCGTATTTTGGATGATCGATATCCCTCAACTCATAGCAACGGGTCTTACCGGTATAATTGTTTTTTCATATGTTTTTGCTCTAAATTGGGGATTGGCACTATTTTTGTTGTTTTATATTCCCATTGCGTTCTTTCCCAGCAATTGGTTTGCCAATAAGGTTCAAACTCTTACGGAAAAAATTGTGGATAATAATGCCAAAATGAATCAAATTATCAATGATACTTTTCGAGGAATCAAGTTTGTAAAGGCAATGGTCTTGGAAAAAATACAAATTAATAGGCTGAAAGAAGTAAATGAACAAAGTGTATCAATCTGGAGCAAAGTTGCTTTATATGATAATATGTCTGGCATATGGGTTGACAATTTTTCGGATACTTTGTTTACTGGAGTGACTTTTGGTCTCACTTCTTATTTAATTGTTATCGGTAAAATGACCTTGGGCAGTCTCATTGTCATTTTAAATTATACTGGCAGATTCCTTGGTGTGATAAAACAATTTATGCATACAAACTATAATTTCAAAGCACAATTAGGTGAATATGATAAGCTGTTTAATATTATTACGATGCCCATCCCCCATGCCGATGAAAATGTGCCATTCTCTTATAAGGATAATATACAATTTTCCGATGTTACTTTTGCTTATACTGAAGAACGCGGTAACGTTCTGAAGTCGCTAAATCTGACGATTCATAAAAATGAATGGCTGGGAATTGTTGGAGCGAGCGGTACTGGAAAGACTACTATATTTGATCTGATTTTGAAGTTCTATTCACCGCAAGACGGAACAATTACGATTGATGGAACTGGCATTGATGTGATTGACTCCGAGTCCCTCAGAAGTAAAATTGCCAAAGTATCTCAAGATACTTTTTTGTTTCCTGGTACAATAAAAAATAATCTGCTGTTAGGAAATGCAGATGCAACGGATGAGCAATTAAACGATATTTTGAAAAAAGTCAGTTTAGAGAATTTTATCGGCACACTGCAAGATGGTCTTAATACCGATATAGGTGAAAATGGTTTGCTTTTATCCGGAGGTGAACGGCAAAAGCTCGGTTTAGCGCAAGGTTTGCTTAGAAATTGTGAAGTGATCTTATTAGATGAAGTAACGGCGAATCTTGATAGAGTATCAGAAGAGGAAATAAAGAATGTGTTACGGATGATTAAACAAGAAAGGGATCTTACGATTATTACGATATCGCATCGTATTGATTTCTTAAAGGATGTCGACCGGATAGTCGTATTGGATAATGGATGCATCAAGGAAGAAACTACCTATAATAAATATGCGATGAAATAAAAAAATTTAGGAATAATTCTTTATGGAAAATGATCTGAAGTTTACAATGACAGCAATTATTGCTGCAGTAAAAAGTGGCAAGGAAATATCGATTAGAATTAGTGGAACCAGTATGCTCCCTACATTCCAAAACGGGGATATGGTTTGTATTCGTTCACATCCGAATTATCAAGTTGGTGATATCTTAGTCATAATCCGTAATGATCATTTCATTGTACATCGTCTGGTCAGTATTATGGTAACATCAAAGGGAAAATACTATCTCACAAAGGGAGCTCATAATACATTTGTAGATAGATGGTATCCCCATCAAAAAGTACTGGCAAAGGTTATTTCACAAAATTAAATTTTATTATTTGATATATGAAAGTGATGATTAAACTTGAATGTGCAAAAGCAGCAAGTTAAGGATGTGCCAGGTTGGGTACGTTCGCTTTATCTTTTTAGTCAAACAAAAGAATTATGGCAGAATTCCATTCAAATACCATACTCGCTAATTAAAGGGGATGCTTTATCTTACCTGGCATATCAATCACTTGGTAGAAGAAAATATAGTGATATAGATATTTTAATACCTAGATGTAATATGAAACCGTTTGAAAAAATTTTCATTTCTGCCGGTTTTAGATCTACTATAGATATGAATAATCAACGAAACACAAGAATTTTTTGTGTCAGTCAATCGCACCAAATACCACCATATATAAAAGGAATCCAAAATCAAAAAATCGAAATTGACATCAACTTCGACATGTTCTGGGGTGAATACGAAGGCAAGCGTATTGATATCAGTGAGTTCCTATCCGACACAATCGAAATAGACGTTTATGGGTGCACAGTCAAAACCCTTCCTCCACTTAAAGCAATGGTGCAGCTCATTCTTCACCACTATAAAGAAATGAATTCAATCTATCACTTGGCCGGACATAACTCTATTAATTATAATATGTTCAAAGATGTCTATTATCTTTGGAAAAATAATCAAGAGGCTGTCTCTTTAGAAAAGTTATACGCCATTAGTTCGGAATACGAGATTATCCTTTATGTTTTCTATGTGTTGCACTTCACAAATTGGATTTTCAAAGACACAGAACTGCAAAAGTATGTTGAGGCATTTCGTACTTCAGAAGGAAAAGCGCATCTTGACTATTATGGTCTGGCTGAGAAGGAACGTAAACCATGGAAAGTGGATTTTCAAACCAGGCTGGAAGCGGATAATCTGTACGAGTTCATTCGGGATGACCTAACCGAAGCAGATGTTGAAAAATTAGAACGAAACAGAAGGATATTCGGGTAATTTTATGATTGTTCATCATACGGGGATTATTGCAAAAGAATTAGACAAAAACATTTTCCTATATAAAAGGCTTGGATATGATCAGGTTTCGGATATCCTTGTTGACAATGTTCAGCAAAACAGGGTGGTTTTTTTGCAAAGCCAAAACCATAAAATTGAACTTATAGAACCCCTGAATGAAAAATCGAGCATCTATCATTTCAAAGAGGGGTATCATCACATCTGTTATGAGGTTGATGACCGAGAGGCTTTTCTTTATGATTTCAAACAACTCAAAATCGGAAAAATATTTACGAAGCCAATACAGGCACCGGCAATTGATAATCGTGAAATCGTTTTTGCATGCCTGACTAATGGTACATTTGTAGAATTCTTATTTTAAAGGAACATGATATGAGAGAAGATATATTAGACAAGGTGCTGAAAGTTCTCAACACTAATTTAGAAAACACAGAAATCACATTCGAGCAAACAGAAGATGATTTATCTGCTTTGGGAATGGATTCTATTCTCTTTATCCGTGTGATCGTTGCATTAGAAGAAGCATTTGATATTGAAATTCCTGATGAATACCTATTGATAACTGAAATGAATACCCTATCTAAAATGATGGAAGTTATATCTGCTGTGCTTGACCATCAAAATAACGCAATTGGTGAATAATATGGAAAACCTACTACATATTGCGCTTATCTCTAATATCATATTTGAACCCTACTTCCTGCCGCTAATAAAGCAATATTTTGGCGGAAATACCGCTATTTTCCCGATTCCATTTGGAGAACATACAGAGGCGGAATATCAAACACAGGTGAGAAGCGCCGATTTGATTGTAGTTTGGTTAAACATAGAGGCTTTGCTTCCAGGACAATTTTACTCCTTGGAAAAACAAGACTTGGATGAAACCATTGCACTTTGTAAAAAGTTGTATGCTGATCTGACAAGCATTTCTCATGTGAAAATTCTATGGTTTTTGTTTGAGGATTATGCCATACCGTTGTCTGCGGCAGTCGGTCATGTGTACCATGATTTTGCTGACAAGCTGAATTTGACATTAAGGGATACTCTGGGTGATCAATTGTTATTCATCGACCTAAAACATCTCATCGCCGAGGTTGGCATTTCTAATGCTTACGACTCCAAGAGTAAATACCGCTGGAATGCGCCCTATTCAAAAATATTAATAGAAGCCGCTGTAAAGGAGATCCACAAGCAATATCTTATTGAGAAAGGCATTACCAAAAAATGCCTTGTTTTAGATTGCGACAATGTCCTTTGGGGAGGCATCCTCTCCGAAGACGGGATTGAAAACCTGAAGCTTTGCAACAGCGGAGTGGGGCGAGTCTATCAAGATTTTCAGCGGTTTGTTCTATCCCTTTACTATCATGGGGTCATACTGGCCGTTTGCAGCAAAAATGATTTGACGGATGTTTTAAGAATATTCCGTGAGCACAGCGAGATGATTTTAAAAGAAAAGCATATCGCCTGCTTTCAGGCAAACTGGGAGGACAAGCCCAGCAATATCCAAAAAATTGCGGAGAAGCTCAACATCGGTCTTGACAGCATGGTGTTTGTGGATGACTCCCCTGTTGAAATTGGGGCGGTGAAGGCGATGCTACCGGAGGTTACCACTATTCTTTTTAAGCAAGATATGGTATATGAGCAGTTCTCCTGTTTTAATCTGAAAAGCAACGTCAGAATAGCGGACATCGATAAACGCAACGAAACCTATCGAACAAATGGATTTCGGGAAGAGTTAAAAGCAAAATATACGGATTATGGTGATTACATAGCTGCCCTCGAAATCAAGATGGATATTCACGAGGTGGCGCCGATTGAATTTAGCCGGATCTCGGAGCTCACTCAACGGGCAAACAAATGCACCAATGGTAGGCGATATACAGTAGCTGGGATCAAGGAACGCATTACTTCTGCAACTGTTAAACTATATTCTGTTTCGGTTTCTGACCGCTTTTCTGATTTGGGGCTTGTGGGAGCAATCGAGGTTGAAGGTGATGCCTTAACTCTTTTTAGCCTATCCTGCCGGGCGTTAGGACGAGAAGTTGAGGAGAAAATGATAGAATTTATTTCGGACAAGTATCAAATTAAAAAGATTGAATTCGAATCGACAGGCAAAAATGAATCAGTTAAAACACTTTTATCTGAGTCGTTTCCGAATGCTACTATAGTCAAACAGCGCAATCCTCTAACTTCACACTCTCGCCAAACTATAAAACAAACCAAAATATAGGCATTTCATTATCTACCCATCTTATTAAACAAGAGGAAAATCCTGCCCGCGGAGCAATTCGTATTCTTTTTCAATTGTTTGCTGTCTCATCTATTCTTGCTTTTGAATCATTGCCGATGATAATTTCCGTTTCATGGTGCGGGTGCCTCTTTCCGCATTTTCTGACTGATTTGCTGGAACCGACCCACAATCTCTGAAAAAATAGCTTCCATAATACCGTGGCACTTAAATTTTCCCACCTTAGCTCTCAAGACTTTGCCCGCCTCTCAAAATAGAGGAACTGTTCTTTTTCGGGGGTAAAATGGACGCATTCCATGCAGTTCCATATATCGCTTCGGCAGTGGGTGATATCGGCACAAATATCGCCGGGCACACGGGGGCATGTAGATTCATCAAAAGCTTTGCCTCGGCAAATCGCATCCATACCGTCAGAAACGCCATATACAGGATGCATCCGCCGTTAAAATGGCGCTGCGGTTTGGGCAGCTTGGGTTTGGGTGTGTTTTTCAAATGCGTAGTCCTCCTTATAAAATGAGTAGGGCCGCCCGGATATACGGGCGGCCTGCTGGTTGGGAACCGA
>OFMJ01002553.1_pt1 | contig 10221 bp, 11 predicted proteins | sample 1541801 | NCBI WGS metagenome assembly OFMJ01 (sample SAMN04209234, study PRJEB22552) | human gut metagenome | biome: gut; material: feces | host: Homo sapiens | place: USA: Oklahoma
TCCGTTCTCGTCCTTTCCGGGGAAGTCACAACAGAGCAAGCATAGGAAGTGTGGCCACACTTCCGCAAAATCTCCGTTTCCGGCCTGCTGCCGGAGCGGAGATTTTTGCTTGTTGGGAGCTTCCCAAACCCTTGTTTTTTTGCTTCGCCAATAATACGCTGGGAAGGACGGAATCTGCCCGCAAAATGAAAACTTTGCATAAATTATTCTTTACATTCTGTTTCTTGTATCGTTCTTTTATAAGAACTATAATAACATTATCGGAGGTGCAGACATGGATTACATAACAGTCAAAGAAGCAAGCGAAAAATGGAGCGTGACTCCTCGACGTGTAAACTATTATTGCGCCGGTGGCCGTATTTTCGGTGCTGTGAAGATGGCCGGTGTCTGGCTGATCCCAAAAGATGCGGAAAAGCCCTTGGATAAACGATGTAAAGCAAACAAAACTACGGGTGGTGAGAACACATGAAACGAATTTTCTTTGTCGAAGATGATTTGAGCTTAATCAATGGACTGTCCTTTGCAATTAAAAAACAGGGGTATGAGATTGATATTGCCCGGACAAGTTCAGAAGCGGAAAGTCTGTGGATGAACGGTAAATATGATTTAGTCATATTGGACGTATCTCTGCCAGATGGTTCCGGCTATGATCTGTGTAAAAAAATCCGTCAGACTTCAAAGGTGCCGATTATCTTTTTGACAGCGGCAGATGAAGAAACGGATATTATTATGGGCCTTGACATAGGAGGCGACGATTATATTACAAAGCCTTTCAAATTGGCGGTATTTCTGTCAAGGGTCAATGCTCTGCTTCGCAGAAGTGAGAACTTCAATCAGGCTGATACAGAATTGACCTCAAATGGGATAACAATACAACTATTAAAGCACGCAGTTTACAAAGATGATGTTCTGATCGACTTAACAGCCAGTGAATATAAATTGCTGTGTCTGTTTATGGAAAATCCAAACATTGTCCTGTCGTCGGAGCAAATTTTGAGCAGGCTTTGGGATTGCGAGGAAAACTATATCGACAACAGCACCCTGACAGTATATATCCGAAGATTACGCACAAAAATTGAGGATGATCCCGGAAATCCCCAAAAAATCGTCACGGTTCGGCGTATTGGTTACAAATGGAATGTGACGGAATGAGGTGTGCTATGCGAATACTAGTAGACCGAAAAATCAAACAGCTTTTTATCTGTATTCTATTGCTTGTCGTTGGTTTCTCGTCGGTTTCCGTTGCTGCCGTCAGTCTGCAATGGAAGTTTGCAGCACTGTTTGTATTGGTGTCTGCAATTTGCATGGGAGTTTTCATTTTTGCTGCTCTGTATGTCTACTTTAGAAAGCAGGAGCAAATCATGGAAAACGCCGTGACACAAATACGAGAATATATTTCCGGCAATCACGATGCACGGATTGACTGTGACGACGAGGGCGAATTATATCGGTTGTTCCATGAAGTAAATGCTTTGGTTGCAATCTTAAATGCTCACGCAGAAAATGAGGGAAAAGCAAAGATTTTCTTGAAAGATACCATATCGAATATTTCCCATCAACTAAAAACGCCCCTTGCAGCGCTGAATATATACAATGGACTTCTGCAAGAAGAAACCGCCAATTTTCCGGCGATTAAGGAATTTACCGATCTTTCAGAACAGGAACTTGACCGCATAGAAACCCTTGTTCAAAATCTTCTCACAATTACGAAGTTGGATGCCGGAACGATTGTCTTGGAAAAAAGCGAACACTATGTTGACAATATGATGGCGCAAATCCAACGGCGCTTTGCATTTCAGGCGCAACAACAGAAAAAGAATTTGAATTTTGCTGGGCAAGATACCGTCATGCTGATTTGTGACGCACATTGGTTTACGGAGGCAATCGGCAACATCATAAAAAATGCTCTGGATCATACGAAGGCAGGAAGTACCATTCAAGTTTCGTGGCGTGAGTTTACATCAATGGTGCAGATTGTAGTAAAAGATGATGGAAGTGGTATCCACCCGGAAGATCTTCCCCATATTTTCAAGCGATTTTATCGCAGCCGTTTTTCAAAGGAGACACAGGGTGTTGGCTTGGGTCTTCCTCTTGCAAAGGCGATTATTGAGGCACACAGCGGAACAATAGAAGTAGACAGCGAATTGGGCGTAGGAACGACGTTCACGATCAATTTTTTGATTCCTACAAAATTGTAGGATGAATGTCATTTGGCAGTAGGATTCGTATGATACTCTTTCTATACCAAAGCAGAAAGAGGTGTTAGGATAATGAACTTATTAGAGGTGCAAAACCTATCAAAAACCTACGGAAGCGGCGAGGCCACGGTCCATGCCTTGAAAGGGGCTACCTTTTCCGTTCCGAAAGGTGAATTTGTTGCCATAGTTGGTGAATCTGGTTCCGGCAAAAGCACGCTGCTGAACATGATCGGCGCACTGGATACCCCGACTTCCGGCAAGGTATTTATTGACGGCAAAGACATTTTCTCTATGAAAGACCGCAACTTGACGGTATTTCGCCGTAGAAATATTGGCTTTATTTTTCAGAGCTTCAACCTGATCCCGGAGCTGACGGTGGAACAGAATATCATTTTCCCTGTTCTGCTGGATTACCAAAAGCCCAATAAAAGGTATTTGGAAGAATTGTTGGCGGTACTAAACCTGACCGCAAGGCGGAACCATCTTCCCAGCCAACTTTCCGGCGGCCAGCAGCAGCGTGTTGCTATCGGCCGCGCCCTGATTACGCGCCCCTCTCTGATCCTGGCAGACGAGCCGACCGGCAATCTGGATACGCAAAACACAAGTGAAGTCATTGCGCTGCTTAAAGAAGCATCCAGAAAATATGAGCAGACCATTGTTATGATTACGCATAGCAAAAGCATCGCCCAGACCGCAGACCGTATTTTGAGAGTATCCGATGGTGTACTGACGGATTTCGGGAGGTGTCGTGAATGAAAAGCTATCTTAGTCTCATTCCCATCTCCGCTAAAGTCCACCGCCGTCAAAATCGTATGACGCTGCTTTGCATTGTATTTGCTGTGTTTATGGTAACAGCAGTATTCAGTATGGCAGAAATGGGTTTTCGGATGGAACAGGCCCGATTGGTTGGTAAGCATGGAAGTTTCTCTATTGGCGACTTGCTCGGCAGTTCAATGGGGCAAACCCTTCTTTCTGTCGCGGTTGTTCTGTTCCTGCTGATTTTGATTGCGGGCGTTTTGATGATTTCCAGCAGTATGAACAGCAGCGTTGCACAGAGAACCCAATTTTTTGGAATGATGCGCTGCATTGGTATGAGTAAGCAGCAGATCATCCGCTTTGTCCGTTTAGAGGCATTGAACTGGTGTAAAACAGCTATCCCTATCGGTCTTGTTTTAGGGGTTGTTACTACATGGGGACTTTGCGCGGTACTGCGTTTTGTAGTCAGAGAAGAATTTTCTGATATTCCCCTCTTTGGCATTAGTATTTTTGGCATTGCTTGCGGTATCTTTGTGGGACTGATTACTGTACTGATTGCCGCAAATGCTCCGGCAAAACATGCTGCGAAGGTATCTCCCATCACAGCGGTGTCTGGCAATGCAGGCCACGAAAAAACAATGCGTCATTCGCCGTATGCAGGCTTCGGAAAAATTGAATCCCTTCTTGGTGTCAGCCATGCAATCTCCGGGAAGAAAAATTTATTCCTGATGACAGGTTCTTTTGCACTTAGCATCATCCTGTTTTTGAGCTTTTCTGTTATGGTCAATTTTGTGGATTATCTGATCCCGCAGTCAGCTGCCACATCAGATATAGATATTGCAAGTGCTGGCGGTAATACGATTCCTCGGGAACTGCTTACATCCATCCGCGAAATAGATGGAGTGAAGGAAGTTTACGGGCGTCGTAGTGTGTTTGATGTTTCTGCCAAACTAAACGACGATACCAACTTTTCCGGCACAGTTGATTTGATTTCTTATGACGATTTTGATTTGCGATGTCTGAAAAAAGACAGTGCTTTAAAAAGGGGGAGTGATCTGTCCAAAGTTTTTGGGGACAGCAATTTTGTTTTGGCAACATCCGATCAGGACAGCACATGGAAAATCGGGGACACTGTTCAGATTGGGGATGAAACCCTTACCATAGCCGGACTGTTAAAAAACGACCCCTTTAGTGAGAATGGATTGACAAATGGAAAGCTCACATTGATTATCTCTGGTGAAACATTTGTCCGTTTGGCAGGGGAAGAAGGTTATTCTCTCGTGCTGATACAGACAACGGGAGATGTTAGGGACGAAAATGTTCAGGCAATCCAGAATTCCGTAGATAAAACATATAGCTTTCGAGATAAACGCGACGAGCGCACTACGGGAACTTATATGGCTTTTGTTTTCTGTGTTTATGCGTTTTTGGCAATCATTGCACTGGTAACAGTAATGAATATCGTCAATAGCATTTCCATGAGTGTGTCTGCCCGAATGAAGCAATACGGGGCTATGCGGGCAGTAGGAATGGATGAACGGCAAATGACAAAAATGATTGCTTGTGAAGCATTCACTTATGCTGTTTTGGGGTGTGTTGTTGGTTGTGCTATTGGCTTGCCGCTTAGCAAATCGCTGTATGATTTCCTTATTGCGGGACATTTTCCGTCTGCGGTATGGCAGTTCCCAATTACCTCTTTGGGCGTTATTCTTTTGTTTGTCTTGATTGCGGCAATCGCAGCTGTATACACTCCGGCAAAGCGAATTCGCAATATGTCGATTACTGCAACTATCAATGAATTATAGTTTCATATTTTGATCTGCCGCACGACGGCAAAAGAAAAAAAGCCGTCGTACAGCAGCCCTATTGACACACCCAAATTATTACGCGGCGGCTTTGAACAATCAAGGCCGCTGCTTCTCTTTTGCCTGGCGCAGAATCGGCGGCCCACGGAGGGAGCCGCCATGCTAAAATCTGCTTTTCAAAAGTATGAATTATTAAAAAAAGATTGTCCTCAGCATGGAAGTGGTACGGACAAAAAGATGTACTATACAGTGTAAATGATCTTCAAATTGCATCAACTTCCATTGGGCTGATATTGCGGCGTTTCGGAGCGGGCCGGAGCTGCCGCAACAATATAGACACAGGAGGCAGCGCAATCGACCGCATCTTCTCACTCTCCCGCGGATAGGGGGTGAGAAGATGAAATATATCCTTAATGATTATGGAAAACGCTGCCGATTTGATGCTTTCTGCAAAACCGTTCTCCGCAACGAGGCCAAAACCTATCTGCGGGATTTGGGCCGTCAGCGGAACCGGGAAACCGAGTTCAGGGCCTTGTCGCAACACGAAATGGACAAGCTCTGCACGATGGACGAATATCCAAGCGACAGCGTTGTGTTCACGGCATACGGCTACGCTCTGCATATCCGGGACGAGCTGGTGGCTGATGCCTTTGCAAACCTGCCGGAACAGGAGCAAAGCATTTTGATCCTGCATTGTGTGTTGGAGCTGGCAGACGGTGAGATCGGCGGTCTTGTGGGAATGTCCCGCAGCGCCGTCCAGCGGCATAGAACAAAGACACTGAATGAACTGCGAAAAGACTTACAATCCAAAGGAGTGAGAAACTAACATGAAGCAACCAACTTTTAACGGCAGAGTACTTTTGCCCATGGATGTGATCGAATCGGCCCGCGCAGGTGACTCGTTAGCATTAGAACGCGTCTTGCGGTATTATGACCGTTACATCAACAAAATTTGTACGCGAACGCTTTATGATACAAACGGCTTACCGTACATAGGCGTAGATGAATATATGAAGCAACGCATGCAGGCAAAATTGGTGGAAGCCATCGTAGTCAAGAAATAGCAAAGCCAAAGGAAGCCATCAAGGGTCGAGATGAACGCTCCGCGCCCTTGACGGCTTTCTCCGTCTTTGCTGTGTGGTAGCCAAGCGGGCGCAAGCAAAAATCTGCTTGCGCCCGCTGCTATTATGACACTTGTGCCTACGCATTTAGCGGGTAGAAAAGCCCGATACCACGGGGCTTTTCCGACATGATTGGGCTGCTGGAAGTAGCTTATCATTTGGGCCATTGTAAATGCGGCTTGAAATGCGTAGAATAGTTTGACTTTAAGCATATTTAGGTATAAAATAACATTACCTTACACGTTTGGCTGTAAGGGCGGAGCATTTCTGTCAAGTCTGGCCGAATTGATGTTTCTATGAGTAACGTTACACATAGAACCACCAATTCTAGGTTGGGTTCGTTGAACATGATACTCCTTTCCAGTATGATTATACTACGGAACGCTATCAGATGCACCCAGGACAATAATGTTCATGTACCTGCCTGCTAACTTAGGGATGTTGTCCCCCATGTTAGCAGGCATGATGCATTTTAGGGGGAAATTATGAAAACTCAAAAAGAATATAATCAATGTCAACAACCTATATCTTGTCATAATTGTAGTTCAAACCAGATATGTTAAGCATGGGTTGACTTTGTTAAACACCACAATGATATTAAGCCTTATGCACATTTTGACCTGCGCGTGTCGTTATCCATGCCTTCAATTAGAAAATACGTAATGGATCGGACTAAAATAGTTACACACAGTTTTTATCCATTTATCCACTTTGAGAAGAAAAACTCTCGTTATGGAAAAAAAGGGCCTAAAAAGCCACGGGAGCTATACTACTGCTCACATTTAGATAGGTGTGTATATCAGCGATATGCATTTTTATTGAACTACCAGTATAATATTTGGGCTTGTGAAAATAACATAGATGACGTTGCAATTGCATATCGAGATAACTTAGGGAAAAACAATATTGATTTTGCCAAAGATGCTTTTGATGCAATACGCAGTTTTCCTCAGTGCTTCATTTTAGTGGGTGATTTTACTAATTTCTTCGACAATTTGGAACATCAATATCTCAAGAAAATGATGTGTGAAGTGCTTGGTGTTGAGCGTTTGCCTCAAGATTACTTTTCTGTTTTCAAAAATATCACCCGTTTTTCAAGCTGGGATTGGAAAGACATTGTAAAGGCAGCTGGCGAAAACATTGCAGAAAGAGGTGTTCGCAAAAAAATCAATAGTAAAGAGACAGTACTGACTAAGGAACAATTTCAGAAAAACAAAAAAGATATAAAAAAGAATATTTCTGGGGTGGGCGTTCCGCAAGGTTCCCCAATTAGCGCTGTACTATCCAACATTTACATGATAAAGTTTGATAAAGACATTAAGCGTTATGTAACCTGCAAAGGCGGGATTTATATGCGCTATTCAGATGATTTTATCATTGTCTTGCCATACGAGAGAGATGCCGAAATCGCGGATTTTACAAGCTACATTTTTTCCTATGTAGAATCGATGAAAGGACTTATTGATTTACAAAAGGAAAAGACTTCTTGCTATACTTATAAGGACGAAGTAATCTACGAGGGTGATCGGCCATCTAGCATAAACTACTTAGGATTTCTATTTGATGGAAAAAGCATTAGAATAAGGCCACGTGCAATAACAAAATATTATTACAGGATGCGTCGAAAAGCTCATACCATTGGACGCAGTAATTGGACATCATCTAAAGGTAGGCATATATCAGCAAAAGAATTATATTATATTTATTCTCGTAATGACGAAAAACAAACGTTTATTGACTATGCAAAAAAAGCAAAGGGAATATTGAAGCTCAACGATCAAGAAGCAGATGCCTTAATAAAGCATCATAAACGAAAAATTGCCATGGCTATAAAAGAAGGCCAGAAAAAATAAGGAGAACGCTCATGATTCTACAATTGAGAATCATGAGCGTTCTTTTAGCAGCACCTGTTTGTCAGCCGTTAAGTTAGTATGTTTTTAATACTTCCTTATCGGCGTTCACCAAACCGGCATCGCCCCTTTCTCGCATGGTTCCGGCATCCAATCGCCAGGGCCGCTGGTATTCCCCTGAATGGGGATGTACCGCTTGCGCTCGGGATATCTGAAAAATTTGACCGGGACGGCCGTCCCGGTCAAATTTTATCTTCTCCTGAATGCAAAAAATCGCTGTCCAAAATAGTTGAAGCCCGTATAAAGCGCCATACCGCCCAACTTGGTCAGCCTATCCCCCCAGACCGTGGGAAGGGATGTGCGGCCCAGGATCAGTCCGCCCACGGGCTGTGCCACGCCGTATGCGAGCACATAGCACACCGCCACATTCAGGGCGAACTTTACCGCCGAACGGCCCAGCGTCTCGTCGCTGCGGAAGGTGAAGGACCGGTTGAGGAAAAAGCTCATCACCGCCCCAGCCACATAGGCGATGGCGGTGGAGGGCCAGTAGCCCAGATCCTCCAGGAGGAACATCAGCGCCATGGAGAGGAGGGTGTTGCCCACCCCCACCAGCAGGAATTTGAGGATGGAGGAATCAATCAGCCTTGCCATTGCCGTCCTCCAGAATCTCCCGGATCAGGAACCGAGGCCGTGCCTTGGTCTCCAGGTAGATTTTTCCGATATACTCTCCAATGACCCCCAGGGACAGCAGGATCAGTCCCCCGATGGCCCACACGGAACAGATGAGGCTGGCCCAGCCCACGATTGTATCCCCATGGGCCCAGCGGACGATGGAGTAGACCAGCATCAGAAGGCTCACCAGAAAGATAAGGAAGCCCAGCAGTGTGATATACCGGATGGGCTTGGTAGACAGACTGGTGATGCCCTCCATGGCAAAGGAGAGCATTTTCTTGAGGGGATACTTGCTCTCCCCGGCAAAGCGTTCTCCCCGCTCATACTCCACCGTGCCGACGATATAGCCAATCATGGGGACGATGCCCCGGAGGAAGAGGTTCACCTCCCGGAATTCGGCCAATCCATCCAGGGCCCGGCGGGACATCAGCCGGTAATCGGCATGGTTGAACACGGTCTCCGCCCCCAGAAAATTCATCACCCGGTAAAACCCCTCGGCGGTAACCCGTTTGAAAAAGGTATCCTTTTTCCGGGAGGAACGGACGCCATAGACAATGTCGCAACCCTCGCTGTACTTCTCCAGCATGGCATCCACCGCATCCACATCATCCTGGAGGTCGGCGTCCATGGACACTGCCATGTCACAGCGGTCCCGGGCAGTCATGAGCCCGGCCAGCAGGGCATTCTGGTGACCCCGGTTCCGGCTCAGGTCCACCCCTGAAAAGAGGGGGTCCGCGGCATGAAGCCTTGAAATGACCCCCCAGGTCCCATCCCTGGAGCCGTCATTGACAAAGAGGACCCGGCTCTTCGGCGATATCTTACCCGCCGCCATCAGGCCCCGGAGCTTGTCCCCCAGCCGCCGTGCGGTCTCCGGCAGAACTTCCTCCTCGTTGTAGCACGGAACGACGATATAAAGCGTGTCACACATGGTCATCTGATGCCTCGCTCATAACTGAAATATGCAGCACTTCACAAATTTTGAAAAAAACCTCTAGTGACGGCTTTTTTGTTCCGCGCTCGATCTCATTGTAAAATGGTTGTGTGATCCCGACCAGAGCCGCCATTTTATATTGACTGTACCCGAATTTTTTCCGCCTTGCCTTTATGATCCCAACATAATCCACCAAAACAATCACCATTGTCCATGATATAGCTGAAAGCTATCAAAGTAAAGAATAGCTTTCAGCTATTGCCGCGAATCGGCAAAGCGTTCGGATGCGCGTTGCTTTATCGGGCGCATCCGACGGGTCACGCCTCCAGCTTTTCCCGCAAATGCTCCATCGCTTTGCGCTCGATGCGGGAGACTTGGACCTGGCTCACGCCCAGCACTCTGGCGGCCCGATCCTGGGTAAGGCCTTTATAATACCGCAGAAAAATGACCTGCCGTTCCCGCTCCGGCAGAGCGTCGATGGCGCCGCGCAGGGCGAGACGTTCCACCACTCCCTCCTCCATGCCCTCCGTGCCCAGGATGGACTCCAGGGTAAACCCGTCCTCTCCCGTCTCCATCTGGAGGGAGGCCACGGGCAGGTTTGCCTCCTCCGCGGCAGCGATATCCTCCGGTTCCAGCCCCGTCTCTTCCGAGAGCTCGGAGAGGGTGGGGTCCCGTCCCAGCATATGGCCCAGCTTGTCCCGTGCCAGGCGGATGGTCATCCCCCGCTCCTTGATCCCACGGCTCACCTTTACCGCCCCGTCATCCCGCAGAAATCGCCGGATCTCCCCGGCGATTTTGGGGACGGCATAGGTGGAGAACTGGCAGCCGAAGGCCGGGTCAAAGCCCCGCACCGCCTTCAGAAAACCCAGACACCCCAACTGGTACAGG
>OFMJ01002556.1_pt1 | contig 10214 bp, 7 predicted proteins | sample 1541801 | NCBI WGS metagenome assembly OFMJ01 (sample SAMN04209234, study PRJEB22552) | human gut metagenome | biome: gut; material: feces | host: Homo sapiens | place: USA: Oklahoma
AGGCGGCCGTTTCCTTCTCTCCTGCCGTCTGTTTCCAGGCGGCTGTCTCCTACTGTGCGGCTCTTTACATGATACCGCAGCCGCCTGTTATACCTCAACTACCCGCAACTGATTGGTCTTTCCGGAAATTCCCAGAGGCATTCCCGCCGTAATGATAACCTTATCCCCTTTTTGAATATAACCAGCCTCCACAGCAGCGTCAATAGCCGCATGGAACAGATCCTCCGCCGTATTCTCCTCCTGGATCAGCAGCGGCATTACACCCCACTGCAGGTTCAGCTGACGCCATACCAGCCTCTTCACCGTGCAGCCGAAAATCGGGCAGCTGGGCTTAAACCGTGAAATCATGCTGGCAGTAAAGCCTGACATGGTTACGCAGATAATTCCCTTAACATCCAAATCCGCCGCCATCGTGCAGGTTGCATGGGAAATCGCCGTAGTAATATTGCCGTCGCCGGGCAGTTCGCGTTTTTTCAGACGGCCGGCGAAGTCGATATCCTCCTCGGTCCTCTCCGCAATGCGCGCCATGGTCTGTACGGCCTCCACAGGATACTGCCCCTGTGCGCTTTCCCCGGAAAGCATGATAGCTGTGGTCCCGTCATAAATAGCATTGGCAATATCCGTGGTCTCCGCTCTGGTGGGACGGGGATTGTGAATCATGGACTCCAGCATCTGTGTTGCCGTTATTACCTGTTTTCCTTTGGCAACCGCCTTTTTAATGATCTGCTTCTGAAGCACGGGAACCTCTTCCAGCGGAACTTCAACACCCATATCTCCTCTGGCAACCATAATACCATCGGATACATCAATAATTTCATCCAGATTCTTGATACCTTGCATATTCTCAATTTTAGCAACGATCATCATCTTGGAATTGTGCTCATCCAGAATCCGGCGTACCTCCAGCACGTCATCTTTATTACGCACAAAAGATGCCGCAATAATATCGAATCCCAGTTCAATACCGAACAAGATATCATTCCTGTCACTTTCGCTGATATAAGGCATGGAAAGCTCCGCGCCCGGCACATTCACGCCCTTGTGATTGGAAACAGGTCCGCCGTTTACAACATGACAGATAATATCGGTATCCGTAATTTCTTCCACCGTCATCTCAATCAGGCCGTCGTCGATGAGAATCGTGGTTCCCACACCGATATCATTAATCAGCTCCTTATAGGTAATGGAAGCCATTTTTTCCGTTCCCATCACTTCCCTGGTGGTCAGGGTGAATTTCTGTCCGGCCTCCAGATAAACCTTGCCGCCTTCAAAATCCCTCAGACGGATTTCCGGTCCCTTGGTATCCAGCAGCGCCGCAATAGGAAGATTCAGTTCCTTGCTCACCTTGCGCATTCTGTCATATTTTCCGTGCTGTTCTTCATGATCTCCATGCGAAAAATTAAAACGGGCCACATTCATGCCTGCCAGCATAAGCTCTCTCAGTTTTTCCTCACTTTGGGAAGCCGGTCCGATGGTGCAGATAATTTTGGTTTTTCTCATATTAACTCCTTCCGGTGCTTCAGACACCTGTCAATTAAGTATTGTTATTGTACAGTCTCCGGTCAACCCCACTCCTGTTTCCGCGGTCTCCACCCCCTGTACGTTCAGCCTCTGCCTCACGTACGTCTCTATTAACTTAATGACCTCCTCCGTTATTACCTCTCCCGGAACTACCAGAGGAATTCCCGGCGGATAAAGGTTCACATAAGTTCCTGCTGTCTTTCCCGCCGCCATACCAAGCGGACAGGAGTGCTTCTCTGCCGTCAGCGCCCGGTAAAGCGGCACCGACATCTCAAGCACCGGATACGGCTTCGGCTGCTGCGGGCAGTCCTGCGTCTCCAGGCCTTTATCAATTTCCAGCAGAGCATCCGCAAGCCGCCTTAAGCCCTCCTCCCTGTCCCAGGGAGTCACTATGGCGGTCACATAAGTATCGCAAGCCATCTCCATTTGAAGATAATAACGGTTCAGAAGCTCTTTGTAAAGCGTATTTCCCGTAATTTTTGTATTCTTTACAGATATCAGCAGTTTTCCCGCATCAAAAGCTTTCATACAGCCTTTTGCCAGAATATCCCTGTTCATCAGCCTGAGATGCTTTAATTCTTCCGTTTTCCCGTAAAAACGCGCCATCCGCTGTGAAAAACCGTCCCAGCACGCTCCCTCCTCCAGGAGCCTCACACAGGCATCCATACTGCCCATCAGCAGATAGGACGGACTGCTGGTCTGATAAATCCGTTCATACTCCCGCACAACGCTTCTGTCCACACGTGTCCCGTTAACATGCAGAAGCGCTGTCTGGGTCAGAGCAGGAAGCGTCTTATGAAGACTCTGAATAACCAGATCCGCTCCCTGACGCACCGGACTCTCCGGAAAAAACAGATCAAATCCAAAATGCGCCCCATGCGCTCCATCCACAATCAAAATGCCCCCCGCCCGGTGGACAATTTCCGCAATTTTTTCAATATCTGAAACTACCCCGTCATAGGTAGGGGAGGTGAGCACCACCGCCTTTGCCTCCGGATACTCCCTCAGGGCCGCTTCCACCTGCTCCGGCAGGATACAGTCCGCTATCCCGTAATCCGGCACCGTCCCCGGATAAAGAAAAACAGGCTCCAGCTCCCGCAGGAAGCAGGCATGATACACGGATTTATGGCAGTTCCGCGCCATGATAATCCTGCTGCCTCTTGGCGCCGCCGCCGAAACCGCGGTAAGGATCCCCGCCGTAGAACCATTTACCAGAAAAAAAGTTTCCTCCGCGCCGAAGACAACCGCCGCCTTTTCCTGCGCCTCCTTCAGAATCCCGTCCGGCGCATGCAGATCATCAAAACCCTCTATTTCCGTAATATCCAGCCCCGCAATTCCTTGCAGCGCCCCAATCTCCTCCGGCATGTTCCTTTTATGCCCGGGCATATGAAAGGGATAATACTGAGAAGCCCCGTATTCAGTTAATCTTGCAAGTAATCCTTCCATTTGCCTCCTGCATGCCATCGGTTTTATTTTTCTGCCGCCTTTATTTCTTCCGCTGCCAGCTCCCCGTTTTCCTGCGTCTTTGGCTCCTTTTCTTCGCCACCGCTTCTGCGGGGGAGTGTCGTCCAATGCCTGCCCAAATGCTTCACAGCCTTCAGCCGTGGCTCCACCGTTTCCAGAAATGAACAGTACTTATCCGCCGCCGTCACGATCCATGCCTCTCTGCATAAAGGCGGAACAATGGTAAGCGGCCACATATGCTTCTTGATAATATCCTGCTCCCTGGGAGATAGCCGGTACTCCCTTCCGGCATTTTTCAGCGCCGTCCTGGGATGGCTGAAGCCATGCATATTCCACAGTCCCCTGTCATGCTTATGATGATGCCAGTCATAAAGGAAATAATCGTGAAGCAGCGCTCCTCTGATAATATCCTTTTCCTCGCTCTTTATCCCCATTTTCTCCAGTTTTTCGTGAATTGCCAGGCTGCAGCCCGCCACGCTGATGCAATGGCTGTGCACGGAAATAGTCCCGTGCTGGATACTTCTGCGCGTACTCTTAAAATTATCGGACCGCAAAATATCCCCTCCATTTTCAGCAATTCTCTCCATAAATTTCCTGCGCCTTGCGATCCGGCGCTCCTGTTTTTCCCGCTGCCTGGGCGTCAATTCCTTATTTCTCATGATTTGTCCCCCAAACCAATTTCCTGTAATAGTTCAGACAACTGAACCGCTGTGATTCCATCTGACATTTTGCAGTTAATAATCTAACTGTCCAACACTTTCAAAGTTACTTAATAATAACAGATTACCGGAAAATTCCGTTCCATATATCCGTAAATTTCCTCCGCCTTATCACGCGGCAGATTGATACACCCATGAGAACCGTTCCTCATATAAATATCTCCGCCGAAGCTTCCTCTCCAGGATGCATCGTGCATACCGATATTCCCGTTAAAAGGCATCCAGTAATCCACATGCGACGCATAATTCTCACCGGTCAGCGTGGCATTCCTCTCCTTGTAGGTCAACCCGAAAACACCGGCCGGCGTGCCGTATCCCCTGGAAATATTCCCGGACACGAAATCACTTTCCAGAATCAGCTCCCCGTTCATATAAAGATATAAATGCTGGTTTCCCATATCAATTTCCACATAGGAAGCCCCAATATCTTCTCCCGGCGCCCCGGTGGCATAACCTCTGGCAAAATAAAGAGGCTCCTTCTCCACCTGCTCGCCTTTCCTGACAGACTCAAGAAGCGCGGCCGTCTCTCCCGCCCGGTCCGTCCACCAGCCGTAAGAACCGCTCTTCAGCAGAATAGTATTCCCCATTGTCGTGGTAAAATTACGATCCCTGCCATAAGTATCATGTTTTCTGGCCAGACCGTTCACATACTCCCGGGCCGCTTCTTCATCCAGCATCACATCGTCATCCGTAATCGTAATCCACTGGCTGATCACACTCCCATCAACCACTTCCCTTTCGCCGTTCCAATCATAAGTTATGACAGCGCCCACATACCGGTTTGCCTTCTCAAGCGCTTTCCTCAAAGCCTTATCATCCGACTTCACTGCCGCATTCTGGTAAAAACCGCCCGCATCCAGATCCAATGTTTCCTGAAGCCTTTCAAGCGCCTCTGCCACCGCATCCTTCACCCGGTCAAAATCCGCCACGGTACCCGGATACTCAGGAACAATTTCATATCCCCTGCCCTCAATATAACCGCTTATGTACGCATCCTCCGGAGGGTGGATATTGGCCTTCTTAAAAAACACCGTCTCACTCAGCCGCTCCGCCAATGCATCGTCACTGTACGTCACCGCCTTGGGAAGCTCAAAATCTCTCCCTCCAAAAAACATCATCGGCCACTTCAGCCCTGTAAGCTGTGCATTGATCCGATCCAGCGTATTATCATAAACATAGGTCATCCCCACCTGATCCGGCTTTACAATATCCTGCATATCCTCACGGCCATAAATCTGCAGCTCATAAGCAACGGAAGGATTCAGAATCTCCTCCCGCACCTGCTCTTTGGAACGAAAGCTGTAATCCGTCCCATCTATCTGTGTCCTCCAGTAATAATGCCCAGCAAAAAAGAAGGCGCCTGCAAGATAAGCAAGAGCAAGCACCGCCGCAGTTATTCCCACGGCAATCATTGCCCTTCCGTATGCAGTCCCCCCTCTTTCAACCTGCGTGTCATTCATTTTTCTTTTATTCATCCGACAAATTCCTTCGTATAATCTCTCTCCCCTATTGTATCACTTATCCGTCAAAAGAAAAATAGATAAATAATGTATCGGTTGAGAAATACAGGTAAAATCGCAACAGCCCGGATAGCCAGACTTCTGCCTGCAACCCGGTTACCATCCGAAGCCAACACAGGTCCCTTACTCAAACTGTGCCAGGTACATCTGTCTGTACAGGCCCTCCTGACATATCAGCTCATCATGAGTCCCCTGCTGAACCACGTCTCCGTCATTCACCACAAGAATTATGTCGGCATTCCGTATCGTAGATAATCTGTGGGCGATAATAAAACAGGTTTTCCCCTCCATCAGCCTGCGCATCGCCTCCTGGATTTTCATTTCGGTACGGGTATCCACGTTGGAAGTCGCCTCATCCAATATAAGCATCCTGGCCGGAAGAAGCATCGCCCGCGCAATCGTCAGCAGCTGCTTCTGCCCTTTGGAAATATTCGTCCCTTCATCGGTCAGTATCGTATCATAGCCCTGAGGAAGCCTGCGTATAAAACCATCAATTCCCGCAGCAGCAGCCGCTTCCCTGACCTTTTCCTCTATGGCTCCCTGCTCCATGCCGCTAAGGCTCCCATAAGCCAGATTTTCATAAATGCTTCCCTGGAACAGCCAGGTATCCTGCAGAACCATAGCATAAGACTGCCTCAGGCTCGCTCTCGTTATTCCTGAAATATCCGTCCCATCCACACTGATATTCCCACTCTGAATATCATAAAACCGCATCAGCAAATTGATTAACGTTGTCTTTCCTGCGCCCGTCGGCCCCACAACCGCTACCATTTTACCGGGTTTTACATGAAAACTCAAGTCATGGATAATAGTTTTAACACAATTGTAACCAAATTTTACATGGGACAGCTCCACATCCCCTTGTGCATCCTTCAGATCCACACAGCCCGGACTGTCCGCCGGCTCCTCCTCTTCATCCAGCAGCCGGAAAATCCGCTCCGCAGCAGCAATGGAGGACTGCAAATCACTGATGATATTCGCCGCCTCATTGATTGGCCCTGAAAACTTCCTAGAATACAGCACAAAGGAGGAAATATTGCCAATACTCATCTGCCCGAACAGATAAAGCACCGCACCAAACACGCTAATCAGAGAAAGCGAAAGATTATTCACAAAATTCACCATCGGCCCTACAATACTACCGTAATATTCCGCCCTGTAATATGCCTTCATGGCATTTTCATTTCTTTCCTCAAACCGATCAATCGTATTTTCCTCCTGACAGTACGCCTTCAGCGTCTTCTGCCCGGATACCATTTCCTCTACAAAACCGTTCAACGCTCCCAGCTTTGCGGATCTCTCCCGGAAAAGAGGCCTGGTTTTCCCCGTCAGATACCTGGTAATACAAACCGACAGCGGCAGCGTAAACGCAAATACCAGCACCAGCCTTGGTGAAATCAAAACCATCATAACAAAAGCGCCGCTCACCGTTATCACCGTCGTCAGCAGCTGTACCACATCATCTGAAAGCGATACATTTACCGTATCTATATCATAGGAAATCCGGCTGATGATATCCCCGCTCTGATGCACATCAAAATACCCCACCGGGAGTGAAAGCAGCTTCTCAAACACATCCTTCCTCATCCGATAAACCACCTTCCGGCTTATGGCAATCATCAGCACCTGCAGCATATAGGAAAAAATTGAAGAAACCACATAAAATCCCGCCATCCAGGCCGCAAAATAAAAAACCCTTCCAAAATTTACCTTTCCCGGCCCCGGTTCAATCGCATCTACTGCATACCCGGAAAGCATCGGCCCAATCAAGGCAAAAAGATTGCTTCCCACCGTAAGCACCAATGCCGCAGCCAGATACCATTTATAGTGAAGCAGATAACCCCCCAGACGGATCAGCGTACCTGCCTTCCCCTTTTCTTTTTTCATAACCTCCTCTTTCCCCCTCCTCTCCATGTCCGTATTCCACTCCAAGTCTGTGATCCGCTCCGGCTCCGTATTCCGTTCCAGATTTGTAATCTGCTCCGGTCTGTGAACGAATTATCTCCTGATAGATTTCACAGCTTTCCATCAGTTCCTCATGCGTTCCATATCCTATCATTTCCCCGTCCTCCAGCACCAGAATATGATCTGCATGCATCACCGAACTGATTCTCTGAGCTATCATAATAGTCGTAGTATCCCTGAAATGCTCCTTCAGCTGCCTGCGCAGTCTGCTGTCTGTCCTGTAGTCCAACGCACTGGAGGAATCATCCAATACCAGAAAATCCGGATGTGCCGCCAGTGCCCTGGCAATCAGAATACGCTGCTTCTGTCCGCCGCTCAGATTAGCCCCCTTAATGTCAAGCATAGCGCCCTCACTCTGCTCCTTCTCCCTGGTAAACTCATCTGCCTGCGCATATACAAGTGCCTTCTCAATATCCTCCTCATTCAGCTTCCGCCCCATCCTAACATTTTCAAAAATGGAGTCCTCAAAAATAGTATCATTCTGGAACACTACCCCGAACTTCTCTCTCAGCTCCTTTTTTTCAAAACTTCGCACATCCCGCCCATCAATCAGGATTCTTCCCTCATCCACATCAACCAGCCGCATCAGAAGTGCCGCCAACGTAGTTTTTCCCGAGCCCGTTGCCCCAATAACCCCAAGCATTTCCCCTTTTTTCACCGAAAAGGAGAGGTTCTTCAGGTTTGCTTCCGTTTTATTATAGGAAAAGGTAACCCTGTCAAATACAATTCCTTTATTCCCGGCCTCCGTTTCATTAACAGAAGCTGCCTTCATACCTTCCGTCACAGTAACCATATCATCTTCGCAGTCTAATACTTGCTGTATTCTGGCTCCGGATGCCACCGCCTTATTTATAATGACAAACATTCTGGAGATCGACATCATCGCATTCAAAATAATGGTGAAATAGGTCATAAACGCCAATATTTTTCCAACCTCAGACGTTCCCGCATTTACTCTGTAAGCCCCTGCCAAAATCACTCCGACAAGACCCAGATTCAGAAGCATGTTCATTGCGGGGTTCAGCACTGCCATTGTCTGCTCAGCGTTCCGTTCGCAGGTAATAACCATCTGATTGACGCCATCAAACTTATTTTTCTCATAATCCATCTTTGAAAGTGCCTTAATTACACGGATTCCCGCAATATCCTCCCTCACCAGACACACAAACTTATCCGCCGCTTCCTGCAGCTTCCGATATAAAGGCATTCCCTTCCTGGAAACCGCCGTCATAACAAAAGCCAATATCGGTATTACCAGTAAAAGCACCGAAGCCAGCACCGGATCCAACGCCATAGTAAAAATAATACCCCCCACAAGCAGAATCGGCGCCCTTACACCCAGTCTCTGGATTCTGCCTATCATCTGATTCACATTATAGGTATCTGTCGTCAGCCTGGATATCAATGACGGCTTTGTAAAAGAATCTGTCTGCCTGTCAGAAAGGTACATTGTTCTGGCAAATAAATCATGCCTTATAATCTGAGTCGCCTCACTGGCCACCCTGGATGCCATCCTGTTCGCAATAATATTAAAAGCCACCGCCAGCAAGGAACAGAAAACCATAACCCCGCCCCATAAATAAATCTGCTTCAGGCTCCCCGCCGGAATTACATTGTCAATTACATATGCCAGTACCCAAGGGATGCACAAGTCCATAACTGATCCAATAAACTTAATCGCAAACCCAATTCCCATTCGACCATAATAAGGCTTCAAATATATAGATATAATCTTTTTCATTTTTGTTCTTTTGCAAGCCCTTCCTCAATAAAGCTGTCCAATTTTTCAATTAAATACGGCTGAATATCAGGATACGTCCAAAACTCCCTCTCTTTCGGAAGCTCATCAAAGCACTTCACCTCTGCAATCTCATAATCCGGCAGAATGCCCAGACTCTCGATCTGCGCAAAATACAACATACCGAAGCTCGCTTCTCCTCCATTTCTCATACATGAGTAAGCACACACCGGATGCAGCACATACGTCTCCGCTCCTGTCTCTTCAAACAATTCTCTTTTTGCCGTATCTTCAATCCTTTCCCCAGCTTCTCTATGGCCGCCGGGACATTCCCATGTATTCCGTTTTCCGTGTCTGCATAAAACCCATTTGCCGTCCTTTTTCGCCCCTATTACTGCAAATTTATATACCGAATCCTCTGCCCGATCATAAAATGCTACCTGTACCATTTTGCTCCCCCCCTGGATTACACCAAATATTGCACCACTATTTCTCACATCGTTAATAAACTCAAAATCAGTACCCAAAAGCTCCTGTTAAAGACTCATCATTCTCTATCCATTCGCTCACCATAACCTCTCGAAATTCGTCCTTTGTATCCCTTAAATATACCTTTTCAATACCTGCATTAATCACCAAACGCTTACACATAGAACAACAGCACGAATTTTCAATATAAGAACCGCTGTCCACTTCAATTCCCACCAGATATAAACTACTTCCGATCATTTCATCCCTCGAGGCGCTGATTATGGCATTGGCCTCAGCATGAACACTCCTGCACAGCTCATACCTCTCGCCTCTCGGTATCTTCATCTTAGTCCGTATACATTCTCCTATATCGGAGCAATTCTTCCTTCCTCTGGGTGCCCCCACATACCCGGTTGATATCACCTCATCATTTTTTACGATAACCGCCCCATAATGTCTTCTGATACAGGTACACCTCTGTGATACAACCTCCGCCAAATCCAGATAATAGTTTACCTTATCCCGTCTTCCCATAAATGAATTCCCCCTTTTCTTCGCAATTACTTTAAATTATATAACACTTTTCTGCACTTGCAAAGTTCCATCAAAAGTTTCACATATAAAAAAAGACCTCAGTAATCATAACTGAGATCAAAAAATGAAGCACGGGGGATTCGAACCCCCGACAACCTGATTAAAAGTCAGGTGCTCTACCGACTGAGCTAGTGCTCCATACATAATATTTAATTTGTGACAGTAAGAAATGCCCAGAACCGGAATCGAACCAGTGACACGAGGATTTTCAGTCCTCTGCTC
>OFMJ01002560.1_pt1 | contig 10202 bp, 13 predicted proteins | sample 1541801 | NCBI WGS metagenome assembly OFMJ01 (sample SAMN04209234, study PRJEB22552) | human gut metagenome | biome: gut; material: feces | host: Homo sapiens | place: USA: Oklahoma
GCAGCCCGCCGCACAAATACCGGTCTAGGGCCCTTATTCCTGTTGCCAGCTTGGGAATCTCATAAATATTTACTTTTTTCACATCGGCCAGCCGCATGACACGGTTTACCGGAACCTGTTCCGCATGGTTGACGGCTTCCGCCACGGCCTCCGCGCCGTATTTCTGTAAAATCTCGTTGGCATCCTTGCATCCTTTGTAATATTCCGGAGGGATATAACTGATTTTCTTTTTGAACCGCTGTTTGATATCATCCAGAAGTGTTACCCGGCCTTTTTCATAATCGCCAAACACCACCAGCTCTTCAAACTTATTTACCCAGTCCCAGCAATACGGCACCCATGTGAAGCCTTTCGCCCCTGTAGGAACGGATACCGCATTGCTGAATCCTGCCTCCGCCACGGAAAGGCTGTCGATTTGCCCCTCCGTTATTATCAACCTTTTAAAGTCCCTGCACTGCTTCATACCAAACAGAACCGGTTTACAGTCCCTTTCGCACCATTCCTTATTGCTGTCCCTTTCCCTGTCATAATCCGTCTTGCGGTACTTGACGAACTGCAGCAGGCCTTTTTCATCAAAGAAGGGGAAAACCAGAATATTTTCGTGGCCGTTCTGCACAGTTATCTCATACTCCCTCGCTACCCGTTCGGAGATACCGCGGCCTTTCAGATACTCAACAGCCTTATCCTTCGGGACTATAGGTTCCTTCCTGGGCTTAAACCTTCGAAACTGCCTTTTTGGAGCTATGTATTCGTCAATCTCATTCCCCAAACTGAATCCAAAGTCTTTCGCCAGCGTAAGCATATTTCCTTCGGCGCCGCAGCTTGCCCTGAAACACTTAAACTGGCCGGAATTCAGATTAATCGAAAAGCTCTTGATATTCCCCTTTGTTGGTAATGGCCGGCAATAAGGGCATGTCTTAAAAAAAAGTTCGTCCCCTTTGGGTTTCGCCTCAATACCCGTAAATCTGGCAAAATCATAGGCATCTTCCTGCCTGAATTCATACTCCATCTTCGTCCCTCCGGTAAATATCCAGGCTGCTTTCCAGCATATCCTGGTAGGCCAGGACAACTGGAAAGTAATCTTCCTCCAGAATGGTCCTGGTCACACGCAACGTGTTCTCAATCTCTACTTTATTTTCTGGTATTTCAAAGTCTCCATATATTGGATGTTTCATTTTCACCAGTCATCACCCACCAGTTCCTCATCCGGAAGCGCTTCTTCCACTATCGCCTTTTTTGATTCCTGGCATCCATAATTACAGTCCAAATAATCTACATAGCCAGAATTAAAAAAAGTACTGCCATTTTGGGGCTTTCTCCAGGAATCTTTTTCCAGGTCTGCCAGATACCGATTTATGGCTCTCTCCATTTCATCACGGCCAATCTGAAGTAACTTTTTCTTCTTGGCAGCGGATACCTGCCCTTTTCCTTTCTTTACTGGATATGATTTCCATAGTTGCTCAAACAGTGCATCGGCGTCAGCTGTGCACATAGTATTTATACTTATCTTATTTATACTATTCTGATCTAATCTAATCTCGGTATCCATCTGGTAGGCATTTGGTATGTCACATGTCATACCACTGGTAGACACTTGGTTGTCATTTGGTATGACATCATTATTCTGAATACTATTATTCGGTTTTATATTTAAAGTATATGCTCCATTTTCCTTTATTTTTAGCCTGCTTTTTTCCTCCATATATTGAGTTTCATGATACCTGTCTCCCCTTATGTAATTATGGATTCTCCAGTGTTTGATAACTATCACACCGCTTTCAAAACACAAGATAAAACGCTTTTCAACAAGGACATTGAAATCTTCCTGGGATGCACCAATACACCTTATGATTTTCTTCGGATTATTCACAAAACCATCATCATCTGCCCGTACCAGCAGATGGAGGTAAAGAGCCTGCGCAGATAATGGCATCTCCAGAAAGGGATCGCTATCTACTATTTTTTTAGACATCATTCTTTTTTCCGGCATTGGCAATCCCTCCTTTTAGATTGTATTTCCGGCCGATGCATGAAACCTTTCCATCTGCCTGAAATAATTCTCTACCGGGTCGCTAATCCCGCAATGAACATCATAGTCACCCATACAGGAAAAATAGTTCACCCAGAAAAGAAAAACGTCCCTGTTGTAATACTCCTCCAGAAAACAGTTAATCCCATTGCCTATCGGTTTGCCTTCCGGGAAACGCTTTACAGCCTTCATAGTAGTAAAATAATCCTTCTCCATATATTTCTCCCCATTGTATTCCTTATCGGCCGGGAAAAGGCTCACAAACTCTTCTGGGGTCAATCTGGATGCTGCCTTTACGATATCTGTCATGGCCTTAAAACTTTCTTCTATCTGGTAACAAATTTTAACCGGGCCACTGTTCTTGTTCCTGGTATAGTACCTGATTCCATAGTACACATGTTTTTTCCAGTCATCTGCAGTTCTCTTTCTTTCAGGGATATCACGATATTTTTCATAATTTCTCTTTATAAGAAAGGGCCTGTCTTTAGAAGTGGGCTTTGTCCCTGGGATTTCCCGAAGTATTTCCTTAACAAGCATTATTCTGGAGAAATGCTTTATCCGAAAAAACATTTCTCTGGCCGCTTCCCGAATCCACCTGTAACCCCGGTTAATCAGATTTCTGCTTTGAAACTCACATCGGATATATTCCATCAGTTCCTCTTTCCCAATGAAAGAATTACTTACGTTCGTATATTCCATCAAACGATTTTTATCCCAGCTGCGGAGCATCCAGAGAATATTATTCCGATTTACCGCCATATCATCTAAGGACGAAGCATAATCCAGAATCTGTTCCATCTGCTCGTCATTCAGGTATGCCTCAAATACCCTCCGACTTTTCCTAAGGCCATAATAATTAAACAGAATGTCAATATTCACAAAATCGCAGATAATATCTTTCCCATCCAGTCCCACCTCGTCAAGAATCCGGGATTCACATAGTTTACAATAAGAACCCATCTGAAAAGCATTCATAATAGACCGTAAGCTACAGTATGGACTTTCGAAATATGCCCTTTCCTGTATGGCTTTATGCATACTCTGGCCTAATCCTATATATCTCATTTTTTCTCTCCTTTTTATTCTTTGGTTTATGCCGCCGGGTTCCGGTGTGGGGACACCATTCCCCGGAAGGCATACCTGTTACTCTTCTTATGATGCATCAAAAAGTGTATTGAAAAGTTTCCTTGCCTTTGCCAGATTATCCTCAATTCTGTCCACATAATCATAGGTAATGCGGGACATAATCCGACAATCATCATAACTGCACAATTTCTGGGCATCTGATTTCTCTGCTGCCAGTTTATCCCACAATTGATAACTCTGGTATCTGCCCTTCTCTGCATCATCTTCCATAACTGCCAGCAGTTCATCCAGTTCGGTAAGCAATTTATTATTCTTCATAGTTCCATCCTCTTTAACCCGCCGCCGTTGCCTTCCTCAGTCCCAGTGTTTCCCTCATGCAAGCCTTGGCCCCTTCACTCCATTCAGGTTCCTTCAGCATTTCCTGAAGCTCCTCATCCGTAGAAGGCTCCAGCAATAACATAATGATTTCTTTCATTTTTCCATCCATACCTGCTACCCCTTTCCCTCATACTGCTGCCAGGCATAACGCTCTCAGCAGAATCCCTGCTGCGAAGTCAGCCTGCCGCTCACATTTATCAGCATCACTGTGATTTTCCAAGTGCCCTAAATGTATGTGGGACAGCTCATGTGCCAGCGAAAACACCTTCTCTTCTGCCGAATCGGTTTTCTCTATCCCAATCACTTTCTTTCCCGCAATGGTGGCGACAGCTGCCGAACACAGGCCTTCCATGTCAATTTCCATCACACGGATTCCCTGGGCCTGTGCATTCCCTGACAGAAAGTGGTATAAATGCTTTGCCCTTCCCCTTTCAGAAATACGCTGATTGAGGATTACCGGAATCTGGCTTTCCGGCTCCGCACTGTATATGTATTTACTCATAAATTACTCCTTCCAGCATCTTCTCTCTTTTTATATCACAAACGGCCTCGATTAACTTTTTACACCAAACTATTACACTCTGCGGCATTTTCATTTCTTCCATCTGGGAAGTCCAGATTTTCCCCAATTCCTCCGTTTCAGAAACAGACCAGTCATATACTTCTTCATAAAATTCTCTGATAAGCGCCTTGTATGACTCTTCGCGTTTTTCCTCATTCTGAAAACCATGTTTTTTCATAAAAACCCCTTTCTTTTTCTTAGGGGATATGCTATCGTTAGGTTGTGTTTATTGGATAGCATATCCTTGATACTGCCTTTGTCAAAGCGCCAACTTTGCAAAGGCTTTTTTATGTAACAATTACTCATCTATTTTTCCCCAGAGGATTAATCCACGATCCTCCTTGCTGATTTTTAGAGCTTCACACAGGCACCAGAGCTCATCCAACGTAAAAGTTTCTGGCCGTTTCCTTTTATTCTGAAGAGTTCGTTTGACTACATCCATTTTTTGTGCCACATGCTCCTCATCCTCTCCACGCAGATCCATATATTTAGAAATAATTGATTGCGCTACTCTTCTCCGTTCCATTCCCGGTGTTAGCCTTGTTTTAGGCATCCTTCCCCCTCCTATCCCTGGTCGAACTCAAACTGATAAACTACCATACATGTTTTCAGACTACCTTTTGAGTTCTCATAGATAATCTTTACCGGATAATTGTTCACTTCCAACCAGCCCTTTACCTTATTAAGTACAGACGGTGTATACTGGGTTGTCACATCATCGTGACCGTTCCGAGTGAAGGCAGTTGTAACAATCTCGTTTTCTTCGATATCCATCTGCTTTATAATGGCACTGACTGCCAGACAATGCGGATTCCCTGTTTTCGACATAATGCCCAGTTCTCGTGCCATTTCCGTACAGTCATAAAGTTTCGGCATAGCCTCCTTATCAGTAAGCAATGGAGCTTTAACCTCATATCCTGCATCTGTATAAATCCGTTTTATTTCGGCGGCAATGAAAATTTTATCTACTCCAGCCTTTTCCAGCGAACTTTGCACATTCTTTACCATCATGTTTACGGAAGACAATGGAGTTTTCTTGACGGAAGATTTCTCTATTTTCTTCTTTTCTTTTTCTTCATTGTATTTCGCTTCCACCCTAATAAAATACCGGCGCACCCGCTTGCCCTGCTCATTACGTTCCAACATTGCCATTTCCTTGGCCGTATCCAGCTTGATGATGTATTCCTGCTTTGGACGGCCTCCTGAGGGTTTTTCACAATTTTGTGAAAAACTCTGATAATCCACATTTTCCGCGGCATCGCATTCCACAAAACGGCCTTTTATCCAATCTGTATACTGACGCTTACTGCCAAGATTATCGTATAACTCTGTACCATATACGACCTTCTCACCTGTGCTGGTCACATATACCGGAACCAATTCGTTTTCAAGTAATTTTAATTCGTTCATGTGTTCTCCTTTTCTATTTCAGTTCTCTTCAATTTAGACATTATTCAGACGAGCACACATTATAAACCGCCAGCATTTCACGGATTACCGATTCATAAACAGGCTTCAAGTCCTTGTCCCCTTCTATAATAGAAAGCTTGTTTATTTCCTCTATTTGCCGTTTTGTCGCCCCCGCCGTAGCAGCATCACCCCTTGCACGCGCAACCCTCTGGCTGAGCCTGCAGGAGCGCTTCTGGTTAAGTCGTTCGTAGCTTTCGTTCCATACTGCCTGATACCGCTCTTTTGTGCTTCCAATGAAGGGATAATTCTCACTTCCTGCAACCGCGGATATATTGTTTTTCACCCATGTACGGAAGTCCATCTCTACCGGCTTTGCCAGGGCCTGAGTAATCACTTTCTGATTCTCCTGAACCTTCAGCAGTTCTTCCGCCTGACGTTCCTGTTCTGCCTTCTGTCGTTTTTGCTCCATTTCCATATTGATCATGAACTGCAGCTGCGGTGACATCTCCTGCATCCGAAGCACCATTTCCTTGGCACCATCCTCTACCTTTGTAAAATAGTCTCTGGCATCTTCGCCCTTCTGGTTCTTCTGAGTCATGGAAAGTTTCTTTGCGAAATGGGCAGTAAGCTTAAAATCTTCACGCTGAATTTTCCCACCGGTGGGCGTCTCCGCATCAAAGAGGAATCGCACATAATCCTCGTTTTCCGTGGCAAATTCATTTTCTGTAATATTTGTTTTACACCACCTTGCAAAGTCAGCTTTCCTTAACTCCAAGAATCCATAAAGCTTTCTTGCAGTGGTCATCCCGTTCTCATCAATCCCCAAGGCAATCTCAATCGGGGTTAATTTTGATGTGTCTGTCTCTTTCTGACTAAATAATTCGTTCATGAGTCCTCCTTACTTATTCTACATTTTGTAGAAGTATTACCAAAAAAAATTGTATCAACACTTTCTCCTAAAGCATGTGCAATAATTTTAGCATTACCAATTGACACATTATCCGGATTTTCTTCCCACGCCGCATAAGTATTTCTATGCACATTACATTTTGACGCCATTTCTTCCTGAGATAATTCTTTCGCCAATCTCCATTGTTTCATTGTAAGTCCCATAATTTATTCACCTCCCTACGTTTTGTGGACTAGTGTTATAATATACTACATTTTGTAGAATGTCAACAGTTTTCTCTACAAAATGCATATTTCAATTGACATACCTCTACAAATTGCATATAATTCTAAGTAGAAAGGCGGTGTACTATGAGTATAGGTGATAATATTAAAAAAATAAGAGAACAGAGGAATTTAAGACAATCTGAACTTGCTGAAATATTAGGTGTAAGCGATAAAACTATTTCTTCGTGGGAAATAAACAGAACAGAGCCGAAAATGGGAATGGTAGAAAAAATATGTGATGCTCTAAAATGTAGAAAAACAGATATTATAGGGAATGAACAAGACAGTATAGATGAAAAAGCTACTGCAATTGGGCAAGAAATTTTAAATAATGAGGAATTACGCAAACTGTTCGATGCTTCCAGAGATGTGACACAGGAAGACCTTCGAACCATAAACGCTTTGCTGTTATCACTCAAAAAAGCTGCAGAAAGAAAAGAAAAATAGGTTTTGTCAAATCTTTGCTCAACGAAATTCGTTGAGCGAAAGATTTCCTGAATAACCATTTAGCTATGAGCTACTACTTACAATTTAGAATCCATTCGTCCAGCAAACAATATTGACTTTTGACAACCTAATATACTTACCCGGGCAGCCGGGAGGGCGTGCGTGCCATCCGTTCTGAGTCTTGCAGAAAGGATGATGCTTATGAGTACATATGAAGAACTCATGATAATCATAGCAGTTGCTGGATTAATCATTGCGATTCTGAATTTAAAAAATAAGTAAGCCGCCCTGCTCCTTGGCCGGATGGGCGGCTTACTAAAAAAGTTATACTCCGCCGGGACGGATAGGCTTAATCTATCTTCCGGCTGTCTTGTTAAGTATATTATAGCAAATATACTCAAAAAGTCAATTTAAAAACCGCTCCGATGTTCCCCAACACCAGAGCGGCCGCGCAAATACCAGCGAACTGATATAAGCCCTCAACAAGCATATTGTATCAGTTCCCGGTATATTTTACAAGCTTACCGGGCATTTTTATGCCCAATTTTAAAGAAAGGACTGATACAATGGCACGAAAAAGAAAAGGCGAACTGCCCAGCGGCAACATTCGAAAACAAGTATTTGATCACTTTGAACCTCTGTTTGATGATACCGGACGCCCTATCATCGATCCCAAAACAGGCAAACAGAAGAAAAAACGGGTATACATCTCCATAACCAGAAGTTCAGTAGATGAAGTCAATCTTGCTAAAGCTGAAGTAAAAATAAATAAGGCTTCCAAAAAACAACCAGCAAATATCACCTTACGTGAGGTAATTGAGAAATATATCTCTTCTTCCGATGCAGTACTATCTCCTACAACAGTAAGAGGATATAATACCATTTTAAATAATGCCTTCGTCTCTATTATGGATATGAAAATTTCTAAATTGAGTACTGAGACTTTAAAGGAAGCAGTTAACCAGGAAGCCAAGCGGATGACCAGAGGGAAAAAACCGCATCGTATATCAGCCAAAACTGTCAGCAATGAATACGGCTTGATTGCTGCCGTCTTAAATATATATGCCCCCAGTCTCGATACCTCCGTAAAGCTGCCGGCCAGAAATCCTAAAAAACACGAATTATCTCCGCCAGATATAATTTTCAATATGGTAAAAGGAACAGAGATAGAGCTCCCGGTACTACTTGCTATGTGGCTTTCTTTTTCCATCTCAGAAATTAAGGGTCTGTATAAATCAAAATCCATATCCAGCAATGGTGATTATATCTCTATTGTTCAGGTAACTGTTAAAGTTGGGAAAAAAGAAATAACAAAGGATAATGCAAAACAGATAACACGTCACAGAACGCACCGTATCCCTGCATACATCAAAGATTTGATTGCCAAGGTAGAAACAGACCAGTTGGTAACATTAAGCGCTTCTGCAGTCTCTAATCGTTTTAAACGCCTGGTCCTGAAATATAAAATTCCGTATATGACTTTTCATGATTTACGACACGTAAATGCCTCTGTTATGACTCTCCTGAATATTCCGGATAAATATGCCCAGGAACGTGGTGGTTGGAAAACGGATGCTGTAATGAAGGGTACATATATGCAAACCTTCACCCGGGCCAGGGTTGAAGTAGATGATACCATAGATAACTACTTTGAATCCCTACTCTTCGGCACTCCGGAAAGCATAGACCAAAAGTATAAAGCATGGCTGCTACTGTTTGATATGGAAGATAATTCAGAAAATAAAATACTTTACAATTCCTTTATGGCTCAAAAAGAACGCATAATTCTTCTTCTCTCAGATACAGAATCTCAAAAAGTGCAACACGAAATGCAACACGAAAAGAAAAACCCCTGATAAACTCAGGGGTTTTGCACTGCCGGCGGCGGGACTTGAACCCGCACGTGGTTGCCCACAACAGATTTTGAGTCTGCCTCGTCTGCCATTCCGACACGCCGGCGCATCGGCTGATTGGAATTCCAATTCAGCCGAAATTTATAATACCATATCTGACCATTTATGACAAGAGTTTTATTCCTGAAAATCAAATTTCTTATAAATATCAAAACAGTCAAAGGTAGCAAAATAATCCTTTGGCGTCTCCGCTCTCCGTATCAGCTGCACCTCTCCGTTTTCCTTCAGAAGCAGCTCCGCGGATTTCAGCTTGCCGTTATAATTATATCCCATGGCAAAGCCATGGGCCCCCGTATCATGAATTACAAGGTAATCTCCCATATCAATCCTGGGAAGCATTCTGTCTATGGCAAATTTATCATTATTTTCACAAAGCGACCCCGTCACATCATATTTGCAGTCACAGGGAAGGTCTTCTTTTCCAAGCACCGTAATATGGTGATATGCGCCGTACATGGCAGGGCGCATGAGATTTACGGCACAGGCGTCACAGCCGATATATTCCTTGTGTGTATGCTTTTCATGGATCGCCTGCGTTACCAGATGTCCGTAAGGCGCCATCATAAATCTTCCCAGCTCCGTATAAATAGCCACATCTCCCATCCCGGCAGGCACAAGAACCTCTTCAAATACCTTTCTCACACCTTCTCCAATGGCCAGAATATCATTTTCAGCCTGATCCGGAAGATAAGGGACCCCTATCCCTCCGGACAGATTAATAAAACGAATATCCGCGCCGGTTTCCTTCTCCAGCCTGACTGCCAGCTCAAACATTTCCTTTGCCAGCATGGGATAATATTCATTCGTCACCGTATTGCTTGCAAGAAAAGCATGGATTCCGAAATGCTTCACGCCTTTTTCCTTCAGCATACGGAAGCCTTCAAACATCTGCTCCGTAGTAAAACCGTATTTCGCATCTCCCGGATTATCCATGATACTGTTGCTTATTTTAAAAACACCGCCCGGGTTATAACGGCAGCTCATCGTTTCCGGAAGTCTGCCCAGGATATCCTCCAGAAATTCTATATGCGTAATATCATCCAGATTGATGGTAGCGCCCAGCTTAGCGGCATAGGCGAACTCCTCCGCAGGCGTATCATTGGAGGAAAACATGATATTTTCTCCGGTCACCCCCATCGCTTCGCTCAGCATCAGCTCCGTCAGGGAAGAACAGTCACAGCCGCAGCCATAATCTCTTAAA